>Ga0123353_10015504_pt1 | contig 11077 bp, 8 predicted proteins | sample TergutLab28metaG_3_FD_92763 | JGI IMG/M metagenome (GOLD analysis project Ga0123353, IMG submission 92763) | Labiotermes labralis P3 segment gut microbial communities from Petit-Saut dam, French Guiana - Lab288 P3 | ecosystem: Host-associated > Arthropoda: Insects > Digestive system > Gut ... | reverse complement strand
TATGGTTGGGTATTCAAGAAAGGATATATATATATATATATATATATGTATATATATATATGTGTGTGTGTGCGTGTGTGGGTGTGTGTGTACGTAGATTAATTCGTAAGCTTAAAGTAATCCGATTTCTGTGTCTGGTCTTCCTAAACGATATTTTTCCCCTTTTATCACTACCGATGCACGATTTTAATATTAACTTTTAATTTTATTCATGGTTTCAGAAGTGGTTGTGTGCCATGAGGCATTTTCAACTAATGATGTTACACTACATACACATTATTTTTTCGTTGTGCTCATACTGCTTAATTTCCGTTATTTAAGTGCCCAATTACTTCTCGTTGGGGAATTCCCTCTGCTTCTTTTCTCCACACTCTGAGATTCAAATTTCTACCGAAGGACTTCGTTCTAAAAAAAACTCTGAGTTTGTGTTCTTCCCTAGTTTGAGAGGCTGGGTTTGAAATCCACATAAACAAATAAGATACGCAATGTATGTATAACGTAACATTGTGGCACGTTCGCTTAATATTTGTACCTCCTGACTATCCAAAGAGCCTAATATCACTTCATTCGAAGCGACAGCTTTTTTTGACGTTTTTATGTCGCCGGCAACAACAAAAATTATGTTTTCATTTGAAGTGCCCAATGCCTTTTCCCTGTTTTACCAAATTTTGACTTCCCCAGTACCAAATGTAAAGGATATCCGGCCAGTGCGAGCCGTGCTGATACGTATAGACAGGCAGTAGGAGGACATGACATAGTTATTAAGCCCTTTTTTCTTTTGACTATGCAGGCGCACCTAAAAAGGGTGAAACTGCAGTTTTTGTGCTTAAATACCAGTGGAGTCAAATGACAGCACGAATTTCGTTAATTGTTATTACTGTTCTGAGGTACTCGGACGACAGTAATGATCAAAAATGGAATTCTTGATTACGAAGCGTGTGGAGTGACCCGTTTATTACGTTCCTTTCTTGCTGCAGCCCGTCCCTGCTCCACTACATCCGAGCAACACTGCGGGGACTTCAAACAGTCGCAATTAATGTCATCTCTTTATGAAAAACTTCTGCCTCCAGTTAATACTCGTATCATGAAACTGCTTTATTTCGGGAACCTCGCGAAGGCTGTTCCTGATACAACGGCCAGTTGCTCCTGCTGGTGGCAGAGCGTTCGGTGTTTATCGACTTGCTGCTACTTGGCAGGAACTGTGTGTAACATGTGTTGTCAGGAAGGAACATAAACAGAAAAATATCAAGCAAAGATACAGTTCGAAGAAAGAAGACAAGGAAATATAAGACAGAGAAGTAAATAGTGTGTAGGCAATCTAGAACCAAAGAAAATTAATTACTAACACTCGAAGAAATAATAAAAGTGGAAAACTAAGAGAAAAGAAAGAAAAAAAATAATATAAAATAATATACCACATGTGTAAACAGGGACAACATTCAGTGCCAGAGTAAGATTATGATCAAGGGAAGTAATCGTGAAAAGGCGAAAGTATGAAAACAATTGAAAGTGAAAATTAAGTCGAATGAATATGACGAATGAATGGAATGAATGGAACAATAAAAAAGAGAAAGAACAGGAGAAAGAAAGGAAGATAAATGAGACTGAGTAGCAAATACCTACGCAGTTAAAGAGGCACTCTTGTCGGTGTGGCAGATGGCTACATTATTTAAGCGAGAATGCGTTACAGGTTTCAAAGTGGCATCTCTCACGAGCCTAATAGAGTGTCCTGCCCTATTTTGACGCTGCAAACAGGAACAATTTATGACGGTGGGGGTGGGGGAGTTCAACGTACAGTAAATGAAGGAGAGGAAGGTAGGTGGGCTGGCGCGTGTTACAATTCGAGCTGAGGTAAAGTCGTTTACGGAGTGCACCCGAGCGACCGTCTTAATTGTAAACACACTTTTGGACTGCCGACCATCTGTACCCAGTGACGTCACTATTCATACGTCGGGAGGTAGGCCTAACCTCTTCGATGTCTATTCTTTCGGATAACAATCATAACAGAATTTTATGCGGTTTTCCTCAAACCCTTCAGGCAGTGTCTTAAGTAGCTTTTGGCTGTGCAACCCATGCAGTCGATAAAAACATCGTTAAATAAATGCGAAACTACACAATTGCAAAATTTAATGTTTTGTTGACCGCGCATCGTCATATATCCGTACAATATGAACCAACAGGACGCACTATTTACTTTCAATTTATTTCGGTAATTAACCTCTATATGTTTCGAGCAAGCTTACTGCTCATTATAAGGAGGATCAACTCTGTATAAACAGCAATTGGTATAGCCATGCGTTATGTTGACTGGCTGTTAGCAGGATCCTGCCAACAGCCAGTTTTGCAACGAGGCTTGAAAGTGCTCATGAAGAATATTTTAGGGTTCCGAAAGATCAGAACATCAAGAGGAGTAGCAGCATTGTTAGAGTAAACTGATTCATCCAGTTCAGTAGCCAGATCAACGCACTCGTAGGCCAGAACTGTAGGCGGTACTGAAGTTGTCATGTTGCACTTCCCTGCAATCGGCTGGCATAACTCCCACACCACAAATACGTACCTGCGTGAAGATATGTAGAGATTTGCGCTAGCGTTGTTTCCACCATATTACCGAATAAAGGTAAAGGTGAAGTTCACCCTTTAACCTCCTATGAAGGCACAGAAAGGGAGTAGAGGTATAGCTCTACTGTTTCTTTAAGCTTGGCGCTAGATGTGGATGGGTGGTCAACGCCACGCCCCCTCCCCTTTACCCCCGAGAATGACCCGGCATCTATTGTATAAGAGGCTGGGTGGGCCCCAGGGTCGGTCTGAACGGATGCGGATAATGTCGTCTCATCCGGAATTCGATCCCCGGATCATCCAGCCCTTAGCGAGTCGCTATACCGACTACGCTAAAGGGCTTATCCATATTACCTTTTAATATTATTTATGGCAAGTGGTACAAAGCATGGACGTCTTCAGTGGCATACCCTTCGTCCAAAATCTACAAATATCTGTCACTTATTGTCTGTGATATGGAAGTTCGTATTTCATTCAGGAACATACAGGGAGAGATACACTTATCTCGCTGGCGGGGACTCGTACAGCGAACTCTTTCTTTGGGCCCGAAAAAGAAGAATACAGGAATATGAGATTTTTATAGTATTGTATCCGGAGGAGATTCGCCTTTAACTTTGCATCGTTGAATCTTGGATGACCAGACATTGCCGTTCCTTGGAAAAGAATGTCTCTGTCGCTGGACATGAAAGACTATTGTGTTGCCAGTGTGTAGCACTGCTTCAAAAAGGAAGGAGAACAAAAGACCATACTAATGCCTTTCAAGTCCGTTCCTTGAGAGGTTGCGTCATTGGTTTCGTTGTTCATTTATTGCTGATAAATTGCTGTGGTTGATTACAGGCTGTCAGAGCAGCCCACCGCTAGTGCTGATCGTGTTTTAGGTACAATCACTACGAAGACCTGGGCTGTTTGAGAGATACTGTCTTCATTGCCTTGTGCTTAATTAGTCAAAGGAAGAGCTGGCCCCTTTCATTTTACGCTGTTTTATGTGCATTGTTGATAAAGAGAAGAATTATTGTGTTAGGTCATTTACGCTTTTCAGTGTAACGCTCTGGGGTTACTTAACAAAGAGAGGGACGGTCATTATTAATATAGGGACAGTACGTACCTTGTCCAGTTTGACTAATGCTGAGGCTGGCATTTGTTGCGCATTATGTCGCGGAAAGAAAGGTCCTAACTGTGAATACCCCGTGTTTTGAGTGAGACCATGCGAGTAAGTGGGTTGGCGTGAAAAACGTTAATTGCACATTTATCTTTTCAAGCTTTAGTGTATTTGCGCGAAACATCGATAATACTGGTACCGCCGCTGTGTTTGGGGAGGGAAAAAAGTGTTCTATATAATGTGTTTCACTTAAGCCTGCATTACTCAGATAAATAGTTCCATTTCATCTTCAGAAGGGAAATGGCTTGTGAAACACCGTGTCGAGTGTTATGTGTACAACATGGGCAAGGATGGCTCTGTATCAGGAGAGAAACACGCATGTATGGAAGAAAATACAGTGCTGATATTTTCTGATTTGTCAGGTTAGGAGAGAAACTGCTAGCACTACAGCCAAGCCTGCGGAATATTGCATTCAACCAGTGTGCAGGCCATGGAGCATGCATATAATTATGACAATGAGATGCCGGAAACCACGCTTTATAAATAGAATTATTATGAGATTTGCCATGAATATTTAGAGAAGCTGTTTTTATGTGCAAAATTTACAGTTTGCGGAGATGTATATTTGCTACATGCAGCATTATGATAATGACTTATCGTAAAAGCCCAAAATTAATTTTCATTAGGTTTTTTTAACGTTGTTGAAATGAATGAAATTTGAGATGAATATTTAAAAGGACTTCATTTTTGTTACGGATTAGTGCGTCGGCAATTGCTTGCTGTATGCCGTTGTTGTCACCAAAATGAAACAAATGGGAAGCAGTCTGATGTAGCTGACATGAATGGAACTCACAGTTTCCAAATTGGACGCTGTATCAGCTGCACAGGCTATGATGCGACGGTTCTACACCAACTAGGGAGCTACAAGCACAACAAATTACAGTTGTTTACGTTACATCAGTTCCTCTGGAAGCACTGAGGAAAGCCTCGAAGAAAAGGTTACAACTCGCCATGTTTTCAATCCGGAAATCATTATGACACCTGGTGACCTTTGCCGTCGTCTACATAACACATTCTTCGACGTTGAACTGCTTAGCGTTCCGAAGGATTTCACGAGGTAAATTGCAACCCAGACGTGTTGGAAGTGACTAAATAAAAACTGATGGTTTAAACTACAGAGATGGCATCATTTGCGACGCGGCTTTCACTTGAACCAGAGTCTGGATAGCTCAATCGGTGTAGATACTAGGCTACGGTCTGGACGGCCCAGGGTTTGATTCTTGGTAGCAGGCGGAAGTTTCCTCCCCGCCGAAACGTCCAGATCGGTTCTGGTCCCTCCGAGCCTCCTATACGATGGATACCGGGGTTCTTTCATTGGAGTACAGCGTCCGGGGCGTGATACGGACAACTTGTTCTAGTGCAGATATTAAAAATGAGTGGACCTACAACTCCACTCCCCCTGTACGCCTTTATGGAGTAGACAGGGGCAACTTTCCCATTCCCTTTACTTGACACTTGTAAATGTGTTCCTGTCGTGGAACATAAATTATACATTTTTTCCTTAAATAGCTTTATGGGACGCTACATTTATTTTCAATACAACTTACCGTCAGAATACAAGTTTGAGATCAGAAGGTTAAGAGGTTGATCCCGCTCGGTTACGGAAAAAACTGTTCCGTGGATATGAAACTGTGTGCAGTGCATTGTCTTAGTGAAGAACTGGGCAGAGCAACAAACGTATATTCTCTCTTTGCGAACCGCGTCTCTCAAATGTCTGATGACTTTGATATGGAATGTCGGATTCACAGACTAACAGCGAGGAACAAGTTATGAGCAGAGAGTTCTGTTGATAGGACTCCGACGCCTGGCTTGTGAGTCACACTAAAGGCATTCCATCGCGTTTATCCTGCCAGCGATGTTAACGCTGCCTTTGTATTCATATTTCATGAGCATTTGGTGTACAACCCTTACCATACTCTACTTTCAAAGTTTCATTCGTTTCTTCCTGTGTCGTCTGGCATGTCTGATACGAATTTGAATACGAATATTAAAAAATATGATTATTCTTTATTACATCCCCTTAGAGTAAATTAACAAACGCGTATTCTTACAAGTACGAATAGATTCTCTCATATTGTGGTGAACAGCGAATCATAAATTTTTTCTTAAAGTCACCATACTTGCCCTGTTGCCACACAGCCAACACTATTTCAGTGTTACGTCACAGAATTTTTTTACAGAGAACTTAATCAGTCAAATATAACATCTGTCACGACATATAAAGGAGTGCCCGCACTCTGACACATTTGGAAATGAGGGGATGAGTTGGATTGTGAATTATGGAATTTATGTGTTCTTTACGCAGAATTAAAATAATAAGAGCATCATGTAAATATTGTGTCTGTCTTGTCTGTCCATATGTTTCATGTCCAAAACGTAAATTTTGTGTTGAGAGCTTATGCTAGAAGTTCTCAGATGAAATTATGTTGTTCTTATTGTACTGTAAAGGGTGGCGTTTCTAAACTTATGTCTAGACTTAAGCAGGGCAGCAATTGCAACCGCGAAATTGGGTGTCGGTATTCTGCAAAGCGAGCAATATAAATGATGTAAAATATACAAAAGTAGGTCGCGTTCCCTTTAGTTGGCAGGAGGAAAATTGGTTATGTAAATATTTTAAGCTGCAGAAGTTCTGACATACGTGTATCTAGGAACATCCCTGTTCGTCTGAGGACACAGACCAGAGGCTAATCGAGTTACGTCGCAGAAATGACTTGCGAGATAAGGCTGAGGGTTGGAAATGTTATCTGTAGACCGGCGTTGTTGCTCGTTCCTTTGTGAACACTGGACAGGCCTTGAGTTGCGACTTTAAGCAGAGGGTAGTTTGTGGACAGTGATATGGAAATTGAGGGCTTGTGCACAAGTTTCGGAGTATAATGCGAAGTATTGTTCAGTGATTAATTGTGATTGTACGTAGACGTGGATAGCTGGCTGTGTCAGTGGAAGCCTTCGCTCCTCTTACGATTATACAATGATTTTTTTCCGATCGAAGAAGAGTGATATTTACCTTGTAAGTATGGATTATCTAGCCTTTTAACAACGATTTACGGAGGATCGTAACCGAATTTGTTCTCGTGCTCTAGACTAAGGTATGGAAGTCCTTCCGTGGGAGTTGTTAAAGAGATTATGTAGCCGCCCTAAAGTATACGTTTCGGTCTCGTCTTTTCCTTGCAAGTACTCGTCATACGTCGTGGCAGCGTTCAGGTACCCTCTACCTCACCCCCCCTCCCCCGCCACGTAGTCTAGTGAGTCAAATCAATCAGTGCTGGCTTATAATTCCAATCAGCTACGGCTTAGCCACAACAGATTCTATGGCGTATTGTAACCCCTACTTCACCCTGACCCCAAATTTAACTTGATCAATTTTCCGAGAAATTGCTCAAACTAAAAATTGGTATAGATACTGTATTGAAAATATTTTTCCGTGAATTATGTGTAACGCAGTGCATGTATAAATAATTGTTGGTTCACGGAATCTGGGACTTTAGCGTAGCTTATTTTGCAAAGGCAAATCTTTTTTTTTTCCAGCAAATGGACTTCAAGACCAGTCACTATACGTAGTATTACGAGACTAGATTTGAAGTTCACCCATTGACACTGACGACATATAGGTATAGTGGGATACGACACCGTGCCCTATCTTTATAGGTCGGTAGGTCATATCCCTGCAACAGACGCATCTGTGGTGTCTGTCGGTATCTGAAACCAGGTTATGGAAGAGTCGGAACTGTAGACATGAACTGTTTCAGTTTGTGTTGGCCCAGTTCTTGTTGCAAGACGTTACGTACCAATCATCTAGTCAGCATGCCACACATAATAGTGCCAGCAATTCGTGTGACTGCCTTCTCATGTTTCTCTCGAATGTTCTTGCTGCAGAATGGTGCTGCCCAGTAAATGAAAACTGCAATATTCACTTACTAAATTCTGAGACTAAAGCTCTAAATAACTCGATGATACATTATACAGTAGTATGTCTACTTCATTGAAACTTGAGGGCCATTTCTTACAACTATATTATTCTTTCTGAAGGGCCTTGTTTTGTGCGACAAGAACGCCTGCGAGTGGCCTAGTTGACGCAGGTCCGAGAATTCTCTCGGCCCTTCTTTGCTTGCTGTTTCTTTCAATATCTTTCTTCTCCTCTTTTATTTTCTTCCTTTCTCTTTTCTCATACATCCACCGCTCATTTGTCTTTGTGTCTTTCTTTATTTGCCATTTCTTTTTTCAGTTGTTCTTCTTCTCTTCTTTCCTTTTTTCATTAGCCTGTCTATATCTATCTGTCCGACCTCCCTTCCATCCATCTATTCTTGTTTCTTTCATTATCGAGATCTGATTGTCTCAAAGTGCTGCCCGTTTATATCCGGCAGTATGATTGATCGATGTACTTCATTTAATCTCACCAATGTGTCGTCGCCTTGAAACAAAATGGAAGGTCACGGAAACCAAGAAGCGATTGTAACTGTTCTTTCAATCATTCCTGTTTACTCTTATCTCAAACGAGCTGGTTATCTCAGTGTCAGTGTACATGAGAGATGCCCGCTTTATTTCCAGGTTAAATGGACTGAGAATTCCCTTGCGTGTCCTCAGTTCCTCCTCTTTCATTCTCTTAAATTCAGTACGATTTTCACATTTTCCTACATCATTCCAACTTTAACAGTCGGTGGAAATTTCTGTATCGTTTGAGGCTTGCAGCGAAGAAATATCACCTACTTGCAGGCAGTAGAGGCGCTCTGCATTTGCTTCATAGGCTTTCCATGATTTTTGCAGGAGGTAGCGTCTGTGTGATTTGAGGTTTTTATGGTATTGCTGATAAAGGACACAGCCTTACGGTGTATGGCCCCATTTTGATAGGTGTTATGTTAAGATATGTTAATATAACATCCTGCCTGTGTTTAGGATAGTCCAAGAAGTGGAAATTACACCCTGTACTTCTGTGATTAGACTACAGGATGTAGGTAGCAAGCTTCTCCGATCAAATTACCAATCAACACGGCCTCATATTCCCGAAAATTCTAATCTTGTTTGTGGTAATTTTTCTTTTGAATTTTATTTTTCCGCTGGTCTGTTCTGAGACTCAAAGGACGAGTAACTGCAATAGGTTAGCTACTTCTCTCTCTACTTAAGTACTATTGTAGGGAGAGGTACTAGAAAGCGGAGGTAATGCTGTATGAAATTCAGTGTTGCCAATGTATGAACATTAATTTATTGTTGTTGCATTGTACCAAGGTTTTCGTCTTTCGCGTAGAAACCCCACAGGGCCAAAGTGTAACAGGGTTGTGTAGAATAGGGCCAGGGTCCCTGAGAGCCTGTCATGTTGGAAGAAGAATGGCAGCTCATGAAATGACACTCCCTGAAACACGAGGAGAATTTTTAGCAGCTTCCCACAGAAAGTATGACAAGGAGTTCCGGGTAGAAAGCAGAGCACATTTCTTCGGCGTGAATAAATTTATATTTAAAAAACCTGTGTATGCAAATATTGGTAATTTTATTGTTTGTTGTTTTAATTTTATTTTTGTAACGAACTGTTTAATAAGTACATATATTCTATGCGTCCAGTTTGTCAGATGTGACTTGAAAGATTCTCGTCTTTCCATATGTATGTTTATTGCCTTACAAGAAACATGTCCGTCATACCAAACCACACTGGTTTTTCTAGGAATCTCCTTCAAACCGAGAGAAACTAAATAATGTTTAGGCAATGCCGCCATATTTTGATTTTATATGTTTAAAAAAATATTCGTAATAAATGTTGCATACCTTATTTTTAAGATGTGTTAGCGTACAACTTATCATGGTCTAAAAGTAGGTAGCGCTATTGTCACTCACGTTTTGTCGCTCTTCCGCCATGTTTTATGACTGATTCTATGTAACTATTATTATTATTATTATTTACTGGAATTGAGTTTTCAATCGGTGGCATATTCCTTACAATAGTAACAAATAAGAATAAATATACGTAAAGGAAACAGTACAAAAACCCGGTACAAACAATACAAAACACAGTAAATACAAGTACACATGTTAACAAAACACCCACACATACACACACCCACATATTACAAAACAAGTTAAAACAACCACAGTACAATATACACACCAAATAAATTAGTCGCAATACAATTAATTACCCTCAGTATAAGGTCATCTTAATGTGCATGGTACTTTGTCCCCAAGAACTTCGACGTAACTCACTTCACTTCAAAACAAAATCACTTGATGTAAATCACGTCAGTTCACTGCACGTCACATTTCACATCACTTCACTTATTTACACTCAATCCCCACTTCAATTTCCTGCTTGTAACTCCATTCTTAACCCTCTCTTTAAAAGTGTTTAGTTTACAGGGGAAAGACGCTAGTAAGCCTGCAGGTAATTGTTTGCAGCTTTTAATGGTCCCATTTACGAAGTAATATTTACCAACATTTGTTCTTTTCCTAGTCCTAATTTTCCGGTAATAATTGTCCCTACTCAGGTGACACGGTTTTAGAAGTCTATTCCCTATCGCTTTCCAAGAGCCCTTCTCCCGGTATATGGCTTTAAAAGGGCACATATTTGGGCTATCAATCTGCGCTGTGCCTACGTTTCTCACCCCCCACTCATTTATATTATTTGCAAATTTGGCCGCTCTCTTTTACACCCGATTTAAAGCGCCTACCTGACCTTCTCTGTGCCGGTCCCAACACACCGCTCCATACTCAAGTATCGGTCTCAATAGCGCCGTATAAGCTAAACGTTTCATATTGTTATTTCCCTTTTTGAGTATAAGCGTTATGAAATGAAGAGCCTTCCACGCTTTTCGTTGTGTGTAATTACATGACCTGCCCAGTTTAGATCGCTGCGTGTAATTATTCCTAAATATTTAAAGCCTCCTGAATTAATTAGTCCCCAAAATAATACCGTATTCGTTTCTTCACCCTAGCTTTTGAAATGCAAGACAACGGGGTATCTTCCAAAGGCATGAATTTCTTACCAGGTTTTTTTTTTTTTTGAAAAGTGGTCAGCAGATTACAAAGTTAAGCAGGGAAGTACTATACGGACATTGAAACACAGGAAGTGTGATGACTTGAAAGCCTGCTTCCCTAACTGTTGGCAAGACAGGTAGGCTGAAGAATTTATCAGAAGTACACTCGGCATGCTGAACAATTCTTGGAAGAAATGACTGTGCACGTGTTAGTTTACACGCGACCGTCTTTGTAAAGAGGCCAGCGGGATTTATAGATTTAAACAATTACATCACTCTTTTAATCTTATTGTGCGCGTTTCCAGTACGTAATTGACGTTTTCCGTCCATGTTCTTCTTAGGTCCACTCACTGAAAAATCCCTATTTTCCGATTCCAATCTCCTCCCCCCCCCCCCCCCCACAAAC
>Ga0123353_10015503_pt1 | contig 11077 bp, 6 predicted proteins | sample TergutLab28metaG_3_FD_92763 | JGI IMG/M metagenome (GOLD analysis project Ga0123353, IMG submission 92763) | Labiotermes labralis P3 segment gut microbial communities from Petit-Saut dam, French Guiana - Lab288 P3 | ecosystem: Host-associated > Arthropoda: Insects > Digestive system > Gut ... | reverse complement strand
TTAACAGCTGAGATTTTGTGTGGTAGGTAAGGAACACAATACATGATTTCATGCTTCCACTGTGAGGTAGATGAGAACTGTGCTCTTCTGGGCAATTACGCAGTGAGTTTTGGTAATTCCTTACCAATGTTTCATAACAACCTATCGGTCCCATCAGCAGGGGTCAAACCCCTGAAGATGGCACTGTATTAGCCCAGAAGAGCACAGTTCTCTTCTGTCAAGGAACACAGCAGTCTCAAGTAAAAAATAAGAATCATAAAGGCCATTGTAACAAAATAATTTTGGAAAAACCAAAAACTATAATGAAATTGTTTCACTTTATTTGTGATTTGTAAGGCAATTTTAAGTTACCCATGCATATTGAAGGTTTTTTGAAACCTGAAAATTAATTTGGGTTTATGTGGTAGAAGTCATTACTGTATAAATTTATTGTGACAATACAATAATGTGAAGAACTAAAAATAAGCTTACGCTGTCTGGTTACAAAACATGCTTCATGACACTTGCTACTTATGATCAAACATGTATGCAATTATAGGTTATAATGATAAAACAATCAGTTCAGTTGAAACCTGGCATGCAGTTTGCCACATTATGTGTCATATTAATGTGGTTCTCATTCCAAGGTTATGTTCTGTCTGTCAAACAGCAGCTTGTTTAGTGTTTTGTTATATTATGAAGGTGTCCAAAACACAATCATCTGTAATCAACTCTTCAGCCTTTTCAAGGGCAGATTATTTTTGAATCAGCAGTCCAAAGTACACTCAGGTATTTATCCTCTGCTCACCCAGTGACTGAAAATCATGTTTGTACCACAGTTCTTGTCAGAAATAAGCCTCACACTTTGTATTACACATAACAAAACACAAATTATTTCCAGGAATTCAGTGGATATCAAGAAAGCAAATTTAAAACTTCTAATAATAAAGCATTCCTAAATGTCTTTATTTTTATTAAAAACTCATGTCTGTTTTAAAGATATCTGAGAATAAGAGAAAGCAACAGGATGCTGGAGAAAATTGCATAATAAGGCACTTCATGATTTTTACTCCCACCACTAATTATTACGTTGAAACTCATTAATAGGATAAACAAAAGACATGTTTCTTTGTTGCCACTGTTGCTATATGTGTGATGCATATGGTAAAGTGTAATGCATACATGTTTACTGGTTTTTATGACTAATTGTACAATTTTATTGGGTCATTCTGACTGATGATTGCAGTTCCATCTTGTCTGATTTGGTGAGTGCCCCTAATGTTTCTCTTGTTATACGTCGATTTCAAAAAAATTTTTCAGAAGGAATGTTATACCAAATATTTTAATATATTCAAATATACATACCTTATTAATGACCTGGATGTTGAGTTATGAGGTATGGCAACCAGCTGGGAATAAACAATTACTTGATGTGATCATGTGAACTATCAGTGCAGTACCCCAATCTACCATAGTAATCCATGGAACCCAATGGCATTTTTCGAGTTAATGGTAAATTTGAGTTCCGTAACTATGGTATTAACAAGATCTGTAGGTCAGGAAGCCTGTGCAGTAGGACTTTAAAAGTACTGCCCATAAATACTAAGCGTAGATTGTGAAGGGAAATGGAGTGAAAAGAGTAAGGCTTGGTATATAATTTGAAGCTTCCATGGCAGCTGAATTCATTACAACGTCCTTGGGGTACCGGTCATATCAAGTGCTTGAACAGCAAGTGAACTCACGTTTCAAGAAACATCTCTGTTCTCATCATCAGAAAACCTGTCGATCAGTAGTAACAAAGTCTACTAAAAACAGATGTCTGAATGCAATTTGTATTTGATACTCATTGAGTACCTGAGTAAAAACAATAATCCAAAACTGGGATTAACTATTAATTATTCTCACACATTCATAAAATATGATGATTTGTAAATAAATCAACCCATAAGTAGCAATTTAAATAAATTTTATAAGGTTAGAATTGAATTTTACCTAAGCTTTTTTATATTAACATACAGCTTTAACTTTTATACATTTTAACTATAACTGGTATTGTTTGTACTGTAAAAAGAATGTAGAGTTTTGGGTGCCATCAATAATGTACATTTACATGGAACACTTGAAAATAGCTGATAGTCCACAACATATTGGAGAGTCGTAAAATATTAGCGGTACTACTGATGCAGTGTCCATGGTTACTGTATGATGACTAAGCTGATGTAGTGAACACAATAGCCACGCTGTGTGTTGTCACCACATTTCATCCAAATGCTATCCTCCCATACGTTTTAAAGACAACTGTATACATTTTGTTTCCACAATGCAAGCCTACATTGCTTCAATTTTAATGCCCTTTTTACTCTTAAGAGTGATTGCAGACTTGAGTTATAATCAGAATAATTCTACAGTGTTCAACAATGCCATGCCTTGCACATAGGAATTGTCGGTGCCAAGGTAAGCCTGACATTTTCAGTGTAGTGCAGTGCAGTGGATGCCTGGCAGTTACGCCACTCCAGTACAAAGTTCTGATAAAATTATAACTGAATGCAGGGGGGGGAAACCTGAAAATCTAGATTAGACCATGTTTTCTACTGACCATCAACTTTAAATGGCACTGACAGAAAATGCTGTTGATGGTGTCACGGTACTGCTACAGACGTCTGAAACCATCTCTTTTAGAATCTATGGCAGATATAGAGACTGCCTGCATATGAGTGGAGAGTATTTGGCAAGCCCTTTCATGTACAGAAGTCTTTGGAGGTAAGTAGCATAGACATGCTCCTAACACGACCCTGGGATAGACTGCTATGGACTGGACAATTCAGGGTTCAATTCCTGTCAGGAGAAACATTTTGTTCTCTTCTCCAAAATGTCATGAAGGACTCTGGGGCCCACCCAGCCACCCATTCAGTGCGTACCAGGGTTCCTTCCCTGGGGACTAAGTGGTGAGTGTGTGAAGTTAACCACCACTCATCTCCAACTAGTGCTGAGGTTAAGAATGACTGGAGCTATACCTCTCCTCCCACCCTGTGCCTTCATGGCATGGCCAGGGCCAACTTTACCTCTATCTTCTACCTACTTGTTAACAAAAGTTCATATTTATGCAGTGAAGAATGTTTGGCCATTTTAATTTACATTTACAGCAAGCCTTTTAGTGCCCACTTGCCCTGACCATCATGCTGAATATGTTACGAAATTTGGAGCAAAACTAGACCATATCACTTTTGACAACTGGGCTGTGGGAAAAATGCATACTGAGATATGCATTTTTATTTTTTGGAACATGGGCTATTAGGGAGCAATAATGATACAGTGCAGATCACAGAACACATGGGATGATGTAGCATGTTAGTGAAAATGGATTCAAAAGTGAGTGTAAAATTGCTATGGAACCCTATGGCACATTAAATGTTACTTCTGGGGAATAATCAGAAATATATGAGTGGTTCTCAAAATTCAAAGGAAGGAACTAACATCCGCTGAAGATAATGTGTTGGGCACTGTTTTATCATTAATGCATTTATATAAATTTCAATCAATAGGGACAAATATAAACATGTTGCAGCTACAGAAAGTAGCTTGCAGAATGACATACTTGAAAGTGGTTTCTTCCCTGTGACACTGCATTAGCCCATTATACTTTGTCTTTGGAGAATATCTAGCTCTAAATGGCATGGCTAGTTCTATCCAACCCCCTGTACTCTCCACATAACTATCTAGAAAACCTAAGTCTGTATGGAAGGGGAGAAGACTTGATTATATCAAGCAGTTTAAGCTGAAACTGTTTAAAACACAACTCCTATAGAGAGATGCTTTCAATAGGATTGAATCCCACTGGTTTTGTGTCATGTTACAAAATAAGTACTTTCAAGAGGAGAGCATGCAATGGCCGAAAAATTCATTGAGCATGAGTAGAAGTTCACTTCAGATTTGTTATTATCACGTGTCAGTTGTGTGAAGGTGAACTGATAAACTAGCCTAGAACATTATTACATTTTTGGTTCCAAGCAAGTATGGAGTTTCTGGCTGGGCTGCATAACTAAACTGCATAATGATAATTGTATAATGTATAGGAGAAGACAGGAAAATGGGTGTCATTCTGTAAAGTAACTCTCACAAATTTCCAAATTGCAATGATCTAAGTCAAAGAGATGTTTTATCCTCATTGCTTTTCATTATGATAGTTGAAAAGGGTGTACAGTTAAATACAAACTCAATTATTTGATTATGATGACAATACTGATTTATTAAATGAAAGTATACATACCACATAAGACAATGGAGAAACACGTAGAAGGAAGGAAATCTACGCTCCCAGGGACTGCAGTGTATGTAACTACACTATTTATGTACCTTTCTGTTGTATTGGATAACAACTGTTCCTGAAACTCTTAAACAAGTATTCATTGTATCTAAAAATAAAGTATTAGAGAGAATGGAAGGAACCAAGAGGGGGAGTACAGAACTTATGAGCTGTATACAGGATTCACATTTTAGAGTAGACCAGGTTCTCTTACAGGCTCTTATATTAGTAAAACATCTCCAAATAATTTCATATTGTCTGTTGACAGCATGTGCAGAGGTAACAGTCTTTTTGCACGGAATAAGTTAGTTGGGAGTGTTCATAGATCAGTAGCATGGACAGACCATTACTGTAAGTCTGACTTGTGCCGTAGTTACATTCTGGAAGATCTGGCACAAGTTGAATTTTATGCAGTTAAAACTGAGTATAGCCACATGTGGTCAGCTGTGTACCTGTCTGTATGAACAAGGGAGTCCACTTGAAATCCAAACTCCAACACACTGGAACCTGGTGGACCACAGCATGTTATTGCCCACCAATGTTCTGCCACATCAGTCTCACTGCACTTTCATTCCCGCAAGCAAACATTTGGGGCATCGTTCAAAAATGTTATCATTTCAAATTTTTACTACTTAAAAATAGCATACACCTGAAACGGCATAAGTACCTGTACAAACTTGCCTAACAGCAACATACACATTCTGTTTATTTGCAGGTATGTTTATGCCTAAATTAAATGGCTGATGTTACAACTCCGAAGTGCAAGATTGCACAGTCACTTGAAAAGGCAAGAAAGAAAGTAAGATTAAGTAAAGCTGAAAACAGTGGATATAGAAATTTTTCTAAAATGCGCAGGTGCGTAACTTACAGTGAATGCTGTAGGCAAACGGTAGCAGTCAAGGGTTGCAGTGTTGTTGCCTTAAGAGCAATGGTCTACTCTAAGTCATTAGACCTACATTCTCTTCACTGAGCAGTTGTACAATAATAAAGTGAAAGAACATTCACCCTTTTGCGATTTCATGCAGCATAGATTGGTAGTTCATTAACGCTGATAACTAACTACCAATCTACACAGTGTAACATGCCAGAAGAGCAAAGATCTCATTTACAATGATGTGGAAGCCTTATGTCATGCAAAATGAAGGACCTTTAGAAGATGGGACATGCAGCAAAAGTGGAAGAGTAACAAACGTATATGTAAGATTTTAACCAGAAAATTTCACAGTAGAACTCTTGGGACACAAAGACAAGACTGATTTATTGAGTTTGAGAAATAGTCTGGAGTTGTAAAATGCAGTAAAGTGGCCTGGACAGCTCTCCTGGTGAGACTTACATTATCATATTGTTAATTATGTATGTGAGGTTAACAAAGTTGAAGGAATCACAGGAAGTTAAAAAAAAAACCCTGCACTAACGTACCTTTACATCCAAGATCCTTAGATGGTACACAATGTAAACTGTTGCTATAATCTACAATCCAAATTTACTCAAAATTCTTACTTTACAAGTCTTTTACCAGACTTCCAGATCAGAAGGTTCTATGTGGTACAGAATCAGCATTCATATTTGAATTCTGAAAACAATTATTCTTAGACATCCTGAATGTCATGGTGTCCTGGCCAGCATAAGGAAGCCCCAGTCTCTACCAAATGATTTCCTGTCCTTTTTTTCATTCCAGTTCCATGAACAGGGAGGGGACTAAATTGAATGTTTAAAAGAAAGATATAGCTCTACTGTTTGTATTCTACATCAGACTTATATCATGCATAATTGGATCATTTAACCAAAGCTACTGCAACATGGAATTAGCCTTGAACATACTACACCAGCTTAACAGTAATCATTAAGAACAACTGACACTGCACAGGAAACTTATAAAATTCATGCTGGAGCACAACTGAGAAACTTACAATTCCATATTCCCTTTGAAAGGTTAAAATATAAAATAAGTACCTACCTTCAAAGGGACCTACTACACAATACTCTTTAATGAATCATGGCTTACATTCATTTCTTATTCAGCTTCTCCATAAAATGAACTTGAATGAACAATTCATACATGAATATAAAGGATATACTTTGAGACAAAACATCTTCTGCCCATATAAGTGGAAATAGACAATAGTTCTACAAGGGGATCGTGGTAGCACAGCGCTTAAGGTGCTGTGCTACAAATTGGAAGGTTGCTGGTTCGATTCCAGATGGTGTAATTGGAATTTTTCATTGACATAATCCTTCCGATCGCACTATGGCCCTCGGGTCGACTCAGCCTCTAACAGATATGAGTACCAGGAGTATTTCCTGGGGGTAAAAGCTGCCAGTGCATAAGGCTGACAACCTTACCACCATCCTGGGCCATTGTCACATAATCTGGGAACCTTAACTTCCTGGAAACTTTGGGCACCTCGGGCCTGTAATAAGACTGAGTTACCTTTTTGTTTTTAATAGTTCTACATACATAAAATAAATAATGTTCCTCTTTAGTGATTGTTTCCATCATGCCCAATCTGATCTGGAAAGGCTGGGGACTTGTGGTACCGACTGTTATGAGTAGACAGACTCCACTTTGTCTTGAAGTAACGGTTGCATTTGTCGCAAAAGAAGACGGAGTCCTGCTTCTGATGCTTGGCTGCAATGTGGCGAGAAAGAATCGGCAATGTGTTGAATGTGTGCTGGCAGAGCATGCACATGTAGCGGTCTCCAATCAACAAGTACCCTGGGTACCGTGAATTGTTTTCATCACCTGTAAAAGAGGCAAACCACTTGTGATGGCAGACTAGCTAGAAAGATCCTGGTGTCTGGCGTGTGAAATTGTGCCTATCAGGGAGAATATTGAAATGCAACTACTTCCTCTTAATTTAACTCCCATCATATGTTCATTCCAAATATAAATATGCAGAGTAAAACAAACTTCATCATGCCGTACAGTACTGGGCTTATCAACCCCTACCTTTGTTTAAACTGAACAGTATGCTCTGTAAATCAGTTTTCTTTGTTAAAATTACATGGAATGTGAAACTCTACAACCGTTACATTATAAAGCACAGAACAGAAAATATTATAACATTTGTCACTAATATAATCAGTAGTTAATGTTTTGTGTAAGAAAATAACATACAATATGGTATAGTAGTGTTAACTATATTCAAATTCGTATATGCTGTTACAATTACAAACAACAGTTGGTATGTATTTTGAAACCAAACCTAAATTCTATTTTAATTAGAGTGAACACTGAAGATAACCGAATGGTTTGCTGTATAGAATCATGTGAAATCTTTCACACATAGCTCCGACATTTGAAAAACTGGCTGCTGTGTACCAAGAGGTAACTGCTGTTATTTTGATTACAATCCGTGGACCATTCTGGTGTGTTCCCGTAGACTGTACTTGTTCTTGAAGGTGCGTTTGCAGAACTGGCAGACAGCTGTAGGGATGCCAATGTGCTGAGTTCGAATATGACGTCGCAGATTGCCCATAGACAAGACAGAAGGGCAATGTGGACAGTATTCAGTGCCAACAGGGGGCAAAGGAACTGGTGTACCCAACAACAGTGCTGGAAAAGAGAATGGTTAATTAAAATTCCTTAAAAAATAATATCATACACGTGCAGTAGTGGTTCAGAGTAACAATCGTCCTGCTTGAAAAACCAGTGAGCAGGTGTTGTCGATTGCACCATATTATATGCAGCTACTGCAGGGCATGTCTAGTGTTACATACAGAATGTAGCAAAATGAATGTATTTCATATATTACTTACAAATATGTTGAGCAAGTCCTTTATTTTAAACCAAATACAGATCTTTCATACAATTATTTCAGATTTGTAAAATTATAAATACTGTCAAAATACAAAAGATGCAGCAATGATAAACTGCTGAATGAGATGACACATGACTTCAGTTTTCATCAGAAATTTCAACCTACAGAGCATGGGCAGGCACTAGAACTATTTTGGTTAACCAAGTTTAACATTAATGCACATTTGTTTTGATGCAGTTTTGGTTTTGTGTTGCCACACTTCATCAGCAGCTAGAAATCAAATTTATGAGCTCTGTGACTTTTGCTACGATGGACCCACATATTGTATTTGTTCTTGAACAATTTTCCACACACTGGACATTGTTCAGCAGTAGTTGCAGCATGAGCTGACTGGATATGTCGCTTCATTGATGTAGTTTGGGCTAACATCTTCCTGCAGATTGGGCATTCTCTTACACCCCTCAGTTTTGATAGCCATATTGTATCTGAAATCCAATAAACAACACATGAATAGTGGGACACCCCTAAAGAATTCTTGCTGGATCATAATTATCTCACAAAGCTTATAACAGAAAAATTACAGGCGTGCTGCATAACAGAGATAATGTAATCAGAAATAATTTTCTGCTCGCCTATTAAGTGTTATTTGGCTTAAGTCCTCTTGACAAAAGGTAGCATTCCCAAGTTCCAAATAAACTGATCTTTGTAAGAAAAAACATTTAGCATAACAACTACATAGCAACAATCTGGACAAAAGAGATACCAGGCCAGGTGTTAGTGCAACATACCAAATTGCTCTGCTTGTACTTTGATGCACATATTGAAGATTTCACCTATAAAAATGCAGGTACAAAAAAACTGTAGACAAAACTCATATGATTCTGTTCCCATTTCCCTGAATTATACAAACCAGTGATTAACTGGAAACCATCTATATTGCACCTACACGAGTCCTGAGTTATTTGGAATAAACGACATTCTAATCTGTTCATTCTTTCACCTGAGAGACTAAAAAATGTCACATTTCAATAACCAAAATGTTTCAAAACCATCCTGCACACACACACACTTCAAGATGCCAACCAAATATTCCTTACATCTCTATATACAGAATACTTGCTAACATATGGAGAAACCTGTTTCAATAATCTGCAGTGAAGTAACTATGACAATAGCATAATTCTAACAGGAAATGAAAACAATATAATTATCAGATTATAATTTTCAAACCTCATTCATGCCACATTCTTAAGAATAAGACATTATAAAATCTGATGACCTTATTCAAAATGCCTTCAGAAATCTAGTAGACAGATCCACTTACCACATTAATAGTTCTGGAATGAACAATTCTGTGTACATGAAATTTAATGATGCAACAACAATCTTGGTGTTGTGAGAGGAAATGTAAGACAACAGAAATGCCATCCTTAACATTTATTGGTCATGTTTTGCTCTACTGAAACAGCACATGCATGGTAGTTGAGCAGTCTGAGTGCTGCACATGTTAATATGAATATTGTTAATTTCTGAATTAAAATCTTGCCACCAGCCTTTCAGTAACCTGGGAGTTCAAAATCCTTATTCCCAGATGATAAAGATCAATCATGACAACACCATAATAAAAGTAAATAAAATTAATGGATAGGAAGGGTACATCTTGGTGCTCCAGTGATTTTTATTTCATGAGAATCTGAGACAGAATTGATATAGCTATTACTGTCTTACAGAGAATGAATTAAATATTTCAACGTCAAAGTCTTCTTCTTTCATGTAACAGTCACTTCAGTGACAGCCTTGTCTGTCACCAAATCGAGGGCCTCGTGGTTTAACAGCCTGAAGGCCATGCATCTGTAACAGATGCAAATTGAGTAGAGCCATTCGACTGAACATTTTGCCACATAATCTGCACGATGTGCGCCCTCGGTGTGTCTGCTTGTGAGAGTACCAGCTTTGACGGTGGCGATAAGATGCCCCACAGATGTCACATTTGTACTTTCCATCATTCTTCTGCCACGATATCCAAGATGCTGGTGACTTCGGTCCTATAAAGAACAATCACACAATGCACAGCCATTGTGTCTTTACTGAGATACAGGAAAAAGATTATATTACATAAGCAATACAATACACTATCTGAAAGCTCTCTCCAAAAAAGAAATGCAGGTTAAAAAGATACAAAGTTGTTGGATACAAATAAATGTAAGCTGCCTTAAATTATGGTCAATAACATATTTATTATGAGTGCTGTACATTGCTTGGACAAATTATAATAATTTACTTCAAAGTTATTCATTTATAAATAACATTATTTTGTAAGATATGTTAGGTTCATAACAATGACAATACCAGTTCTGAAGTCCATTCCAAACTGGAAATTGTCCCTCTACCTCTACAAATAAAGACACTGATATACACTGATATTAACAATACAACACAAACCACATAACACAGAAGCCTGAGTAAAAGTGTATGAAGGGAAATATTGCAAAATAAGCACTGAAGGACTGTGAATGTAGAGAATTAAGCCCCTCATTGTTTCTGTAATGACCAGCCACGTTTATGCATGACAACACCATGCACCATCATAAGATGACGATGAAAATTGGATTTGCGACTTAACACCTTATGGCACAGATCACATCTTGTTTCACCCAGATGAATCTTCTTATGAGCAGTCAAATTAGGTGCGTGCTTGTACACAGCGCCACAGATGTCACACGAAAATTTCTTCTCAACAGCACCATCACTCAGTGGCAGCTGCATATATCCTGGAGCAATAAACAACATTATCACAGATTTTAAAGTTTTAGGTTCTTGTGACCGTGCATCATGGAACGTAGGGTGAAGACAGATAAACCAACAAGTTGCAAATAATCTGATGTTTATTATCAAACTTCTATCTCAACATGTTTCAGGCATCATTATGCCCATCATCAGGAGAATGAGACTGTGTATTACTGCATATGGTGTTCTGCACTGGTTGTGCTGGCTGTGGTTGTGTGGAGCTGGGTCATAAGCTGTGTGCACTGTG
>Ga0123353_10015501_pt1 | contig 11078 bp, 7 predicted proteins | sample TergutLab28metaG_3_FD_92763 | JGI IMG/M metagenome (GOLD analysis project Ga0123353, IMG submission 92763) | Labiotermes labralis P3 segment gut microbial communities from Petit-Saut dam, French Guiana - Lab288 P3 | ecosystem: Host-associated > Arthropoda: Insects > Digestive system > Gut ... | reverse complement strand
TTCCCAGAAGGCGGTGGGGAGGCCTTAGAGGTGCCCCCTCCCCCCCCCCCCCCCGGTTAAAAAGCAAAAGTAGAGGATGCAAAATCAAAATATCGTTGCGGAGGTAATTCCAGTTCTAATGATGAACAAAACTGACAACAAACACGATTTAAAATGGTATGACGATAAAATCCGAAGTACATACGGTACAGTGAGTGAGTGATACAGCGATAAATGTGTCAAAATGCCAGGCTGTACAGTGAATGGCCTGATCAATCATATCCTAAGAAACGAAACATACATAATAAAGACACCAAACATGAAGTTCCAAAACAGCATAAAACATCACTTAAAAAGAAACGAAAAACTCATGTGCTGTTCGCGAATGCCAAGACATCCGGCGCCCTGCAACGATCAGCACCGTGTCGCAAAGCGTGCCATGGATGTGAAAGGGTGTGGCGTTGTTAATAAGGAAATGGGAATTCCATAAATATATATTGAAATAGTCGTCTGTTCCTCGCAGTATGTACAAACAGGTGCAGCCTCACTACATACTAAATGTCCATGGGCCTGGAGAGTGTGACCAATCCGCAGACGGGGGAGTATGACATCCTTTTTAACAGCGGGCACTTGGTCAGTGCCTCAACGGATGGCATACAGTTACGCCGTTGGCAGATGGTATGCACAGAGAGTAGGAAAGCCCTTGGTGTTACAAACAGCAGCCGAAACAGCGTAATCGGTATCGTGAGTACGCTATGGGCTGGACAATTGAGGCATCGTCGTTCGATTCCCGGGAGGGGCAAAAAATATTTCTCCTCTCAACCGCGTCTAAACCGGTTCTGCGACACACCCAGTCTCTACACAACGGGTGCCGAAGGATCCTTCTCGGGGTATAAAGCACGCCGGGGCGTAAACCTTACAGTTCACCTCCATCTAGCACCTACGTCAAAAACGCATGGAGCTATATCCCCGTCCCCCCCCCCTCCCCCAGCCTTCATGGCGTGCACAGGGGCTATTTTACCTTCACTATTTAATATTCGTTTATGAACGCTGTGCAGCCGATTCTTACATAAACGACTCCCTCAGTAAGCACAGACATACAACCCGGATATCGTCACGAACATCCGACAAGATGAAGGTCACCGGTCATAACGTTCAATGCGTCCTTGTGGAACAGTTGAGTACACTGACAAAAATATGCGGAAAGCCTACCTGCAGGTGCTGAAGAAGATGCAGAAAGGGCAGAACTAAAGGCAGAATAGCTATGATATTTAAACTCGTATCAGCTGCAGTGGGTAGGGTGAAATTCCGCACCATAAAAAAGGGTACTGTGGCTGTGTAACAAACTTCGTCGTCCGCTCCATCAAAAATCGTACGGGTGCAGATCTAGCGAGCGAGGAGGCCACAATCCCCTGTTTAATATTCAATCACCAAAAACATTCTCTACACAACGCACAAAGTTCTTTGCAGTGTCAAACTGTTGCAATGTCTTGCTTTAAAAAAAAAAGTTTTCTCGTAATTGGGCACGTGTTTAAAAGCGCTGTCAATGTGTATACATATAACGATGTGAATTTATGGTCTCAGGGGGGGAAAACGGGCCCAAAAGTTCTATTTCCTGCACGACCTGTGTTTAAGAGACTGTAAATCACAACTGACTTAAGTGGATGCAATTAGCACATGCCTCCTGCCTGCTCTCAATGACTGGAACGGGACCTGTTGCTCGAAAACGTCCTACATATTTGTCAACAGTGACTCTGTTTGCAACAGGTGCATCAGGAAACTTTCGTCCAAATTTATACGGCAATTCCTGCAGTAAATGTATTCAACGTATCCTCACAGCGACTGCACAACTCATGGACTCAACGAAAGCTGCGTGGTAGCCAGACACTGAGGACTGACTGGTGATATTTGTCAATTAAAATGATGTTTCTGTACTTCTACATTCGACAAAAGAGACGACCGAAATAAGCCAAACACGTTTATCGTAAGTTATACATAAATTTGCATCTCATCAGCAACGGATCGTTAGTTCTCGCATGGCACACGGACCTGTTTTCTAACAATTTAACACATACCTAGTGCTAATGAAATACATTATCAACTGGCGTGTAAATGACACTCGCAACTGCATGTTCACGACCACACTGCGTTCTCTACCAGGCATTATTATGTCGAATGCCAATGTTCTGTAGCAGTCAATCATTGACAAAAATCGTGGCTGCTGTTTAGGAGAACGAATAAGCTTGAAAATTAACGTCCTGAAAACGTGTTCCTTATAAAAAGAAAAAAACAGAACAACTTTCGGAGTTGGAGTTGGGCGAATTATTCCAAAGATCCGGGAATGCAGGGCAGTAAAATATCTTAAGTTTTCTGTCTGTTACTCAATGACAGCAACGATACTCATGCAACCACTGCGTGCTTCTGGTATCTTCTGTTCTGAAACGAATGAAATACATTCTCGATACACAGAACTACACGTTCCTCTGACAGAATCCATTCATTTAAAAACTGTGTGCGTGCGTGTGTGTGCGTGCGTGTTTTTTTTTAATTTACTGCGTGTTTCGGTCCCTTCAGACCATTATGAAGTCTTATGCTGGAGTATGCGGTATTAGTTGACGTTATGACATTCATCATAATATTTTGAAAATGGTTCCAACTCCGTCAGGATGATCATTTACAATGTTTGTCCAGTTTTTTTTTTTTCAAAATAAGGCTCAAATATAAAGTCAGAATGGAACTGATACTGAAAGTGCAGGGACGTACAGCAAATAGTCAAGCCCATGTCGTTAGAAAACAAGAAAACGATTCCATCAGATACCGACTACTATTACGACGATATGAGACAACAGTACATTTGAAACTCCGTTATGAATCGAGAAGGAAACTCATCACATTTCTCACTGGTGAGGGCCCACTTTGTCCGGTCTGAATGTAAGACTATATCGCAGGCGATAATCCGTCTTATATGCAATCCTGTTCATCAATTCGGGATCCTATGTCAGTTCAAAGATAAGTATTACACTCAAAAGTAATGGAAATGAAGAAAGTCACAGCACAGTATGTTTGCATTGCCCAAACAAGTTTAAACAATCGACAGTGCATACATAATAAACGTAATTACAGCACAGTCCTGTTTCGATGGAAATAGAATAAATTTCTTTCGTATAACCCTTCTTGGTAATCATACACACAGCCTTCATCAATTTTATCACCTGTTATACCCTGCAAACATGACGCCATTCAATCAACGTTTACTAAATTTTGTTTTATAATTAAACAGAACATAGTCCTAACCCTGATATTATCGAAATAAAATTCGTAATGTCTAAAAACGCGTTAAACACGCAATCAACAACAAAAACTCAAGAACAATGGTTCCCAAGTGTATTCACCATTTGTTTACATGATTTCTTTAATCGTTCGACAGACCTAGTGGGCCAGGGCCTCCTCAAGGTTGAGGCTTCCACTCACAATCCGACACACCGCACTCGGTAGGACTCGTCTGTACGAGCCATCAGCCTGACGCAGAGACCTCTACGTACCAACACTCAACACTCACAACAGAAAGACATCCGTGCCCCGGGGGCATTCGAATCCGCAATCCCAGCAAGCGCGCGACCACTGGGATCGGCGAGCTTTCATCAATGTATTTAAAAAAGGAGGAAGTAACAAAATGAGGTAAAAGTTTGTGCCATGTTACATTCCAACCCCGAGATTTCTCTTGTTCCGCAGTCTCTGAATGTATTCATGCCTAAAAGTTCTTGCACGATGAGTGACTTAAACCGGTGGTATCGTTATCAATTACCGTGCAGTTTAAAACTGAAAATGATCAAGGCAAATACCTGCTCAGAACCACTGTTTTAGAGTAAAGGAAGCCAATGGCGCCCCCCCCCCCCCCCCCCCCCCCCACACACACACACACACACAAATAAAATGTAAGCGTCCCCAATAACTGATTCCTAAACTCGTTTTCGATGGCTGAAGGGTCTCGGTCTATCAGAAATCAATGTCACGCAGCCTGCAATCCGATACGAGTCCTGCAGTTTATTACGCATACCTATCACCGTGGTAATGGCAGTATTAACTGTATTTCCTGAGATGAACAGAAACAAACGCTCGCTGAAGCCGACGACCAAATAGTGTTAGAAACTGAGCACAGCACACATGGTCATACCACACTGCAAAACAAAATTCTGTAGCGAAACAAATGGCTGACGTAGTCGGTAAAACGAATGGCTACGGCCGGACTACCGGAGTTTCCAATCCTAGAAAATAATAATATATTTTCTCCTCGCCAACACGGTTTATCCTATAAATACCGAAGGACCTTACCCCGAGGATAAAGCGACAAGGGCGTCTACTCTCTAGCCCACAACCACCTGTCGTTTTTTCCGTACGTATAAAATAATTACAGTATGGATGATAGTTTTTGCGGTAAACAACAACCCTGTATTGCTCACAGAGGTCACGAATGTATGGCCGCTTAAGGAACAAAGAAGAAAATGCTGCGCCGCTTATTAGATGTTGCAACACAATCTCCAGACTCCCAGTACGGTAAATACCGGTAATTTCAAGACTACCTACAATGACGGCTCTTCTGAACACCGTAAATGATGTTTGCAGGTATATACATATTCTATTTATTACGTTCAGAATAGTCGTGGTGCCCATCCACACAACCAACACATTCAACAGCTACCAGAAACGCTCATTACGGCAGTAGAGTCACGAAGAGCACAAACGGACATTTGAGTACTGCAACTGGAAATGTCATTTCTGCGGCATCAAAACTAACCACTTTTATGCAAGGAAAGGATTTAATTTTGCGAGTCATCATTATTGAAATATTCCCTTGTTCAGAATCTCCGAGGTACGAAAGATTTGCAATAATGCTGTAGTAAAGTGGCAAATTTCGGGAATTTCTATTCGAAGAAGAAACAAATACCGTTATCAGGAGAGGAAAATGTGAACATTATACGTGTTCACATGCATCGAGATCGTCGACTTCATTTGCATTCCTTATTGCTTCCTGCTTTGCGTTTATCCATTTTTTGTAAAAGTACACACAATGAATCCGAAATGGAATAGTCGTGTCTGTCCGTCAGCCTGTGTGATTTTCAAAACTAATGAATGCATTTCGATTAAATGTAGGCCGATTACTGTAGTTCGGCGGGTTCCACACAAACGTTTGTTGAGCAAGTGTAATTCTATTGCGATTTGGTCAATTAGAGCTTACAAGCCTGCCGTGCATGAAGCCCAACTGAACATCGCCAAATTTCTCAAAAAATACTTAAGGTAGAAAACTTTGTGCATGATAAGACTTAACTCATTAAGTTCAAATCCTTTGTTTCGCTTTTCTGGGTAAGGGAAATGTTTAAGGAAATAAACAGGAAAATAACTGACTGTGTGCTGTATATCTACAGTATGCCAAGCATTCGCGTTTGTAACGATACAATATGAAGCTGAAACAAATTAACATCAAACATGTATAAAAAGAACAAAGAACGCATTTGGAAGATACGTGCTCCATCACAGCACACCTTTCCACTCATTTCTTCTTGGTAATCTTGAGACATTAGTGCGCATGCGCAAAGAAATAAACCTAAATACACACCCAGGGCCGCCGAGAGCGGGTTCAGGCCCCGGGGCCTTCAGCAAGGGTGGACGGACATGGGGGAAAAGTGAGAAAACACAGACAGCGTCCAACGCAAGATGGCCGCTGGCCGAGAGTACCGTCAACACGACAAAATTACTACGCCATCACATAGGATATTGCCGCAAAAGACAAAAACATACGCAACACAGTCGGGCCCCTGGTCTCGGTAATTTGTACCGCCTTCCCCCTCCCCCTCGATGGCACTGTACACACCAATGAAAACGGCGGAAAGCAGCGTCCAACGCAAGATGGCCGCTGGCCGAGAGTACCGTCAACACGACAAAATCACTACGTCATTACATAGGATATTGCCGCAAAAGACAAAAACATACGCAACACAGTTGGGGCCCGGGTCTCGGTAATTTGTACCGCCTTCCCCCTCCCTTCTCGACGGCACAGTACACACCAATGAAAATGGCGGAAAGGTATTCAAGGACGCGTTTGCCTTCAACGTGTGACATTTAGCGTCAACAGTAACGATATTAATGCGTGAACAGTACAATCATTGCGAAATGGTAAACGAAACAGAACCGCACGTACTTCACACCGAACGATCTATCGATCAATTAATCAGTCAATCAGGATCCATGACAGCCGAAACATGAACAGTACGTATTTTACAGATTGCTAATCTACAGACTAACCACGGCTAGAACTACTGTAGTAATTATGTTGTTACTCTATACAACTTAGTGTCTTGTGGGGAGTAAACAAAAAACACGCACCTCCTACGAGAAAAATACAGTCCAGCCCGTCAAGTGTATATTACTTCTACGAAGTATCGGTAAGTAAGCTGTTCAATATTCCCAGTCGTTCCCGAAGTTTACAGCCTACATGAGCTTTTGCTTATTGGTGAAAGTAAAAGTAAAGGCAAAGTTCAGCTAATAACAAGCCATACATGCCAACAGAGGGAGCAGAGGTATAGCTCTACTGCTTCTTTAACCTTGCACTAGGGGGTGGGTGGTCACCGCTACGCCCCGGCCGCTTCACCCTGCGGAAAGTGTGTCAGTGCCCACGGTACCGGAGACTGGGTGGACCCCAGGGCCGTCTGAACGGGTAAGGAAAATCTCTCCCCACTGGGATTCGATCCCCAGTTCGTCCAGCACGTAGCGAGGCACTACACCGACTACGCTATCCCGGTTCTTTTGTGTATTGGACGAAAATGTAAATGCTATAAAGGAAAACACAGAAGCTTTGCTAGTCATTAGTAATGAGGTTCCTCTATATCAGTGTTTCTCAGAGTTCTGCAAAGGGTTCCGAGAGACGAAAATGCGTAATGGCCGACGCGCTCTACTGGCGGTCCTAAATTTGTATGAACGACTTAAAATTCGTATGGCGACATCCGACACCAATCATTCCATCGCTGACAGCACGCACACTATCAATCGCTGCTTCGATCCAGAAGCTTCCTGATTCTTTGATCAAGTCAGCACAGGTCGCCATTAACCGGGTCGATGTGTCAGGCAAAACAATCAGGTTATCCACCATTTTGAAGTCAGCCGTCGATTTTTTACATGTAACGTACATAAAAGAGAAACAAATGCTGGTATTTAATTTTATATTTGACTTACTGCGGACAGGTAGGGGTTCCTCAGTAAGTACTGTAACTCTTTTAGGATTCCGTGAGCTAAAATAGATTAAGAAGCATGGCTGTCGGTGTAAACGCTTAGAAATCTATGTACTATTTTTATGTTTTGCTGACCGCGAATCTCAGTATAATCTTAGTAACTGTCCAACATAATACACAAATTCTTGTTTTATAATAAGTTTATTATATTCCTCTACATGTTTCGAGCACTATTGTGCTCATCATCAGGAGGTCAAAATTGTATTATACAGTATATGGTATCATCACACTCTGTAGGTGGCAGTCCGATGCACAGGTGCACCGGACGGCCATCTATAAAGTGTGATGATACCATATACTGTATAATACAATTTTGACCTCCTGATGATGAACACAACAGTGCTCGAAACATGCAGAGGAATATAATAAACTTATTATAAAGCAAGAATTTGTGCATTAAGCTGGTCAGTTACTAAGATCTATGTACATGTTCACGTCTCAACGATGGAATGAAGTACAAAATCACAACATAAGGAGAGGTCACAATCCGTTGAATGCGCATAATTCCAATCCGGGGAAGACTCTAAGAAATCGAAGCTGCAAGCATAAAAAAAACAGCAGAATAAATTCGGGGAATGCCTGCCGCAATCCAGTCCAGAATCCTCCGTCTTCCAGTTTGGTATCTAGAAATAAAAAAATTGTAATTTTGTCTTCTTATTTATATGGGTGGGAAATGTCTCTCACATCCAGCGAACAGCACAGGCTGAAGACGTTCGAGAAAAGGGTTATGAGAAAGATGTTTGGGCCTCGGAGTGTGTAAGTACCAAGAGACTGGAAAAAAACTGCACGATGATGAACTTCACGATTTGCACTCCCCATCAAATATCATTACGGTGATCACATCGGGGAGGATGAGATGGTCGAAACATGTGGCACACACTAGGAAGAAGAGAAATATACTCTCAGGTTTTTGGCGGAGAAACGTAGGTGTGCATGGGAGAATATTAAAATGTATCTTAAAGGAATAGAAACGTATGGCATGAGCTGGATTAATCAGGCTGAAGACAGGGACAAATACGGGCTGTTGTGAAAGCGGTTATGAACTCTCGGGTTCCATAAAATGCGGGGACTTCTTGAATGGCTGAAGAACTACTAGCTTTCCAAGAAAGCTCCTGCTCCCTGGACGTAGGTAGGTAGGTAGGTAGGTAGGTAGGTAGTCACCCAGATGGTTTTCCGTCTGCCAGAACTTTGATTTCCAAAACAGGGAACCTCTTGCGCGACTTACTGAGCCACTACCACACAGGACATTATCATGGTTCATAATCAATACGCACGTTTTTGTCAATTTTAAACAATAAAAACTTACCGTTATCTTCCACACGCACGCAACACACAACAATAAGTTCGTTAAATCGTACGTAAGATAGATGTACAACTGTATGTAGGTTACCTTGCAGCCATGACCGACCGAAACTACACGTCAGTTTTTTTCTAACCGAGAATTCGAATACAAATCATGTTACGGCGAGCGCACCTGCGGCTAGGTGACACACACACCGGACATCCCCATTAGTCGGGGGTCATCATTGGAGGCCTAGCTCCGGTTAGAACGCCCAGAACAGCTTTAAATACCTTTTTGGTTCCAACGAACTTCTTCAGAAATTTGTTCAAACTAACCACATCAAAATGTTTATTTTAAATGCTGCTGCAATTATAAAGTGCTAAGAACAAAAACGAAACAACGAACATACGAAGTTCGGAAATGACGTGCATAGTTCTTCAGAACCACCTAGTGCCGAGGAAAAGAATAAGTGGAGCTGCATCTCCATTCTCACGTACGCATTCAAGGCATGTAGAGACAACTCTATCTTTACAAAGTGAAGAGTAGTTTCAAGTGCTCACAAAGACAGGCGCTACGCGGGAAAACAAACCACTATGAGCACAGTTCTTAAAATTCTGCAAATCTGTGTTACGATACAAACATGGAACACTACATTAAATGTAACCAAACAGTAAAAACGCAATGTGTCTTATATGCTGACCTTCGTGTGGAACTACTGGGTGAAAACACGAAACCTTTAATCAGGGTTAACCAGCTCCCCAGACGAACTACGGGATATAGGTTAAATAGTACGCGTATTCCGTTCTGTCAGTTACAGATGAAACCGGTTATAACGACATCAGTAATGCGACACCAGGTCTATTGTGTCAGCTATTCTGTGCTACCAATTAATTCCTCACCTTTAACCATATTAGCATACTCCTCGGTTCGAGAAACACTCCTCTATACATACTCACTCCATGGAGCTGGGTCCTTTTTGAGAAGCTAATCGGTTCTCAGCTAGCCAAGAAATTCCTGCATTGTATGGAACCTGAAGGTTCATTACCGCATTTACGAATGACCGCCACCCTTTCATATCCTAGGCCAGATCAATCCAGTCCGTGCCTTCCAATCCAACTTCCTGAATATGCATCTTAATATTATCCTCCCATCTGCGCCTGGATCTTCCAAGTGGTCTCTTTCCCTCAGGTTGCCCCACCAAAACCCTGTACACACCCTTGCCCTCCCCCGAACGTGATACATGCCCCGCTCATCTCATTTTTCTCGTTTTGATCACCCGAAAAATATTTAGTGAGGCTTACAAATCATTAAGCTCCTCATAATGTACTTTTCTCCATTCCCCTGTTACATCGTCCCTCTAAGGCCCAAATATTCTCCTCAGCACCATATTCTCATACGCTCACAGCCTACGTTCCTCCTTTAATGTCAGTGACCAAGTTTCACGCCAATACAAAACAAGAGGCAAAATTATAGTTCTGTATATCTTAATATTTATATTTTTTTATAGAAATCTGGTAGACAAAAGATTCTGCACCGAATGGTAGCAAGTACTCCCTGACTTCTATGTGCTCTTAATTTCTTCCTGGATAATATTTTGATTCACAATCGTCTAGTACGACACAGAACATTCCCTTTGATGAAATTATCACCGAGTTCGACAGTACATTTATTAGGACTTTTTCCACTTTCAAAAAACACAACTTTGAACAGAGGCATCACGATGTGCTCATAAACGTAATATAATATTAAATAATGTACGTCAGCACAACTACTTTATTACACAAGGTAATTACACGGGCTACATGTTTCGACTATTGATCAGTCATCTTCAGGTCTATTTTGTCAATTGAGTCACAAGATGCTATGCACACATAGGGATCCCATCGTCTTTACTTCATGGAAATACACAAAAATTAAATCATTGTCTCGAAGGTGTGACGTGCAAATTATGTGTAACGTTTTGTTTGAGGCATTGTACACAATTTTCACGTCACACCTTTGAGACAATGATTTAATTTGTATGTATTTTCATTAATGTAAACACGATGGGATCCCTATGTGTGCATGGCATCTTGTGACTCAGTTGACAAAATAGGCCTCAACATGACTGATCAATAGTCGAAACATGTAGCCTATGTAATTACCTTGCGTAATAAAGTAGTTGTGCTGACGTACGTTATTTAATATTTAAAAACACAACGCCACACAACATTTCGGAAACTACGTATTCCGAAACACTGTGTGGCGTTGTGTGTAAAAAATGTCCTAGCAGGCAGAATTGACAAAACTTAAGATGAAACCCTGTCTAAAATTTCTACGATTCAAATACTCCATTCTCCTGTGCAATACATGCGATACAGTGTGTGACCAGTTAAAAAAAAAAGTTATTCTAGTGTAGGTATACGTACATGTACACGAATAGCCACTGAAATTGTCCAAACATAAACACACCTCTCACGCTTTTGGTCAAAACTCGCCACATAGCACAGGCTGGGAGGGGGGGGGGGGAATTCTTAAACGTCAGATTTATCTGT
>Ga0123353_10015499_pt1 | contig 11078 bp, 9 predicted proteins | sample TergutLab28metaG_3_FD_92763 | JGI IMG/M metagenome (GOLD analysis project Ga0123353, IMG submission 92763) | Labiotermes labralis P3 segment gut microbial communities from Petit-Saut dam, French Guiana - Lab288 P3 | ecosystem: Host-associated > Arthropoda: Insects > Digestive system > Gut ... | reverse complement strand
TACCCAGCGGTCGTCAACTCAACACTGATGGTTTCAAGTTGTGCCGGGTCTTGAATGTCTAATAAACCAGCAACGCAGTATTTTGCTCCCATCGGCTCGGAAACGGTCGGCGGGGGCTTTTCTTTTGCCCGTGTTGCCATACTTCTCCACGCCACCGGCACGATTCCGTCTATACCGATAACCCAAATCAAGGAACATAACCTGCCGCCGGTTATTGCGAGGGGGAGCGAAGTCGGAAGTTTGAGGGAGCATCGGGTTTGCAGGTCGGCAGGGAGGGTTCGCAGGGCTGACGCATCAACTTGCTGAAATCCCTTATTTTGTGGGCTGTAATCGTTTGAAAACTGCAATTTTTGAAAATTTCAGAGGTAAACGGGACGGATGTCAGTTTCGGGAAAATGGCAAGAATAGGCAGTTTCCCATGTTGGCTATTTTGCCAAAATAGCACCGATTATCGTAGCACCGATTATCGCAAAAAACGCATTTTGGTAAACACCAACACTGAAATCAAGGAAACTTCAAAATTTGATGCGTCAGCCCTGGGAGGGTTCGGGGGCATGATTTTCTTTCAATCGGCTAAAAAATACTGCGGTCGGCGGTAATATCAATGATAGAGAAATACGGTGAACTGGTCGCCGTACCGATGATTCCAACCATTTAACGACGGAGGCTGCCTATAAGATACATTCCACACAACATGATTCGATGAGTTCGATGTCGGGGATCTAAAAAATTATTCTGTGGGCTTGAAAATTGCCCAAAAGTATGGTAGAATTGGGTAAGTTGATGGGGTATTCCCTCGCAAATACCGGAGAATGATTATCGAATAACTGATAAATCGAACAATTAGATTGGACAGAAAAGTCATTGTCTTGCACCGAAATTAGCAAAATTCACAAGCAGACAAAGGGTTGTTTAGGGATTTCGGCTCTGATGCCGTGTTCCTAGACGACTTTCGACACCGTTTTTCCACGCATTGCTTTGCGTCCCGTAGTGTTACGGGGTGTTGGGCATGTTGTGTGGAAACGGTTTTGCTAATACCGGGTGCAAGCGACAGATGCTGGCACCCTTTCTTTCTTGGTCGGCGGTTTGCCCGTTGACTCTTTTAGAAGTGCGGCTGTTGGGTCTGTGTTACGCATACTGCCGAGACGCTGTGTAATCGGCATTTCAAGTTACTTTTTATACCCGTGTAATAAAGTCCGAAACATCGGTAAATCCGGTGTATGTGCGTCATGCGTACACTGATGAGGACACTTTAACCAGCATAATACAATGAACGCTTTATTTTCACGCTTATCGGGCAGTTTAGCCCTTGTCGCCATTTTGCTTTTCTTGCCGTCCGCCTTTGGGCAAAGCATTCTTCTTAATGGGATTGACACTAGGATGCCCCCCTATAACATTCCGCATACCGGCACCCCTTGGTACAGCAATTATGGCAATCTCGATTCGGCAACCGTTATCGGATTCAGCATGTTGTACAACAGGGAGAATGCGATTATCGAGTCGGTAGTCGTCAAAGATAATATTTCCCAAGTTGCTAACAACGGAGGGATACATAACCTAGACAGTGCAACCATTGACACTCTAATCGTCGATGGTAGCACGGCGAGTAACTCTGGCAATGCTTTCATCAAAACGGCAAACATTCATGACGGTCGATTATCGAACTCTGGCGATGCCATTATTGAAACGCTAACCGTTAACGGCGGAGGGTTTGGGGGAGTGTCTAACCCCGGAGGGGTGTCCAACTATGGCAATGCTATAATCGAAACAGCAAATGTCAACGGCGGGAATGTCCGCAACTGGAGAAACGCTACCATCGACATGATGAACCTTAATGATGGCAATGTTGTAAACGGCAATCTGATTAAGGAAATGACCTATACCGGAGGAACCTATGAAGGTCAGATTACCTATCGGGAAGAGTATTTTGAAGATGGTAGGTATATGGGGTTGCGGGATGTTCATCAGACGGGCACCATCGGTTCGCTCACAGTTGCCGGTGATTCCAGAGGCATCGACTGGGGCACTGTTGACAATCTTGACTTTGTAGGCAACGGCTCCGGGTTTGTTTCCATTGGCGGTTTTGCTGACGGTAGTTTCTCCGGTATCCGAGTAACAGAGAGCGTCAATATGGCGAATGGCAACTTCCAGTTTAATCTGTCCGGTACAGTTGACGATTGGTTCGGAACGGCATTTGGCTGGGAAGACATCTTCGGCGGGGCATCATCGGGCAGTAGTTGGGAAGCCGTTGGTTGGGAAGACGCACTCTTCCGTATCAGTTGGGAAGATTATTCCACCGATTGGTTTGGACAGCAATGGAATTTAGGCAACGGCTACTTTGTAGCGTTTGATGCCGTTGGGATGACCAATGCCGCCGTTCCCGAACCGGCTACGCTGGCGATTATCGGCTTGGGCATCGCCGGTCTCGGTCTAGCACGACGGCGAATGAAGCGGTAGGATTTCAGTTTTGCTTTGCTAAATCTATTGCTCCAAATTGGCAAATAACCTTGATAGCGAATTACCTTTATGAAGACATCAAGAACAAATGGCACTTGCCTTATTTAACGGAATTAAAAATGGAAAACTGGATGTGGCTTGCATTCTGTTAAAGAATAATCCGGCATGGGCTACTTCCATAGATCAAAACGGACAGACTCCGTTACATTATGCTGTTGCAACAGATAACATTGCAATTATACAACACTTGATAAAATGCGGGATAGATGTCAATATCAAGGATAAAAACGGTCTTGCTCCACTTCGTCAGGCAATCAGGGAAGATCGAATTGAAAGTGCAAAATGTTTGATTGAGTACGGAGCAGATGTCAATGAAATTGACGCAAATGGCAAATCGTTGTATAGTCTTGCAATGGACGGATATGATGAGAGCATTGTCGATATGCTTATAGAATACGGTGCAGTAGCCGATGAAGACTTGTTTGAGGCGATAGAAGAAGGTACTCTGGACGATGTACGCTTGCTTTTTGAGAAGGGGGCAAAAATTAATGTGAGAAACGATAACGGTTATACCCCACTTCATTGGACAGTGGATGTTGAAATTGCCGAATTTCTCATTTCGCAAGGGGCTGATATTGATGCAACAAATAATGAAGGTGAAACCCCACTCTGTCGTGAAATACAGCATTGGGCAGCACATGGGGAAACGAATTCTGACTTGATTGAACTTCTCATTTCCAAAGGGGCAAATGCTAATATAGAAAACGACAATGGCTCTACTCTGCTCCAATGGGCATCTCATGAAGGGGATATTGAACTTGTCAAACATCTTGTTTCCAACGGGGCAAATGCTAATGTAAAAGATAAAAAAGGGCAGACTCCGCTCCATTTTGCGGCAGAGAATGGAAATGCGGATGTTGTCAAATTTCTCATTTCACTAGGTGTAGGCATTGATGCAAAGAATAATGAAGGCTTGACTCCATATCTCTTGGCAAAGGATGCGGAGTATGATGATATTGCAGATTTTCTTATATCGCACGGTGCAGAAGCAATAAGTGAAGACATATATGACCAAGACGATTACGATGAGGATGACGGCAACAATTATGACGATTTATTAGAAGCAATAAACGACGGCGACTACGAACTAACCGAATCAGTATTGCGTGGTGATCTTGACATTTCCGAAACAATGGCGTGCTGCTTGCTTGAAGAGGCAGCATATTGCGATATAAAGATGACAAATTTGGTTTTGAAGTATGTGGAAGGCTACCTAAATGAAGGTCAAATACAAAAAATAATGAAAGAACACTTCCAAAAAAAATGATGACATACGCCGTAACAAGAACGATTTATGAATCGTTTTACGATAAGGAGCAATAAAGCATGTTTGATGACGATTACGATGATTACAACCCGATAGAGCCATTTTCGCAAGACGAGTTCATTGTCCACAATAACAGGGAACTCCGAAACCTCGACGCTGGTAGAGATGACTGGGACGACCTGGATTGTCCTATGTGCGGCAATGCGGTACGATGCCATGCCAACGCCCCGGTTGCCCGATGCCGAGAGTGCGGTGCGGAATTTTAAGAAAAGAGATCGAGAGTTTTTCCTGTGGACTAAAAATCTACCGGCACTTGGAAAATAGTTGAATAGAACATAGTGAGCAGTTCCCTGCTGGATCAAGTCAATACAATGGACGAAACGATTGAATTATAAGATGTATAAGAGAAAACAGAAATCCCAGAGCGAAGTTGGTATAAATAATGCCAAGAATGAAATTGAACAAAACGGACCGAAATGGTCAATCAGGCAATGGATACAGGACTTTATTGATATTGTTGATGGATTTCCACCTACACTCGATGGTAGGCGTAGTCCAGAATGGTTAGTAGATTCCAAACTGCATCCCATCGCTGTTTTACTGGAATTATCAGAGGTAGAAATCAAAGCCCTAAAATCCGTGTTGGTTGTTAGAACAACCGAGGTTAATGATTTGATGGAAAATGCACTAATGAATAGATGTAGAGGATGTGATTTCTTGCAAGACAAAATTGAAAAAGAATTAGAACGGAATAACATGCACACTGAAGATAAAGATGCTTTAGGACGGGATCAAACAATGACACACTGGTATTGTTACTATAACGAAAAAGGCAAAAAAACAATCGTTACTGGCAAGCATCTTTTTGATCTTGCTCAAAATGGACAAATTTCGCCGGACACAGTTATCGAAAACATGGAAGGGAAAAAAGCACAAGCAAAAAGAGTGAAGGGCTTGACTTTCGATACAATGCCCCATACCCATGCGTCAATTTCGGTAGGAAATATGAGTTCGTATATGATAACATTGATTGGCATAGTGGCTGTATCACTCGTCGGATGGATAGGATGGAAAATAATAGAAGCCTCCGCCCAACAAACCGAACAGGCAGCGAATGTTGTTTTTCCTGTCGAACAAGTAGCAGAAGAACAAGAGCGACAGGAACGAGATGCCGTAGCACTAGCAGAACAGGAACGAAGAGCACAGGATGTCGCAATAAGAGCACAGTTTACTCCCGCAGAGCAAGCAGAAGTTGACAAGTTTTTAGAGCAATATGGGAGGGAACTAAAATTGATAGATGAGGATGGCAACACGCTACTTCACAAGGCAATGGATGTTGTCAGCCCGAACGAAAGAAATGTGAGCGAGAGAACAGTATGGGATATTGCAGTCGCACAATATCTTGTTGCTAGTGGGCTAAATGTCAATGCACAGAATAATAGAGGGGACACACCACTACATGTTGCTGTGGATGCACAAGGGCGTATAGTGGCACCATCTCCCCAAGAAACAAGATACCCCGCAGTCGAAAAGATAGTTTGGTTAATCAGAAATGGAGCGGATGTCAATGTGAAGAACAATCCCGGAGGACACTATTCTGGAACACTACCGCATCAAGGAAACTTGCGGTATCTTCGACGTACCGGGTCTCAATCTTTATATTCCCATGCCCAGGACCCCATGATACCCATCTTTAATGAAGCACTATCTCCCTTACCTGTGGACGAAATAGTACGAAGAGAATTCGCCAGAGTAGAACAGCGACGGCGAGAATCTGAAGAGACGCATAGACGAATACTTGCAGCCCAAATAGATGCCCGTCGGAACGACCGTATAGGTGGGCAAGCGTCTGCCGCCCTATACGGTCGAGGGGAGCCGGATTTTGAGCGTACCATAGAAACATCAAGCGGAACAACACAGACATTAAGGTATGGAGATCGAACATATCATATTCGCAACGATAGGATTGAAGGCATATCGACAATAAGAGCAGACTAATATGCCCATAAGAGAGGTCTATCTATTCTGGGCAATGATTTTTAGTAAAGCAACCGGCAACCTTGTGCCATCTATTTTACTCATGTGTTCGGTAAGACACTTGAACTCTTTTTTGAGAAATATACTCTCTGAATCAATAACCCAAATCACGGAACCTTGCCGCAGTGTTATTTTTGGTAGTGCATGGAAATCATAAAATGCAGAATCATGCTCTGGATTTACTGTCAGTTACTATCCTTTGGCAGGGACTCTATGGCGTTCTCTATTGCCATAAAAATCTCAAAAAGTCCTTGTGGGATAGTAACCCTCATGAAAGAATAATCTTTTTATGAGGGCAAGAAATGAAAAAAGTAACGATAGGAAATGTAACGCTGTATTGCGGGGATTGTTTCGATATACTACCAAAACTCGACTTGGAAGCCGATGCAGTGATCTGCGACCCGCCGTATGGGACAACGAATTGTAAATGGGATTGTTCGATCCCGCTCGACTCACTCTGGGCAATGCTCGACCATCGAACAAAGCAACCTGCTAATTTTGTTTTCTTTGGCTGTGGAAAATTTACCATTGACCTAGTCCAATCGAAATATCGCTGGTTTCGCTACGATCTTATCTGGGTAAAGACAAAGAAATGCGGCTTCCTCAATGCAAACCTGCAACCCATGAGAAATCACGAGTCGATTTTGGTGTTCGGACGACCCGGCTATCAGAAAGTGGCAGTGTACAATCCGCAAAAGACACCGGGAGGACGGGCGGGCATCAGGCAGACTAAACGGCGAGGCGGGGTTTATCGTGCAGTCGATGGCGGCGAAAAATACTATGATGGGATGCAACACCCATGTTCCGCCTTGCTATTCAAGAGCGAAAAGAATCAAGGATTTCACCCGACATTAAAGCCTGTTGCACTGATGGAGCATCTTGTAAAATCATATTCCGATGGCAACGAAGTTATCCTTGATATGTTCATGGGTTCCGGCTCGACCGGTATTGCCGCTGTAAATACTGGTCGCAAGTTTATCGGGATAGAGCAGAATACCGAGTATTTTGAGACTGCTTGCGAGCGGATTGAACGGGCATACATCGAACGCAAGGATATGTAACCCCTCTATTGGCATCGACAATAACAAGAGGGGCTATTCCGATGGTTCCTCTAAACCTGCCTTTTGAGCATTTGCCCATGCTATTATTTTATCATAGAGTTCGTTGCTGTTCTCTATCCTTGTGCCATCAGAGGCGACATCATCAAGGGTAGAGAGGACGCTCTTGATCTGTGTCGTTACATACCGCAATGCCGCCTTCTGTGCTTTTGACATAGGAATTGCTTGCTTGGGGGTCATTGCTCTCTTCTTCCCTTTTGCCTCTTGGAGTGCCTCATATACACTATTGATCGACACTCCTGCTTCTCCCTTGCGTAGTTTATCTACCTGCCGTTGTAGTCTTTCATTGTCAGGATTGGCGGCGGCTTCTTTCAGAATAAACTCCACTTTGTGCAAGGTATCGTGAGACATACCTGCTAACTTTGCCATTTCTTTAAGGGCATGCACTGCTTTATCAGATTTCTGATAACCTGCCCCGCCTTTCCCTCGTTGTCTTTCCTTTGCCACTGCTACGATGCTCTTCTTGTTCCGTAAGGCAACTTCCGCCCATTGGAACTTGTTCATGTTTCGGCGACCTTTCTGGTTTTCGAGCATCCAAGCCACTACCTCGTCTCTGCTCTTGAACGACTTCCTTACAACTTCGTATCGTCTATTGTGATTGTTGCATATTTCGTAACGATGATGTCCATCTATGAGCAGGTTCTCTTCTTTCCAGACGGTCAACTTCTCACGGCATCCATCTTTCAGGATACTCCGCTTTAACTTCCTAATGTCGCCTTCGCTCAATGAAGGTAGCAGCCCTTTGAAGCCGTCGTCAATGGTAAAGTCATTATCCACCTGTTGCGGTGCCTTAATGCCCTTCTTGCTTATTTTCTTGCCTGTCTTCTTCTTGCTTGCTTTTTTGGTTGCCTTCTTCGCCATGCCTGTCTTGTCTGGTCCTGAATTGAGTTGTATTGTCCACTTCGTTCCCCATAGTAACATAAACTTTTTAGTATAGGTAGCCCCCCTTTGGGAAGGGATACCCCAAAAAACAGCCTCACTCCAAATTGGTCAGTAAACCAGTAAACCCCTTTGTTCACGGTGAACAAAAATAGCGATAACCCAAGCCGTGCAAGTTGGCACGGAAAAAAACATTGGTATAGGCTGGCGGACTTGGTATAGTGTGGGACAACTGCCATAAATTCATTCGGCGATAGCAAACTCCATCGGTGTTAGCAAATTTCCTTCTGCAATAGTAGATATTTTGGACATAGAAGTCTCACAAGTAATATGCAGACCATTTTTACGATAGCACAATGGAAGTGAGTGAGTACATCACGATAATATAGTGCTGTGCCGAGTGTTATCATTCGTTCTGCTCGTGGAAATTATTTTGGAGAAAATTTGGAAAATAAGCGAGATTCTTTTCTCAAAATCCTGTTGAAATGCTATAATATAAGTAAGCGAGTTTGAGTTTGTCGCAAGACATATATTTTATTGGAATTTTTGTTGAGCAAATTCCCAAAATCTGCTTGAAATGCTATAATATAAGTATAATCAAAGAGGAAATTCGCCGTTTTGAAGTAAAACGAGAAATTCCCATATTTTATACACAATCCACAAAAACACAGATACACGCCAGAGAGAGAAGCATCTGTTCGTGGTGTTTAGTGTGTTTGTTGGAGGGGGTTGTCAATATGTTTACAGATATATTGGCAACCGGGTGCTATGATGCAAGAGTAACCGTGTCAAATTGCTCTTATTGTAGCACACAATCTTGGATGTGTCAAGACCCTCTGAAACTTAATTAACGAGTTTTCCTTGTCGGAGAACCCGTAAAAGGTGCGTATCTGTCGGTGCGTACTTGTCGAAACTTTCACAGAGAGAGGAGATTAACAATGTCAGAGATTAACAAGGACGACACGAAGAGCGTCCCAAAAGAACCTGTTACCGGAGAAACAATGAAAACACCAAAGAAGGGACTGTCTCGTGTCAAAGCGACCGATGCCGACATGAGGTACAAAGAAATGACACTCGCGTTGGCGGACATTCAGAAGGACGATGAGTTGTTTGGTTGTCGATTGAAAAGGGATAAGGCGACTGTCGAAAAATATCTCGCCTTCTACAGGGAGAACAGGGAAGCGGAGGCAAACGGTGAGGAACCGATACACAAGATAAAGTCGATCTTGGTTTGGTGGGACAAGACTAGAAGACGGCATGTCTTGTTGGGCGGGGATCATAGACTTACAGCCGCTCTGTTGGCAGGATATACCGAAATGGTAGTGCTAGTGCTGGACTGTTCGGAAGACGATGCCTTTACTGCTGCCTCACGAGATAATGCCACTCATGGATTGGGATTGAGCGATGGGGACAAAACATATCTTGTCCGTAAGTCATTAGAACGATTTGGAGACACTAAAACATTTAGGGAGATTGCCAGCGATGTAGGGTGTGCCCATTCGCTTGTCGCCAAAGTTTACAAGGAATTGTTCGGGCGTAAAAAGAGGCAGCCAACAACGGATGGTTCGGAGCAAAAGAAACCTCCAACCACTCCCCCTGACACTGATACTTCTGATGGTGTTGCTCATGGTGAGGAACACAAAGAACCGGAGCAATCAGATCAGGAAAGGATACAAGAGGTAGAAACCTATCTTAACGCATGTGTGCAAAAGATGTCCTCTCCCGATTATCTTTATGATTGGGCAAGGCGTTGGGTTAACCTGAAAATAAGGGATGCAAATAAACACGCCCAATCAGATTCCCAAGCGTGATTATTGTTTGACTACTGGTTGACAATCACAAGTGTTTGTGGTGCCGGTAGTCAAAAAAATTATGTTTTTTGTGAAAGGAAAATGAATTATGATGTCAGAAGATTTTAAGGATGGTTATACCGAAGGCTATAATGATGGCTTTGGTGAAGGTTACAACGGTTCTACCTTTTTTGAGGCAGTTAGTAGTGAAACCGACGATGACTACGACAGAGGCTATAACAGAGGCTTTGATGTAGGTTACAACGAAGGCTTTGATCTGCGAGAAGTACACGGATTAGAAACTGTTTGAGGTCATTTACCGGTCTTTTGGGTATGGCTGGTCAAAGTACCGGCCTCTCACTTCGATATGTATGCGAAACAATTTAACAAAAAGGAAATCAATATGCAAAACAATAACACTAAATCAAAACAACGAATTAAACGAGTAACTAATTTAGAAAAACAGAGACAGCGTGAACGCAATCGTAAAAAAGCACTGGCTAGGAAAATCAGGAAGTATTTACCTCTTTGTGTAAGCAAGGGATTTATTAAGTACGCTTATCGGAAGGGCTGGGATGATGAAACTGTCGATGCTGCCGCCTTGATCATGCACCGTTTATTTATGATGCGTAAACAGTTAAATAGAAAAAGATGGATTCCAATTCCTTATCAAACATTCAAAGTATTGTTTGGCAAGCATTACAAGAGGATCAAGGACAAACTGATCAAAGATGGTTTCCTAGAATATAATCATTGGCGAAATTATCTTGCAGGGGAATACTGTTTAGATTATAGGATTTGTAGAGAACTTCGTTATGACAGAATTACTGCATCATATCGCCTACAATCGAAGGTCTTACAGGAGCGATTTATCAAAACCAAAGAATACTGGCGGGGCATGTCGAAGGCAGAGCGTCGTAAGCGTGCAATCGCAATCTTTGAAGATAAATTCTTTGTACCGACTGACGCTGATGCCAACGATAAATGCAAATCGTATTACTCGCTTGTCCAAGAAGGACACCTGACCGAGATAGAGTTTGCAACGATTGAAAGGTTGTCCATGAATGCTCACTCATTGGATGTGCAAATTAGTGAGAATGAACTTATTGCAGTCATTGAAAAAGGCTATGAAAAGAACAGAAACAAAAATGATACTGATTGCACCTCCGAGGCTTATGAACATTGGATGCGAAATATGTATAGTCGGCTACAAGAACCACGAGTTAGCGTCAAACCTAACGGTCGATTTTATGTTCCTTTAACCAACATGCCTAGTGTCCTCTGGAACTACACATATTTGAAACAAAATCAATTATCTGCGATTGATGTCAAGTCCTCACATGTTTAGAATGGCACTGTACTGCTTTCCCTTTTTTATTTCACGATAGTTTACGCACTTCGATTTGTTTGAGTTTTTGTCTTGGCATTTTCATTAATGGATAACGGTGGCGACTGCGTTTTATGACTCTC
>Ga0123353_10015497_pt1 | contig 11078 bp, 3 predicted proteins | sample TergutLab28metaG_3_FD_92763 | JGI IMG/M metagenome (GOLD analysis project Ga0123353, IMG submission 92763) | Labiotermes labralis P3 segment gut microbial communities from Petit-Saut dam, French Guiana - Lab288 P3 | ecosystem: Host-associated > Arthropoda: Insects > Digestive system > Gut ... | reverse complement strand
GACGTTTTAAATGAGAGATTCCCTGATGCCTGGATTGGAAGGGTTGGACCAATACCCTGGCCACCTCGAAGCCCAGATCTCTCTCCACTTGATTTTTTCCTGTGGGGGTACGTTAAGAACATTGTGTATGCTGAGAAGATAAGGAATATCCAGCACCTGCAAGACAGGATCACATCAGCCATTGAAACTGTAGCACGAGACATGATTAAGAAAACGTGGCAGGAGATAGAATTTCGTTTGGACGTCTCCAGAGCTACAAACGTTGCACATATTGAAGTGTACTAAGGTAAGTCTAAAACTTTAAACTTTTCTGAACATTTTAAGACGCCAAACGTGTAAATCCGTCTAGTATGTTTTAAGTTATAGCGGTTTCAAAACCCGTCCATCTTTTTCGATGATCCTGTACATCAGTTTTTCTTGAAGAAGAGGGTAGATTGAAGTGCTTTAATGGCTTCATACTTCAGACAGATATTTGATAGTTTGCAGTTTTTAATCATTTTAATCTAGAACAAAAACAAACCTGTCACGTTTTAAGTGGGGTAAAGTGACTGAATACCTGAATGACCGACTCACTTCATGAAGAAGCTAATGGACTCTAATGCGGTTATGAATTTTTGGTGATATTTTGGAAGATAAGTTGGAAACAAAATTTGGGACAGTAACCAATCGCAGTAGAGGCCTATATCACATAGAATTACTATTAAATAAAATGCAAAATTATTGTAAATGCTGATCATTGCCAGTGTGTGCAAAGTAAGATTCTTGGAGCATTCACAGTTTAGAAATGACATAGTGTATCTCGATGCACGTGTAATGCACGTGTATCCGGTTACGTCAGACTGCTGCTTTAACCCTTTAAACGCCGAGTTAAATCCCATCTGCCATTTGCTGGTATTAGTAGGAGCTCACCCTATTCTCAACATTAGCAGGATAAGGGTTAAGCCACGAGTTCAACAGCCTTGCTGTCTCTTAAACTTGTAGCTTCTGTCAGGCAATGTTAATTTTTGCCGACTTCTGTGTCTTTTAAGTTTTGTATGTTATGAATTTACCCAAGGATATAGCATTCTTGTTCTCCTTATACGGAAATGTCTACCGCAATATCACGTAAATAGACTATGTAGCAGTCTTCAAGTCGCAAAAGCTGTGAAGAAGAAGCTGTGATATGATTACAAAAGAGTATATAAGAATATAAACACATGTAATGTATGCAACGTGTGATTGTATTAGAGTTTATTATCACAACGCAAATATTAAATCTTTTGCAATAACATCAGTTAACACGTATCTATATGGGACCTTTTGTGTTGAGGCGTATGTGGTCTGTAAGTGACTATATTGATGCAGGTGTTAATTCATGCGAATTCAGGCATCGACATATCCGGGCGTCGGTGCTATTTTATGCGGAAGCCGGTACTGACGTACGTGGATAGAAGTGTGAATGGAGTGGAGATTTAGGTGTTGACGTACGCGATTAGAGGCATTGATGTGTGGGAAAGCAGGTGTTGACGTAAGCTATCACTGGTCTTGTATGCGAATACAGGTGGATTTATTCTTAATACATGTGTATTTATTCGTAACACTTAAGACGGGGTTAGTTTTGATGTGAAGTAATTATTAGCAGCTGTAGTTGAATACTTATTACTTATGATGTAAAACGAAGCTACTTCCAGTAACTTCTTGAACAGCTATATGCACCGGCTTTATATTTTGACGTTTCAAGAACCTCTTCCTTCAACGTGTGTTGCTCGAATTGCACTCCAAACATATTTTTTCCATGGTGCAACAATCCCTAGTAGGCCATGGTCTTCTAATTATCGAGGTCAAGATCGCACAAAGACACAGCGCAATCAGTAGGACTCCTCTGGACGACTGATCGGCCTGACGCAGAGAACTCTACCCGAAACCGTTCAAGACAGACAAGATATATAGTCTATGCCCCCGGCGGGATTCGAACCCACATTCCCAACAAGCAAATGGTCGCAGACCCACGGCGTAGATCACACAGCCACTGCGGTTGGCGGAGGCTAACTGCACAGAGTTTGATATAACGTCCATAAAACTCTACTTAATATGCTACTTGAAAATGGCCAGTACCTGTTCTTTCAAGATGTGCCCCATTTTTGGTACAGGCAGTAGGCTGGCGTTTCGTTGAAGACTTGTGTTTGGAAAGTACTTGGTTCGAATCTCGAGACTATCAACTTTTTAAGTTTTTCAACTTTTTCCTTATAGTCTCTCATTCCACTGCTGGCATTTTATAAGAAGGAGGGCCGTCATCGCCTGCTGTACAAATTTGTTTTCTAACATTGTTGATCATCTTGTGTCATTCGTGGCTCTATAATTTGTAGGCGAAAACTATTTATCAGATAATGCAGAAGTCTAATTCTGTGTGGGTAAGAAATGACGTTCTGAAGATTCCGCGATATGACAGTGTCGAATGATAAATGTGTACCTTCGGTCTGAAGACGCTTGTTACCTTCATCCTCAGGGACATTTTATACTACTTGTGCCTGAGAGTAGCTGCAGCATGTTCATCCGAAAATTCCTTAATATTCCCAATCGACAGGAAGTCGTTTGGCATCTTCCTTTCATGAGTATGTTTTATTCATGGGAAAAGTAAAACAAATATACACAATTATCACGTTAGAGAAAGTTTCGAATTGAAGTGGGACGCACGTTGTTGTTCATTTTTAAAAACCCGTGAAGGAATTCACCATCTTCCGAAATTGAGTATTGCAGGTTCTAGAAGGTTCCTATTGATATCATCTATCGCTCGCTATAATATCTTTTGCTGTGCAGCCCGAATATCTTCCTCGGTTCTTTCCTTAAATTCATCCAACGAGACGGCCGTGTCTGGAATACACGAATCTTTACCTACCCTCACAAACAGCGCTCGGGTGTAGGGAGATGAATCGGGGGATTTTGTTGGTCAGGAAAATCACCAAACCATGAGACAAGGTAATGAGAAATGCTCTTTCACTCAACTTTGGCTTTGCGACCTTCTTTTAGCACGAGGTGGAGTGTCATCCTACTGGAACCGCAAGTACGGTCAGGGTTATCGATTATACGTTGAAATGTGTGACATATATCATCGCACAAACCTGTACCGGACCCACGGTACATTTCGTTTTATATCTTGTTAATCAATGAGATGAAATGTTAAGTTACGTCCTTTTCTGATATTGCGCCATTTATTATAACTCTCTTGATAACCAAGCAACATTGATGGACTTCACGCAGGTTCTCTCGAGATTATTTTCCAAATTATTGCTTGTTTGTTAACTTGAGTGATAAAAATGGATATTTCGTCGCAAAAGTAAGAGATAACACGTCAAATCACACAACAGAAACCTAATTAAAACTTCTAAAGTGTTAGTGTATGGCTAGTCGTTGAGCATCTACAGAAACTAGTTTTTGTGATGTCCTGAGTCTTCAAGGTCGATTTGGCTTCGGGGTATCTAATATCGATAATTTCAAAATCTGGTCATAAATGTCCAGCGCGCGACTGTTTCTAAGACAGGATTTCTGCTATGGGAAAAGTTAGAGCACACGTCTCGAGCTCACTGTAAATCTGTTGTTCTGTTGTCACTCTCTGTGAGGCACCGAGCAGATTGTTTTGTTTCTTGTGTAAGTGAACGATTTCCACTCGTTTCCCAACATCGGATATCGAGGGAAAAGTACCAGGAATTTTCCTGTTGTCTAGCCTAAGGAATTCGTACAATGGAGAGAGTTGGCGCTGAAAACTTTGATGAAAAAAATTCCATTTGCTGAGCTCAGCGAATTAGATAAGTGAGCAGAACCATGCCACACAAATCAGTGCTACGGCGAGACTCCCGAATCAACTGACAGTATCAGCTGCGTAATTGTACTGGTTTGAAAAGGTTGCAGGGAATGAGAAATCAAAATTAAAAATAAGAATCCTCTTTATGAAAAGCAGAAGAAATACAACGTTGTAGAAAAAGGAATCAACATTCTAGGCGAGAAACCTGTAACTATGCGATTTTGCGGGGATGTAAGCTAATGTTTGAAAATTTGTCATAATTTTCAAACATAACTTAATTAAAGAGTGCGAGATGGTGTGGAATGAAATTATTTGACACTGGATAGGATCCCAATAATGTAATAGTGAAACTTAGAGTTTCATAGACGGTGGGAAATTTGTTTCTTGAAAGCGAATATTTTATTCTGAAGAAGTGCTAAGCCAGTAATTGAGGTAGTTTGTCCACACCCAAGCCCACATTACCGACTTGAACTCACAGTTACCCCTTATCGGAATTTGCACCAGTATTTCGATATTAAATGTGATTAAACTTCATAAATACCCTTTTCAGCCACCTTAAAACTTTTTTATGATGTATAATTTAGCAATATGAATATTGACATTCACCTAAATAATTCATAAATATTCACTTCCAACCTCGCAGAGAACCTATTTTATGACCATTATAAACCCAGATGAATTTATGATGTTGAAAGAAATAATCTGTTTTTTTTTCTTAGTGCAGTACGAAGTATACAAACATGCCTACAGTTTAGGAGTAAAATACGAAGTTTGAATGCGACAGTATGCAGTACAAAACATACAAAAGCAGTGGACATCAGAACGTTAATAACTCGAATGTAGTGTAACATAAAACGCCAACTTCATTCGAACCAAGTACAGCCCCCCCTTCCCCTTCCCACAACATTATGGGTAAAAATGAAGGAAAAGTAACGTGCCGTGTTCCTGTCTTAATTTGTGAGGTCAGCTGTTGTGTGTAATACAGTACACCACAAAATAACACATTTAATTAAACCAAACGGATTTACCCCCCCCCCCCCGCCAAATTATGAATACCTCTCAAGGAGAAGTACCGTGTCTTATTCAAGTCTTATGTGATTGGAGGTCCTCTGGTTGATAAATATGAAGATTATCATCTTCGGAATTGTAAGGTTATGTGGTTTAGGATAATGACACAGAAAGTGGATTATTTTGTTCACATGACTCTTTTGTGGCAGATGGAGTTCAATAGTTTTCTTTTTTATTTTTGTAAGGCACACTATGACTATAATATTTACAGAAATTGGAAAGTTGATGGTTTATTTCACAAGTTTAATGTGCGAAGATTCTAGAAGGTTTTCTGCAAGGCACACATTCCAAAACGTATTGCGATAAAAACAATATTACCGCAAGTATTATATATATATATATATATATAGAGAGAGAGAGAGAGAGATGAGGACTCATAACAAATATTCGCATTAGGTAAGTAATTCTTTGCATGTATTCACGGATAAAATTAATTATCTAGCGAATTATTTTTCTAGAGAATTTTATTGTTCAGCTGGAGAAAAAATTCTTCCACTTACATTGATTAATCACCATTGCTCTCTTGGCCAAGGAATTCTCGCATGTACGAAACCCATACAGTAATCACCATCGCTCAGCTGGACAAAAAATTATCCCATTTACGAGACCCTTGGATTCTTCACCGTGTTGAAAATATCCCAATATCGGGCAGTAACGTGAGTTACTGCAATCCAGATCCAAAACCCACACATTGTTTGTCCGAGATTCCTCTCATTACCATCCTCCCATTTGCAACTAGATCGTTTGAGTCGTCTCTTTCCTTGAAACTCTTCAATAAAAAGCTCTACGCTATTGCGGTTTGCACTATGCCTGTTACGTATAAATCCATCACACTCCCCTGAATTAATCACCACCGGATGTATATTAAGAGATTCTTAGAAGTAACTCAGATCTTCATTTGTCACTTTCTACAGCCTATTAGTAATTTAAACATTAACAAATGCGCATGGACTTATTAAATGAATAAACACACTGTGTGTTTTAGCACAGTCACTAAAATTAATCATTTTATAACTTTTTTTCGGGATCACTAACAAGAAGCAGTCTGACTTTGAGATTTTTAGTGCTCTGTTTTTCACCAATTACAGAGCAATTCTATTAGTGGCAGTAGTCTTATTACATGTATGTTTCGAATTTCTATGACATTAGCTGTTAGCCAAATGGATTAAAGCCATGAATGTTGCATCTCTGTTAAATATGTAGTATTCCCACATGTGTATGTCGAATCCACGACTCAGCCATCGTTTTTTACCTAACCTGAACTAGACGCTTCCAACGCAGGCCGGAACTGCTTGGTTTGGCGCTGTAATGTCACTATGAGACTCTCCCATGGCGTTTATAGTGATTACTGTGGTTCTGCCGTAACACAGCCTACTCTCCTTTCTGTCCCCCATAAGAGAAACATTGACACAAGTGAAGTGTAGTAGTTAATTTAAAGTGAAGCTTAACTCCTGGACAGGACAGAGGAATCCTGCGTTATTAGGATGATTCATACCCGTTGTGTTATCAGTCAGGTATACACTGCACTGCATAAAATCGTACACAACCAAAGACAATTTTTTTATTATTCGTTGTTACACCGTGCATGTTGTTGAGTTACTCAATTCTTATACCAACTACTGCACATATATAAAATTTATAAAATTTACACATTAAAACATTAAAAAAGCTCCGACATGTTTCGATCCTAGGACCATCATCAGGGGGCCATATCGTCCTTTCTAAAGTCACACATGCCGTGCATGCTGCCACAATACCCAACTGGTACAGCGAAATTAATGTGACTTTTTATAGTGTGGCTTTAGCAAGGACGATATGGCCCCCTGATGATGGTCCTAGGATCGAAACATGTCGGAGCGTTTTTAATGTTTTAATGTGTAAATTTTGTAAATTTTATATCTGTGCAGTAGTTGGTGTAATAATTGAGTAACAAAAGACAATCTTTAAAATTTACTTAGGCAGCACGTTTCGGCTTGACATGAACCATCATCAGGCCCCTTCTTTTAAGAAAGTTTAGCAAATCTGTATTCACAAATCGGTACAAATTGTCGTGCTTTACAAAATGCATAATAAATACTGGAAAATAATAAAATAGGTTTTTAAATGATGTATAAAATTTCAAAAGTTTAAAGGTAATATATAAAAAAATATATTTAAATAGATCACTTATGTCAAGCCGAAATTATTGCATCAATAAATCTTAAAAATTTACTTTGGTTGTGTATGACCGCATACTTTATAATATATACATGAAATGTACATTACTTTGTATAGTCAGTGGATTACATAAATTCAATGGATTATTTTTCTTATTTATTTTCTTGCCCCCTTCTTTTTTCTTTTTGCGTATAATTTATAAAGTTACTATATATAGTTTTATTTCACGAAATTTTTGTAAACAGACAAATTTTTAACCACAATAACTACAAGGAACGAAAATATCACATGTAAGTAACATGAAAGATAAGAGAAATATATGGCTGTGCCTCTACACGTAATGAAGGCATACTGGAAAGGAAGTATAGCTTCTCTCAATCTCTCACTCAAGTTCGGCATTAGATGTAGGTGAAATGTCACCTAAACGCTCCCAATATGGGTGGTGTACAGTTTGTCAGAAGTGTGGAATGGTTAATCTCGACTTCTTTAAACTCTGTTAAATTAGATGTGGAAATTTATCTCAGTATTTAACCAACTTGATGCACAAAATTTGTTTCACAATAAGTTCTCGTGCACGAGACGGCCACCTATAGGTGTGATGATACCAGAGGCTGTGTAATGCAATTTTGACCTGCTGATGATAGGCACATGTGTTCGAAACATGTAGAGGCATGAAATAAAACTTATTGTGAAACAAATTTTGTGCATCAAGTTGGTTAAATACTGAGATAAATATACTGAGTTGCACGGTCAGCAAAACGTCAAAATATATATGGAAAGTTGTAATTGCTTTGGTATGTCATCATTAACTATTCTCAAGCAGAAGAAAAATTTACATTTCTTGAAATTAGTTGAAAGAAAGCAAATTATTCGAGAATCAGGCACGGCAATGTGTTGTACCGTATCTGAAACCGGATTCTTTCGTCCAGAGGAAATAATTTCTTTATTTTTTTTTAATCGAAGCAAGTTACTGTATTATTGAAATTAATATATGTTTTGATATTCTCTTCTCGACTTCTAGGTCTCCCAATTTCTCTCTTTCCACCGCTTTTTACGAATGCAATTTTATATGCATTTATCTACATTACTTTCCAAGCTGTAATACCCCCCCCCCCCCAATTTCATTATACTTGATAGGGAGAGCTTGATAATTATGACACAGAAAGTCACAGATATGATAGCAGTATGCGTGGTATCACAAACGTTGAGAGAAAATAGTAAGTTCTAGATATTTACTGTAATATGCAAGAGGAATATACCTTACAAAATTTTCTCTTAATTCGTAGCCCCGTTAACCCCTTACACCAAAATGGTTAATGTGGTATCAAATGCTTGAACACATGAAGTACCTGTAATTTGAACAATGCATTTGTACTATTCTGCGTTTGCTGTAACACACAGATATTATTTTCTGGCATGAAGGCGAAGTGTGTTTACTGTACGTAAGAGCTAACATTTCATTTACTGATATCTTATTTCTTCTGGGATTTTACGCAGCGTGGATTGGTAGTTACGTGCCGATGGTATGGGGCAACCTATCCGTCACATCTTCAAGGATCGAGCGGTCCAAGGAACTATCAATCTACACCGCGTAACATCCTAGAAGAGCGAAGATCTCATTTACACGGCGGCGGAAGCCTGACATCACCTGAATTATTTATTGTTTAGCAGAACTCCAGACCTCATGTAGTGAGGATCCTACTGCTCTTCTTATCTATCATACACATTAGACTGTTTCTGTGCTCCTCATTGCACGTTTTTGACGATGGTATTAACGGGCTAGGCTTCCTCAACCTGACTCGAAGCCAGGACAGTTGTGTTTGATAAAGTGATTGTGATATGCGAAAAAACGGAGGGAATGATTTGCTGTTAACGTGGACAGCACAGCTAATCTATCTGTTTTATATTTTTGTGTGTGCTTCATATTACAAAAGTGGTTTTGAATTCCACGTAACGGAGAACAGATTTGTACACAATACACAAACAAACAACAACCAACCAAACTAATAACCAACTAACTAGCTACTAACTAAGCAACTAACCAACTAATCAACCAACAAACTAACGATAGAATGAACGAATCAACGAATGAACCAACTAACTAACTACATGCAGAAGAGTCCTTCTTGAGAAGCTAAAAGCTCCTCAGCTAGTCAACAAATTCCTCGCAATTTATGGAAACCGAATGTTCCTTACCGCATTCACAAGAGGCTGCCGTATCCTAAGCCAGATCAATTCGTCCATGCTCCTCCGTCCGTCCCACTGCTTGCACATTCATTTCACACAATACCTCCAGCGACAGAAATGTACTATGGACATTTCGGGTGTTGTTGCATCGTGTCAAGTGAGGGAAGTAACGGTCACAGATCTCTGTGACAGTGGCACTCGTAGCCAAGAATTAAGCATCTTTGAATTAAGAATTAACATTTTGTTCTTCATGTCGTGCCATTATATTAGAACTCAACATGCATAACCAAGTAACCACCATAAATCAAATTCCAATCAGGCCACTTAATAATTCGAAATTTATTTTTCAACATTAACTTCAATTTTTTGAGTAACCTAACCTGTTTCGGCCGTATGGCTATCATTTGGGAGCCAGAGATCACAGTTTCCTATAAATAACATTCACCAATGCACCATGATCACATCCACCATGTATCTTGATAGCCGATGCTCTGGTCGACATTCGAAACAAGAACTGCCGAATAAGAATAAGAAAAGTTATTCGAACTTACTGGGTTACATTCTTAAGTCTAAAGAGTTTTTAAGGGTTTTCATTTGCTTTGTAGACAAATTACATTGTGACGTTTTACATTCTGGGAACTGTAGCTACATTTCCAATTGTCTTAAGCTTTAACAATTTTTTTGGCGTATTAAAGTTATAACAAATGTCCAACTCTGGCGCTGCAATGCGGAACTTCTACAGTCAGTTGTATTATAATCATCTAGGCAACAGTTTTTTTTCATTTCATTTTTTCTTTCGTAAAGATGAATACACGTTTTTAGTTAGTTGTTCTGCTAAAAAGTGCGTGATATTTGATATCTGCGCTCTTCTGGGATATTACGCAGCGTATATTAGTAATTCCTTCCCGACGTTTCGTGGCAACCTATAGGTCCCACCTTGAACGGTCAAGAAACCCCAGCGCCACCTATTATTCCAGATGAGCGCAGATCTTATCCACACCGCGACCGAAGTCTTAAATTACGTGATATTTTTTTCTGACTGAGGTCACAGTCAAACGCACTCCGCTTGCGTTTTTCGTCATCATGTTGGATTTGTGTGACACTTCGTGCCAGCCGTTTACAGAGTATTTTGTTGATTATTTCTTGTGTGCTAGCGGTTGAGTGGAGGAGCTGGAGGAAGTTCTACGGGAATTGTAGGATCCAAATGCACCATCTTATTAAATAAGGTAAAACGTTTCTAGAACTCTTGTCTGGCAAGGGGTTAGAGATTACGACATCTCTTTACAGATTTAAACATAAATTAACCTTTATAATATTTTGTTAGTTTATTTAGATGATCTCTGTAGCGATTCTGAGTCCCCGAATTGTAGGACCTATCTATCAATGCAGACAGTTGAAGTGGTCTCCAAATGTAATGAAGACGAATGAAGATGAATCAGGGCATTGGACAGAGTCAGGAAAGAATATGAGGAAAATGACAGCGGGTTCCAACGCATAGTGTCGGAGATAGGATTTTTATCTAACCATACTTCCTGTAGAAATGGGGAATTTACTGGGTAAGAGAATTCTGCGTCTCTAACAAAGAACGCCTGCAGTAACATCCATTTAGGTGGGCTGCGTTCAATTTAACAGTGGTGTACGAAACCAGATGCCCGTGGAAAAGGGAAAGTAACGTTGTGTGGATAGATTGGCTTCAGAACTTTTTAGAAGACATTCTAACCTGAGCTTTCGTGTGCTGCAGTTCAACGACTGACTAAAGGAGAAGTGCCTCACTGTGGCAGTAAATTGGACATGGCAAAAGGACTCCACTGCTTTAATAAACTGAAAATTCTGTGTAATATCAACGTATCTGTCGCTAAGTTGGGCAATATATTTTGGAAATAAGTAG
>Ga0123353_10015493_pt1 | contig 11079 bp, 8 predicted proteins | sample TergutLab28metaG_3_FD_92763 | JGI IMG/M metagenome (GOLD analysis project Ga0123353, IMG submission 92763) | Labiotermes labralis P3 segment gut microbial communities from Petit-Saut dam, French Guiana - Lab288 P3 | ecosystem: Host-associated > Arthropoda: Insects > Digestive system > Gut ... | reverse complement strand
CCTGATCACCCACGACCTCGGCGTGGTCGCCGACGTCGCGGACAAGATCGCGGTGATGTACGCCGGACGGATCGTCGAGACCTCACCGGTCCACGACATCTACCGGGCGCCCGCCCACCCCTACACCCGGGGCCTGCTCGACTCCATCCCGCGCGTCGACCAGAAGGGGCAGGAGCTGTACGCGATCAAGGGCCTGCCGCCCAACCTGCTGCACATCCCGCCCGGTTGCGCCTTCAACCCGCGCTGCCCGCTCGCCCAGGACGTGTGCCGTACCGACGTGCCCCCGCTGTACCGGGTGAGCGCGACCCGCGCCAGCGCCTGCCACTTCTGGAAGGAGACCCTCGGTGAGTCAGCCGACAACGCATGAGCCGGCGCCGGCCCGGGCCACCACCCGCGAACCGATCCTCGAAGTGCGGGGCCTGGTCAAGCACTTCCCCCTCACCCAGGGCATCCTGTTCAAGAAGCAGATCGGCGCGGTCAAGGCCGTCGACGGCGTCGACTTCGACCTGTTCCCCGGCGAGACGCTGGGCATCGTCGGCGAGTCCGGCTGCGGCAAGTCCACCGTCGCCAAGCTGGTGATGAACCTGGAGCAGCCGACGGCCGGCTCGATCCGCTACAAGGGCCAGGACATCAGCAAGCTCTCCGGGCGCGCGCTGAAGGCGGTGCGCCGCAACATCCAGATGGTGTTCCAGGACCCGTACACCTCGCTCAACCCGCGGATGACGGTCGGCGACATCATCGGGGAGCCGTTCGAGATCCATCCCGAGGTGGCGCCCAAGGGCGACCGGCGCCGGCGGGTGCAGGAACTGCTGGACGTCGTCGGCCTGAACCCCGAGTACATCAACCGCTACCCGCACCAGTTCTCCGGCGGCCAGCGGCAGCGCATCGGCATCGCCCGCGGCCTCGCCCTGCGCCCGGAGATCATCGTCGCGGACGAGCCGGTGTCGGCGCTCGACGTGTCCGTGCAGGCGCAGGTGGTCAACCTGATGGAACGGCTGCAGGACGAGTTCCAGCTGTCGTACATGTTCATCGCGCACGACCTGTCGATCGTGCGGCACATCTCCGACCGGGTCGGGGTGATGTACCTCGGCAAGATCGTCGAGGTCGGTGCGGACGCCGCGATCTACGAGCACCCCACGCACCCCTACACCCAGGCGCTGCTGTCCGCGGTCCCGGTCCCCAACCCGGAGGCCCGCGAGCAGCGCGAGCGGATCATCCTGGCCGGCGACGTGCCCTCCCCGGCGAACCCGCCGTCCGGCTGCCGGTTCCGCACCCGCTGCTGGAAGGCCCAGGAGAAGTGCTCCGTGGAGGAGCCGCCGCTGGCCGTCCCCGCGATCTTCCGCGGCACCGGCGGCCCGGCCGAGCACGAGTCGGCCTGCCACTTCGCCGAGGAGAAGCAGATCGTCGTCGAGGACTGAGGCCGCCGCCGCGCAGCCCCTGGCGGTGGGACCGCCGCCCAGCCCCCGGCGGCGCGGCCGCGGGGGCTCCGCGGCCACTGGGTGCGCGCAGGGTACCCGGGCTATGGTGAATATGCAGGAGCAGCCGCAGACCCCCTGGGGACGGCCATGCGCGAACGCTGGAGGCAGCAGCCGCAGTACCGGGACGGCCCGGAGTACCGGGACCAGCCCGACGGCGCCCTGCCCACCGGCAGCACCCAGGAACTGCTCACCACCCTCGGCGATCTGGTCGACGAGGCACTCCTGCGGATCAAGGTCGAGCGGACCCGGGTCGAGCTGGCCCTCGCCCTGCAGCGGCACATGCTCCCGCCCGAACTGCCCCGCGTGGACCGGATGCAGCTGGCCGCCCGCTACGCCCCCTCGCAGCGCGGCCTGGACGTCGGCGGCGACTGGTACGACGCCTTCGCCATGGCCGACGGGACCGTCGGCCTGGCCATCGGCGACGTCCAGGGCCACGACGTGGAGGCCGCCGCGTTCATGGGGCAGATCCGCGTCGGGCTGCGCGCGCTGGCCGGCGCCACCAGCGACCCCGGCGAGGTCCTCCGCCACGCCAACGACCTGCTGGTCTCCATGGGCGGCGGCCTCTTCGCCACCTGCTGCTTCCTCCGCTTCGACCCGCGGACCGGCTGCCTGGACCTGGCCCGCGCCGGCCACATCCCGATGGTGTGGGCCTGCGCGGACGGCATGTGGGGCATCGCCTACGACCGCGGCGGGCTGCCGCTGGGCGTGCTGGCCGGCGAGCGGTACCCGGTCACCCGCCGGCAGGTGCGCGTCGCCGGATCGCTGGTGCTGCTCACCGACGGCGTGGTGGAGGGCCCGGACTGCACGATCACCAGCGGTCTGGACGAGGTCGCCCACCGGGTGCGCACCGGCTACCTGACCGACGCGGGCGAGCTGGCCGGGCAGGTCATCGGGGTGGCCGAGCGCACCGGGCACGACGACGACGCCGCCGTGCTCGTCGCGCGCTACGACGGCCCGGCCGCGCGGGCCGCCTGACCGCGAGCAATCCGGAATATGGCGCTATGTTCGGATGCATGCCGGACCCTGGCGCCGCCCGCCCCCACCGCCTCGCCGGTGCGCGCGAGCTCGCTCGGGGGCCGGTCCTGCCGATTCTGCTGCTCACCGCGCTGTACTACGGCACCGCGCGGCTCGGCCTCCTGGAGCAACTGGTCCGCGGCCAGGTCACCCCGCTGTGGCCGCCGACCGGCCTGGCGCTGACCGCGCTGCTGCTGTTCGGGATGCGCATCTGGCCCGGCATCGCGCTGGGCGCCTTCACGGTCAACGTCACCCTCGGCCCGTCGATCGCCGTCGTCGTGGCCATCGCCGCGGGCAACACCGCGGCCCCGATCGTCGCGTACCTGCTGCTGCGCCGGGCGGGCTTCCGCACCGAGATGGACCGGCTCAGGGACGCCCTCGCGCTGATCTTCCTGGCCGCGCTCTGCGCCATGCTGATCAGCTCGGTCGTCGGCTCCTCGGCCCTGCTGATCTCCGGTGCCCTGGAGGCGGCCGACTTCTGGCGGACCTGGTCCGTGTGGTGGACCGGCGACGCGATGGGCGTGCTGGTGGTGACGCCCTTCCTGCTGGTCCTGTACGCGGCCCTGACCCACCGCGGGCGGCCCGCCCTCGGCGCCGCCCGCTGGACCGAGGCGGCCGGGCTCGCCGCGGCCACGCTCGGCATCGGCTACCTGGTGACCGGCGCCGGACCGACCTCGCTGCTCTTCCTGGTCTCACCGGTGCTGATCTGGGCGGCGTTCCGTTTCGGGCTGTGGGGTGCCGCGCCCTGCGCGCTGGCCGTCTCCACGCTGGCCATCGTCGCCGCGACCCGCCGCACCGGCCCGTTCGCCCACCACGACGTGCTGCGCAACATGGTCACCCTCCAGGCGTTCAACGGCGTGACGGCGCTGACCGGGCTGCTGCTGTCGGCCGTCATCACCGAACGCACCCGCACCCACGACGAGATCCGGCGGCTCTGCAGCCGCCTTCAGGAACTGGTCGACGCCGGGGAGCGGCGCCGGGAGGACTGACCCTCCCGGCGCCGCTCCCCGGCGCCTCCCGTGCCGTATGCGGTGGCCCGCGCCCTCCGCCGGCCCGCGGCGGCCCGCGCTACTTGGCGACGTGCGGCAGCGTGACGGTGCGGCCCGCCGGGTCGCTCGAACCCAGCGCCTTGATCAGCGCGGTGGCGACGTCCTGCGGGGTGACCGCGGTCTTGCTGCCGTTGGAGCGCTGCAGCAGCACGCCGTCGAACTTCGTGCCGTACAGCGCCTTGAGCGCCTTCAGGTCGATGTGCGGGGCGAGCTGGCCCTGCGCGTCCGGGACCATCGTCAGGAAGGTGGGCACCGTGTTGTTGAACGGGATCATGTGCGCGCCGTCCGCCCGCACGACGACCTGGCCGGACATCGCGGTCTTGCCGAACCCGTTGACGGCCTTGTCCAGCTCGGCCTGGGTGACCTTCGGCGGGACGGTCGACACGGCGAGGGGGACGGGCTGGTCGGCGCCGGTCTCGGCCCGGGTCCGGTAGGCGGCGGCGACCTGGGCGGCCGCGGCGTCGACGTCGAAGGACGTGCCGGGCTTGCCGGGCACGGCGATCGCCTTGTGGTTCGAGAAGCGGACCATGCCGTCGCTGCCGGTGCTGTTCTTGCCGGCGATCCCCTGGAGCGCGGCCTTCAGCTTGTCGTTGTCCACGCGTATCACCGCGTCGGCGGCCTTGCTGCCGCCGAACAGCGAGCCGATCACCGACACCGGGTTGTAGTCGGTGTGCGCGACGGCGCGGACGGTGGCGTCGGTGTCGACGGTCAGGCCCGCCACCGACGGCTTGAGCGACTGCTTCTTGCCGCCGAAGGTCAGGGTCAGCGGCGCGGTGGTGCGGTTGCCCAGCGCCTTCGTCAGCTTCTGGGAGGCCGCGTCCTTGGTCATGTTGCCGATGTCCACGCCGAGCACGGTGGTGCCGCGGGGGACTTCGGCGTGGTTCATCAGCAGGCCCGCGCCGTAGGCCAGGACGAGCACGGCACCGACTCCGGCACCGGCCAGCACCGCCTTGGAACGGCCCTTGGCCTTGCCCTTGCTGCTCTTGCCCTTGCCGGCAGGGGCCGGGGCCGGCACGCGCTCGGGTGCCGGCGCGGGAGCGGGCGCCGGGCCGCGGGTGTCTGCCGGCGGGACCGCCGGCATGCCGCCGACCAGGGTGTCGCCCGACACGTGTCCTCCGGGCGGGCCGCCGGGGCCGCCGGGACCACCCGGGCGGGCGGGACCGCCGGGACCGCCGGGCGCCGGCGGGCGGAAGCCGTTCGGGCCGCCGGGGCCCGCTGCGCCGGGACCACCGGGGCCGCCGGTCGTGTTCGGGCCGCCCGGGCGGGGCAGGCCGCTCGTGAGCCCCGGGCCGCCGGGCCCGGACGGGGTGAACGGCGGCACCTGCATGGACCCGGTCGCGGGACCGGTGGTCGGACCCGCGGGCGGCGCGAACGGCGAGGCGGCGGCCGCGCCGAGCGGCCCCTCCGGGCCCTTGGGGCCGTTCGGCCCGGTGAGCGGGTCGACGAGGGGGTCGACCGGGCGCGGCACGCCGGGCGGGAAGTCCTCGGTGCCGAACGGGGCGGGGATGCCCGCGGCCGGGGTGTCGTGCGGGCCGCGCTGCCCCGGGCCGCCCGCGCCGGGCCCGGCGGGGCTGCCGGTGCCGACCGGAGGCGGCAGGAAGGCGCCGGTCGTCGAGCCGGTGTCGGAGTCGGGGAACGCGTCCGGGGTCGGGAAGGGCCGCGGGCCGGAGCCGGTGTCGGACGCGGGGAATCCGTCGGGGGTGAAGGGGCGCGGGCCCGATCCCGTGTCGGAGTCCGGGAACGCGCCCGGGCCGCCGAAGGGGTGCGAGCCGGTGTCGGAGTCGGGATATCCGTCCGGGGTGGGGAAGGCCGCGGTCGTCGAGCCGGTGTCGGAGTCCGGGAACACGTCCGGCGTGGTGAAGGGCCGCGGACCCGATCCCGTGTCGGAGTCGGGGAAGGGGCCGGCGGGCGACGGGCGGAAGAAGTCCTCCGGCCCGTTGAAGGGGGCGCTGAACGGCTCGGCGCCCGGCCCGGGCGCGGGGGAGGGCGTCGCGGCCGGGGACCGCGGGCCGTCGCCGAACGACGGGCCCGGCTCGGGTGCGGCGGGTGCCGTCGGCGGGACCGGCTTGCGCGGCGCGAACCAGTCGCTCGCCTTCTCCGGCTCGGCCTCGGGCTCGGCCGGGGCCGCCGTGGACCCGGTGGCCTCCGCGTCGGCGCCGGCCGGGCCGCCGGAGGCGGCGTCGGGCGCCTGCGTGCCCTCTTCGACGGGCGTGCGCACGACGACCGGCGGGATCGGCCGGGACCCGGGGATGTTGATCCGGATCCGGGTGGTCAGCGTGGTCTCGGTCCTGGGCTCGTCCGGGGCGGGCTGGTCCGTTCCCGGCGCGCCCGCGCCGTCGGGTGCGGCCGGCTCGGGTGCCGGAGTGCCTGCGGGGCGGGGCCGCTCCTGGGGGTGCAGCGACGGAAACGGGCGGGCGCCGTACGGCGGGGTGCCCGACGGGTACGCGGCACCGCCGCGTCCCTGGGGACCCGAGGACGAACTGTCTGTTTCACGACTCAAAGCAGGCTCTCCCGGTTAGCTTCGCCGCCCTTCACGGTTCCTTCTCGGGCGGCTCGCCGGCGCGCACCACGATACCGACCGGCGTGGAACGGCAACCGTGCTGCGGCGGAACGCTCGGGGTCACCCAACCACGAGCGCCCCCCCACCTGCCAAGTCAGGTCCGGTTCCCACCAGATGGGGGCACTTGGGGCAAGGTGGCGCATACCACCGCGGACAGGGCGCCGCCGAGCAGGTAGATGTACGGACCGACACCGGCGGCGAACAGGAAGTCGCCTTCCGGCCGGCTGGTGGTCAGCAGGATCACGGACACGACCCACACCGCGGCCGGCACGGCGGCGCCCGCCCGCGACCCGGTGGCCTTCGCCCCGCCGTAGAACACCGCGACGCAGCCCGCGAGGGCCAGCAGCAGGCCGCCGGGGAACAAGCCCGCCTGGACCAGGGCGCCGGCGAGTGCGACGAGCGCTCCCAGCACCCCCAGCAGCACGTACAGGGCGATCCGCCCCGGCCGGGCGGTCACGCGTCGCTCCCGAACAGGTCGGTGGCCCGTCCTGCGCCGGCCGGGGCCGGCGGCTCGCCCTGGACCTGGCGGTAGTACTCGACGGCGAAGAACGGCTGGCCGAGGTCGTTGGAGAGGGCGAAGAACGGTCCGTCCACCGCGATCTGGGTGGCGTGCGCGCGCATCGCGGCGGTCTTGCGGTCGGCGTAGTCGCTGCCGTCGACCGCGACGGTGACCGACGCGTCGGCCACCACGCCGGGCACGTCGTCGAGGCCGGCGACGCCCTCGAAGGGGAAGTCCCGGCCGGACGCGGCGAGCCGCGCGAAGCCGTCCTCGACGACCGAGCGCGGGTAGCAGATCTCGTAGACGCGGTCGATCCGGTGGCCGCGCTCCGCGGCGAGCTCGGTGCCGCGCAGGGCGACCCGGTGCGCCTGGATGTGGTCGGGGTGCCCGTAGCCGCCGTTGCTGTCGTAGGTGACGAGCACCTGCGGCCGGACCTCCAGGACGACGTCGGCGAGATGCCCCGCGGCCTCGTCCAGGTCCGCCTGCCAGAAGCAGCCCTGGACCTCGTTCTGCGCGGTGCCCATCATCCCGGAGTCGCGGTACCGGCCGGCGCCGCCGAGGAAGCGGTGGTCGGTGACGCCCAACTCGTCCATCGCCGACGCGAGTTCACCGATCCGGTGGGTGCCGAGGGTGTCGTCCCGGTCGGCCGCCAGATGGGCCAGCTCGGGCGGGATCACCTCGCCCTCCTCGCCCAGCGTGCAGGTGACCAGGGTGACGAGCGCGCCCTCGGCCGCGTACTTGGCCATGGTGGCGCCGTTGTTGATCGTCTCGTCGTCCGGATGGGCGTGGACGAGCAGCAGCCGCCTGGCGGGATGGTCGGTCATGGGGGAAGCCTACGTCCCGCCCGCGCGTGCCCTCAGAACTTGATGTTGGAGATGGTCTGCGCGACGTTGTTGGTGAGGTCGGTGATCTGTGGCGCCCATGACGAACTCGCCAGATAGAACCCGAGCAGCGTGCACGCGACTGCGTGCCCGGCCTTGAGCCCGGAACGGCGGATCAGCAGAACGACGACGATCAGCAGCAGCAGCACCGCCGAGATCGAGAGTGCCACAGCGGCTCACCTCCCAGTACGCAGGGTCATGTCAGTTGCCACATGCTTATTACCCACCCACGGCTACGGATCATAACTTTCCGTTCGACCGCATAGGTCGGGGCACGGAAGCACACGGGGGCGCATGACGTGATCCGGCCATCCGCCGCCCGGCACCGGGATCGCATGCCGGCGCGCGGACGCACGCGGCCGTGCCGGTCAGCGCCGAGCGGGGGAGCGGCCGGGCGGCGCGCGGAAATCGGGCGGCGATTGTCAGAGCCACCCTCTAGGGTCACGGATATGACCTACCTCTCATTCCCGCGGCAGCACGCACGGACGCAGCGGTTCACCCTCGGGGTGCCGCGGGGCTTCGTGGTGGCACCGGGGGAACCCGGCGGCGAGGGCGACGCCGGGGGACGGGTGGTGTTCGTCAGGGCGCGTGCGGGGAGCGGGAGTTCGGCGGACGGCGGGGGCGGCGAGCACCTCCTGTGGGTGCTGGACCTGACGGCCGGCGGGGACGCGGCCGAGCGCGTCGCGGCCGATCCGGTGGCGTTGCTGGGCGGCGCGGACGAGGAGCTGCCGGCCGCCGAGCGGGCCCGCCGCGAGCGCAGCAGGGAGGGCTCCGCGGGCATCGTGGCCTTCGCGACGGACGAGGCGGTCGCGACGGCCGCCTTCGCGCTGTCCGGCCGGCTGTTCGTCGCCGGGCTGGCGCCCGGGGCGGACGCGGCACGGGAGTTGGCGGTCCCCGGCCCGGTGGTCGACCCGCGCCCGTCGCCGGACGGCCGCCTCGTCGCGTACACCGCGCAGGGCGCGCTGCGGGTCGTGGAGGCCACGGGAGCGGGCGACCGGGCGGTCGCCGAGCCGGACGGGGACGGGGTCACCTGGGGCCTGGCGGAGTTCATCGCGGCCGAGGAGATGGGCCGCAGCCGCGGCTACTGGTGGTCGCCCGACAGCACCGCGCTGCTGGCCGCGCGGGTCGACGAGACGCCGGTGCAGCGGTGGTGGATCTCCGAGCCCGCGCACCCCAACCGGGCGCCCGTCGAGGTGGCGTACCCGGCGGCCGGCACGGCCAACGCGGATGTCTCGCTGAGCCTGTTCACCCTCGCGGACGGCGCGCGCCGGGACGTGGAGTGGGACCGCGCCCGCTACCCCTACCTCGCCGCCGTGCACTGGTCGGCGAGCGGGTCGCCGCTGCTGCTGGTGCAGACCCGCGACCAGCGCGAGCAGCGGTACCTGGAGGTCGACCCGGCGACGGGCGCGACCAGCACCCTCGCCGTCGAGGAAGATCGAATTTGGCTTGATCTTTTCCCCGGTTCGCCGGTCAGGACGCCCGCAGGCGAGCTGGTCCGGATCACCGACGAGAACGGCGCCCGCGTGCTGAAGGTGGGCGAACAGGCCCTGACCGGGCCGGAGTTGCACGTACGCGCGGTGCTGGACGCGGGCGGCCCCGGCGTGCTGGTGTCCGCCTCGGCGGGCGCGGCCGCCGGCGACCCCGAGATCGGCGAGGTGCACGTCTACCGGGTCGACGCCGCCGGCGCCGAGCGCGTCTCCCAGGAGCCCGGCGTGCACGGCGCGGTCCGCTCCGGGGAGCTGACCGTCCTCACCTCCGCGGTCCTGGACCGGCCCGGCTCGGTGACGCGGGTGCTGCGCGACGGCAAGCCCGTCGCCGAGGTGGCCTCGCTCGCCGAGAAGCCGACGCTGACCGCCCACCCCCGGCTGCTGGAGGCCGGCGAGCGGCGCATCCCCACCGCGGTGTTCCTGCCGTCCGGCTACCGGGAGTCCGACGGGCCGCTGCCGGTGCTGCTCGACCCGTACGGCGGCCCGCACGGCCAGCGGGTGTACGCGGCGCACAACCCGCACCTGGTGTCCCAGTGGTTCGCCGATCAGGGCTTCGCGGTGATCGTGGCGGACGGCCGCGGCACCCCGGGCCGCTCCCCGGAGTGGGAGAAGTCGATCGCCGGGGACTTCGCCGGGGTGTCCGTGGAGGACCAGGCCGCGGCCCTCGAGGCGCTCTCCGGCCTCTTCCCGCTGGACCTGGAGCGGGTCGCGATCCGCGGCTGGTCGTACGGCGGCTACCTCGCCGCGCTGGCAGTGCTGCGCCGCCCCGAGGTCTTCCACGCCGCCGTGGTGGGCGCCCCGGTGACCGACCTGCGGCTGTACGACACCCACTACACCGAGCGCTACCTGGGCCACCCCGACGAGCAGCCCGAGGTCTACGACGCGAACGCCGTGGTCACCTCCGAGGGACTACAGGACGCCGCGGAGCCGGCCCGGCCGATGATGGTCATCCACGGCCTGGCCGACGACAACGTCCTCGTCGCCCACTCGCTGCGCCTGTCGACGGCGCTGCTGGCCGCCGGCCGCCCGCACGAGGTCCTGCCGCTGTCCGGCGTCACGCACATGACCCCCCAGGAGCAGGTCGCGGAGAACCTGCTGCTGCTCCAGGTGGACTTCCTCAAGCGCTCGCTCGCCCTGGGCTGAGCGGTCGCTCGCGCTGAGCGCCCCCGCCGGTGCGGCCCGAGCCGACGGGACGGGGCCGGCCTGTCCGAGCCGGCGGGACGGGGGCGGCCTGTCCGAGCCGGCGGGACGGGGGAGGCCTGTCCGAACCCGCGGGACGGGGGCGACCGGCGCCGACCGGGCGGGGCCCCGGTCCACGGCGGGAGTTCTCGCCGGAGGCGGCCTGGGCGCCGGTGGCCGGCAAACGGCCGGACCGGGAGTGCTCGCGGCGAGCGGAGCCGGGGGGCGCGGGCCGGGCCGGGGCTGCGGGGACTGAGCCGGGCGCGGGGGCCTTGGACCACGGCTGGGGTTATGCCGAAGGGTGGCCGGGTCGGGGTTGGGGTCGGGAGAGGCGCGGGCCGGACCGGGACCGCGGGCGTTGAGCCGGGCGCGGGGGCTTCGGGCTCCGGCGGGGGTCCGCGCGGAGGCGGCGCAGGACCGGTGAACGGGACCGGGCGGCGCCGACCGGCCGGGGGCGGGCCGGACCAGCTCGGACCGGACTAGCCCGGACCGGACGGGCTCGGAAGCCCGGTCCGGAAGGGCGGCTAGTGGGAGTCCGAGGGCCAGTCGCGGGGCGGCGGTGGGGGAGCGGCCGGGGGAGCCGGCGGAGGTCCGGCGGGCGGTGGCGGGGTGCCGGGCGGCAGATTGGGCGGCAATTCCGGCGCGGGGCCGAACCCCCCGACGCCAGGCGGCTGTTGAGGCGCCTGATAACCCTGGGGCGCCGGAGGCTGCTGGTACGGGGAGCCCCAGGCCGGCGGCTGCCCCCCGGCCTGCCAGGCGGGCGGCGCCTGCTGCGGCCACCCCGGGCGGACCGGCCCGGCCGGCGTCCTCGCGGTCTGCGCGAACAGGGCGACCAGCAGCAGTCCGGCGACGACCTGGAACACCGCGAACCCCTGCTCGGCCACCATGTAGCCGGGCATGTTCTTGGTCTTGAACAGCAGGTGCAGGTGGTG
>Ga0123353_10015492_pt1 | contig 11079 bp, 10 predicted proteins | sample TergutLab28metaG_3_FD_92763 | JGI IMG/M metagenome (GOLD analysis project Ga0123353, IMG submission 92763) | Labiotermes labralis P3 segment gut microbial communities from Petit-Saut dam, French Guiana - Lab288 P3 | ecosystem: Host-associated > Arthropoda: Insects > Digestive system > Gut ... | reverse complement strand
TGGGTTTTGGCTATCTAGCATAACTTAAAAAATCCGGGTGTGGCGCAGTTGGTAGCGCGCTTGACTGGGGGTCAAGAGGCCGTGAGTTCAAGTCTCGCCACTCGGACCAAAGATTGACGTCAGGCCGAATACAAAAAGACGTCTCAGAGAAAATCTTACTGTGAAATCTCGCAGTGAGATTTTTTCGTTAGACAGGCATTTTTTATGTTTCGACGCATATAATGCATTAGCGACAGCAGGAAAATGGAATAATCAGGATGATTCGACAGGGTTCGAGTCCCTACGCCGCCACCAAAAGCAAACCTTGATTTGGAGACAACATCAAGGAAGCAAAAAGCCCAGTAACACTGGGCTTTTTGAATTTTCAGGGGCCGGGCGGGGCCGATTTGCCATGCGCATTTCGGCTCCACCCGGCCCCTTTTACTGCGTTTCCGGGGGTGTTAGAGGTCAGTCGTTCAGTTATGGTCCAGTCGTTCAGTTATGAATTTACCGCGATCTGGCCTCACGCGTTTTTGTAAGCCATCGCTTTTTCGATCAAGTCCAAGATGGCTGTCTGCTCCTTCAGAGAAAGCGGCGTCAGCAAATCATAGCATTTATTCGGGATTTCGTTCTGGGTTCCCCCGCCGACGATGTTTTCAAAAAGAACCTCAAAGGGCACATCAAGCGCCCGCGCGACCTTTTCGATGCTTTCCAGCGTGGCGTTCTTCTCGCCGCGCTCCAGCTGCCCAATGTATTTCCCGTGCAGCCCAGCCATTTCGCCCAACGCGTCCTGACTGAGATTCTTCCGGGTTCGATACATACGGATGCGTTCGCCTATGAGTTGTGTAATATCGGACATTATCATCCCTCCCATAATATACTACTAATTTCTTTTTCGATTTGAAACCCGCTATTGATTTCCATTGCGTCTTGTGGTAATCTATGAATTGCTATCGCGTGATTTCGGACACTAAAAATTCACACGAAGAAAATTCTATGATCCGCAAGGTGCCGCATGGATGTATTGCAAGAAATTGATCCCGCCTGTGCGCTCTGCTTTTCGGGCCACCGCCCCAACCGTCTGCCGGGTTATGGCGAGGCCGACGCGCCTGAAATGCAGTTGATGACCGCCGCCCTGCGGCAGGCGCTTCTAGTCGCCATTGGCCAGGGCAAGACGACCATGCTGCACGGTTGCATGGCGGGCTGGGATATCATCTGCGCAGAGCAAGTGATCTTACTTAAAAAGCAATATCCCGCCATTCAACTTATCAGCGTCGCGCCATACAAAGCAGACTTTTTCAGCCGCGAAAAATGTTGGACGCCCGACTGGATTAGCCGGGCGCGGGACGTATTCAGTCAACAAGACAAGGGCATAAAAATAGCCGGGCACTACCGTCCCGGCATTTATTATGAGCGCAACCGCGCCCTGGTTGCCCATTCCTCTGAACTGATCTGCTATTGGGACGGCGGCAGCGGCGGGACAGAATACACAGTTATTAGTGCAAAAGAAAAAGGGCTGGCCGTCCACAACCTCTGTGTGAAATAGAAAACCCCTGCCACCCTCTTTGGGCGGCAGGGATTGCTATAGTTTATCAGGTCCCCAACTGCTTTACATACTCCCCGCAAGCCTTGATCCTCTGCTCAAGAAACCCATAGAAATACCGGGCGATGTGCAGGGAGTAATTGTACTCTAAAACCTCAAGGTCGTCAAGAAAATCATCCAAGTCTAACTTCGCGAATCGCCGGAATGTCTCCAGAAACGGCTCGTTCGCTTCCTGGCCGTGTTTCTCCACATAAAACGCCCGCGAGAATTCATACTTCTCGGCTCCTGTGTTGTACACGCCGTTACCCATTCCATAGCCGCCAATCGCGTTAATCGCAAGCGTGTCTGCGGTGTCGAGCTTGAATGAACCGGCGTTGTCCAGCTTGAACAGCCGGTCGTTTTCATCCAGAAAATATTCGTCGCTATCATATTCGTTCAATATGACATAAAGAGACTGGAAATTGTAAAACGCGTTTCGGTTTTCGGCGCTGGCTTCGCTGTGCTTGTATGGCCGGGCCTTCGGTACATAGCGGACCGCCGCCGCGTGCTGATACACCTTGTTCTTGAACAGCCTGACCTCCTGCGTGTACAGGCCAAGCGCCGACGCCACCTTGTGGTACATGTACTCGTTACAGCCAAGCTCCGGGAACCCGCTTTTTACGATGTATTGGATGTCGAGGCAGGACTTTAGCGTGGCAAGCTGCAGCCTGCCGCTATCGCCTATCCCTCCAGGGTGGTGCGGGTGCGTAAACGGCACAAAATCAAATCGACGGGATTCCAGTAATTCAGTGGGCATAAAAGACCTCTTCGGCCCCGGCAGCACACCGGGGCCGTTGTTATTTGCTATGAAACCAGTATGCCTTTCACCGCCGTCAGCTTTTCCTGTGCGCCTGCGATGCCTGCGCGGTCCAGGATCACCAGAGAATGCAGCAGGGCCTGCAAGTCCTCCTCCGGGATGTCAATCGCGGCGGCGGGGGCGGGTTCTTCCACAGGCTCCGGCTCCGCTAATACTTCCGGCTCAGGCTCTGGTTCAGGTTCCGGCTCAGGTTCCGGCTCCGGGGCCGCTTCCTCAACCACGGGCTTCGGCTTGCGGGTATATTTCCGCTTGGGCTTCGGGGCCTCTTCAGCGGGCGGCGCGATTTCAGCAAGCAGCTGCTTGTATCCATTCTGCTCCAAAAGTTGCAACAACAAGGCTTCGCTGAACTCGCCCGGCTCGTCCGCTTCGCCGGTCAAATAGTAGGGGCTGACATTCAGCACTTGCCCAATGGCGATGGCCAGCTTGATGCTGAGACTCCCGGTATCGAAAACGCGATAAACAGTATTTTTCGCGCAACCCGCGAGGGCTACCACTTCGTTCTTGACCGCGTTCTTGGCAGATTTCCAAACTTGCTCTACCCGCTGTTTTGTTTTTTCGGCATCAACGGAAATGTTGACTTGCTTAAGGCTCTTGATTTGGGGCGTTGTTAGCATTTTAGGCGGCACCTCCATTTGTTTGTTGAACTTATTTTATCACAAGTTTGTCGAAATAGCAACAGAAGTGCCGACTTTTTTTTCATGCGGCTTTGCCTTTGCCCCAACGAAGAAATCTCTTGGAATAAGACGCATTCCATGGTATAATCAAGTTGAAAAAATTCTTTGTAATGAAATTGCATTCTGTGCGTATTACTATTGCGGCAGTTCAACGAAAGGAGCCGGACATGGTCGAGTTCGAGGAAATCTACGCGCGCTATTTTTCCAGCGTCTATTTAAGGTTCAATTTGAAAGAGGGCCTTAGCTACGACGAGGACAACGGTCTTATAGAGCCGGGATACAACCTGGATGGTAAGGATAGGCTGGAGGTTGAGGTCCCCGCCAAGTAGCCCTACAATCTAAACAGCACTACAGCCCCGGCCATCGCGCCGGGGCTTTTTTTGTAGGAGGCGTTTTCAATTTTTGGTATCTTTTACTTACCTCTTGACATTTCATGATTACTGTGGTAAACTAAATTCGAGATTACACAAGTGGCTTGAAAGGGGATTTCTACCATGCAAAAGAAAGTTATCATCAATGATTCCGAACTGCCCATTATGAAAGTGCTGTGGAAGCAAGACGGTATCACCTCGCCTGAAATTCTCGCGCAGCTGCGCGGCAACAAAAGCACATTGAAAACCCTGCTGGGCCGTCTGGTGAGCCGTGGCGCGGTACGGACGGAAGAAATCAACCAGCGTAACTACCGCTACTACGCCGTGGTCAGCGAGGAGGATTACATCGCGGGACAGCGCAGGAGTTTCTTGCAAAAGGTGTTCGACGGCTCGGCGGAGAAGATGCTGCTCAATTTCGTGCGGGAGGAAAACATATCGCCGGAAGATTTGCGCAGCTTGCTCAATCAAATCATGGAGGAGGGGCAAAAATGACGCTGCTTACAACCCTCGGCCCGGTGTTCTACAAGCTGGTGTATATGTCCCTGACAGGTTTGGCGGCGGGGGCCATCGTGCTGCTGCTGCGCCGCCTGGCCGACAAACGCTTTTCGCCCGTCTGGAAATACGCCATGTGGCTGCTGGTGCTGGCCGCGCTGGTGATTCCCTGGCGGCCTCAGAGCCGCGCGGCAGTTCTCAGCCCCGCAGAGGTCGTGCAGGAGATTTCGTTTCGGGAAGACTACAATAGAGCGCAGATGGAATATAACACGATACTGGCGCAGGCCCCGCAATTGCCCCATGCGTCGCCGGAGGTCGAGGCGGCAAGGAGAGAAACAACTTCGCTGCGAATGAAAACCCTGGCCTTCGACGAGCTGCTGCCGCTGCTCTGGTTGTTCGGCACGGCGGGCGCGGCGCTGTTCATGGGCATTGGGGCAATCCAACTGCGGCGAAAGGTCAAGCGCACGGCGCTTGCCTGCGACATGACGCGCTATGAGGCTCTGCTGGCACGATGTCAAGAAAGCCTGGGCATGAAACGCCGGGTGCGCGTTGTTCTGCAAAGCCACGTGGGTACACCCGCACTTATGGGCTTGCTGCGGCCTGTGATTTTGCTGCCGGAATACGCCGCCAACATGAGCGATGCGCGCTTGGAGTATGTTATTTTGCATGAGCTGTCACATCTGCGGCGCGGCGATGGGCTGGTGAATGCGCTGCTGCTGGCTCTACGGGCGTTGTACTGGTTTAACCCCCTCGTTTGGCTGCTGCTGAAATTTGTGCGCGAGGATATGGAACTGGCCAATGACGCCGCCGTGCTCAAGAGCCTTGGACATGAAGCCCGGAAGGAATATAGCCTTTCGCTGGTGGAAGTCCTCATGGGCTGCGCGGCACAAAAGCAGAAACACACGATGCTCTGCATGACCGACGGCAAGAAAAATATAGAGAGGCGGATCGGGATGATACAGCTGGGCGAATTTTTCAAGAAGCGTAAATGGGTGATCGCGATTGCGGGGGTGCTGGTGATTGGCGGTATTGCGGCACTGTTTTTGACGACGGGTACGAATGGAGCGATCAGAATTGACAGCGCGTTGGAGCAATATATGGAGGAGGTTGCCCAAGAGCAATATGCCTATACGGTCTATCCGCCAGGATTTTTAATCACTGCGGTCAAAATCCATGGGGCTTACCGGGAAAACGATGTTACCAAAGTGTTTGTAACAACTTGGCATAGCGCATACCGCGAAGAAGATGATGGTGTCCGAGAATTTTCGGGCGGGGTCGTTCCTGCTGCGATATCCTGCCGAAAGGAAGTTGATGGAACCTATACCTTGATTGAGTACAAAGAATCGAGCATGGGGGCAGATTGGGAGCCATCTATCCGGGAATTTTGTGTACTGCCTTCGGGGCGGCAAATCCGGGGGCTGGCCGACAGAATCCTTAAAGATTATGGTGACAACACCGAATTGGGCGAGATGCTTGAACAAAAGCTGGCAGCTTATTTAGCTTCGTCTCGGCAGGGCGAGACAAAACGCTTCCAATATAATAAACTGGTACTCGAAATTACAAACGTGGCGCGCGCGGAAACCAAAACAGGGATGGACCACGACACTGACCCATATGAATACACGGTCTACACGCTTTACCCCGGTGCGCGGCTCACTGTTATCAACGCGGATATGCTGGACGGCAGCCTGACCGAAAGCGGTTTGCCGCAAGGTCAGTATTATATTTTTGATGCATCGAAAATCCACAGCGAGCAGCCCGAGGAGTATGTGTTTCTCGAGGACGGCATGGAGTTCACGATTACGCCGGACATGACGCATGTGGGTATTGAAATGATCGGAATACTGCGGTTTCTATGGTTGGACGATACGCAGCCCAAGCCAGCGGATGAGTTCCCGCTGACCTTGGAGCAGAGCGTCGCGCAAGCGATCCTGCAAAGCTATGACGGGTTGTTCAACGCGGAACTGCACAGAACGCTTTTCGTCGAAGAAGTGGACGGCCTAACGACTGTGTACGTTAGCTACGAGGCCGCCCGGATGGGCTGGGAGAAAGGGCGCTTTGCCGTGCAGAGCGCGACCGGCTCGGTGGGCATTTTCAGGTTCAAACGGGACGGGGCGGATGTTTATACTCTGGCAAGCGCTGACTTCGAGATTGACCCTAAGGCGCAGCCTGACAAATACGCCATATGGCAGGAGAAAACCAGTAGAATCGTAGATTCCGAATATACCGAGAAGCCCCGTGAAATTCTTTTTGGCTATGGCCAGACCTATGAGACAGAACCCGTGAACTGGACAATCGTCGGCAAATATCTGCCCGAAGGCGTTTTTTCACAGAAATATATGCCGAATTTTGAAGAGCGCTTCGGCTCTGACGGCGTAATTTGTTACTACTGGAGCAAAACCGAGGGCGAGGGCGAAACGCTGCAAACGATCCGTAAAATCGAACTGATGCTCTGCGACGAGGGCGTTGCCTACTATCACTTCAAGGACTACGGTATCGACGACGGCTATCGTTACGCGGAGAAGCATCCAAGTCTGGAGATAGTCGGGAATGTCGTCGCGGCTTTTGCACAGGACTTTTGGCAGGACGGGGACAAACTATTATTTAAACACGCCGGAGAAGGCGCGGTCAGCCTATACGATCCTGGCCGTATCGAAAACTGGCAAGCGACGCGCGACGGCAAAACCTATAACGTGATGGTGGATTTGCTTTATGGAGCCGTCATATATGCTTCGGTGTCTACAGGAGAAACGCGCCCGGTTGCCCCGGAGCCTACAACGACCAAGCGTGATATGGGTGGCAGCACCGTGGCCAGCACAACTGAACCGCCCGGAAAAACCAGGCCAAACATTACTATAACAAGCAAAATGCGATATGAAGCGAATCTCTGGCACGAAGCCACTTTCCCGGAAAGCGGATCTGACGGCCCTTTCCCCGAGGATTATGCGGGCGTGTATTGGGACAATAATCGGTATTATCTGCACGTGATCTTGATGGACGACAGGAATCTGGCATCCTACCAGAAGCAGTTAGGCGAAAATGCTGACGCAGTGATTTTCGAATACGCGCGCTTCAATTTGACAAAGCTATACGAAATCATAAATTGCCTCATCCCGGTGATGGAGGAACTAGATGTCACCACATATCGTTTGAACGAAATCAATAATAGAATCGACATTGGCTGCAAAGGTACGGATACCGCAAAGGTACTGGCGTATCTCAATAAGCATGTCGATAGTTTTGACCCGGCCAGCGTAAAACTGATCAAAAACGCGCCAGCGCCTGTGCTATTATAGATGGAAGATGAACAGCACCCATCCTGTATGGGCAGGTGCTGTTGCTCATTACAGGCATAGCATGATTTTATTTTTCTTGCAAACGGAGAATGAATGCGGTATAATAGTTATAGGTTCTCAGCCACAGAGATGGAGGCATCCCAATGAAACGATTATACACACTGGTGCTTACCATTATGGTGGGCTTGGCGTTGTTATTGGCGTCTTGCTCCGCAAGACCGGGCAATATTCATGTTGTCGAGGGCGGCGATATACCCCCGGCCACGGAAATCCCCATGGAGCCGCTGGTTTATCATGCAGACCTGACCCATGATGGCAAGGATGAAAAAATTATTGTTGACCTGTCGCAGCTGAAAACGGAAGATCAAAACGCGAACGTTTCTGTCTTCGACAGCGGCGACAAATTGCTTTGGAGCGGCGACGCCAGCATAATCCATGCAGGCAACAACGGCATCTACCTCTACAAAGAAAATGATTACACCTATCTGCTCACCTGGTGCCCTTGGGCAGGCCAAGGTTCCGTTGGTTTGAGCTACGAAATATTTTCCCTGAGCAATAACGGCGATGTTCTGTCTTATCGCAAGGGGGAAGGCACGTTCACGCTGGACAACGAAATGAGCGCCGGCCCCAACGGCAGGCGGTCCGAAGCAAATCTTTTCATCCAGGAAGTGAACCGCTATCTGGAACAGAGTATGCTGCTGGTCGCAGCCACGACGGAGGGCGCGTATTTCAGCACGCCGGATAACCTGGTTGTCCGATTGGCGCAGGAATTTTAACCAACTATTTATATACGAGGTGCATCGCATGACCTTTTCGAGCCTTTTTGATCTATTCAAAAGATACGCTGTGTTGGGAATTGTTGTCGCGGCAGTGCTATGCCTGCTCTGGCTATTCGCATATCAAGTGGTGTACAAGAAACTGTGCAAGGGAAAGAAAACCGTTCCGCTGTGGAAGCAGGCGATGTGGGTCGTTTTTATCTGCTATTTGACAGTGATAGCCGGGGCTGTTTTCCTTGACAGAGGGGGGCACGGATATGCGCAGCGTCAGGTTTTGAACGCTGTGCCGTTCACTCTTTTCAGGGAGGCATGGCACTCCTTCGGCGCGGTTGTATGGAGAAATTTCATCTTAAACATCGCCGCTTTTATTCCTCTTGGTATCTTGCTGCCCTTGCTGTCGGAAAAATTGCGCAGACTGTGGAAAACCGTAGGTATCGGGTGCGCGTTTACGCTGGCAATAGAAAGTCTGCAATACATCACCGGCAGAGGTCAGGCCAGCACGGACGATGTGCTCACAAATACATGGGGTGTACTGATCGGCTATGGGCTTTTCATGGCGTTTATGGCTGTGAAGTCCAAGACCAGCCGCAAGCCGCTGAAAGCACTTGGATATATTTCGCCCGTCCTTAGCTCGTTCCTTGCCGCCGCCGCTGTGCTTATGGTGTACCAGGCACAGGCGCTCGGCAACCTATCGGAGGGATTTTATATCAAACAAAATATGCGCGGGGTTGAATTGACGTGTGAAATTGAATTGTCTGAAGTCACGCCGACCACACATATTTATCGCATTGATAGCTTTGACAAAGCACGGTCACGCGAGTTTGCCGAAGCGTTCTTTGCGCGTATCGGAACCTCCTTCCAAAGTGAGCGTGAGCCTGTCTATTATGACGAAAGTGCTTTTTATTATTCTGATTTTGGTATCCTGCATGTTGAGTATCAGGGGAAAACGTATGGCTACACAGATTTTTCTTCCGAAGCTGATGCGGATTTATCCATGAATGAAGCGCAGGTGCGGCTGGCGCTGTCAGAGTGGCATGGCATTGAAATTCCCGAAAACGCTGGGTTTATCAATCAAGGCGACGGCTCTTATACATTCGAAGTGAGCGTCGAAAACGGGCAAGGGCAAACGGGAAGCTTTGCCTGTACCATATTAAGCGATGGTATAATAAGCTCTATCGACTGCCAACTGCTGGAGCTTACTGATGCCGCTGAATATGAAGCCATTAGCCCGGCAACTGCTTATAAAAGAATTGTGGAAGGTAAGCTAAATTACAGAGGCTATTTCGGGAAACTAGGGTCGCTTGAAATTATGTCAATGAGTATGGACTACCGCATTGATTCAAAGGGGTTTTTCCGTCCTGTATACTTTTTTGGCACACTGATCAATGGTCAGGAATACCCAATAGCTGTTCCTGCTTAGTTTCCCATCCCCCGCACATCCCTGCGGTGTGTGGGAAACGATTGAAACGGAGGCATCACAATGAAACGATTTTTCACCATCGCACTTGCGGCCCTGTTGCTGCTGGCCTGCGCGGGTTGCGGCGGCAACCCAGGTGACAATGACACCCCAACCGAGACGGCTGCGCCTGGGCCTTTCGCGGCGGCGCGGCGCATTCTGACCTATGATGATCTGCGCTATGGCAGCGGAAACAAGCCGATCATCGAGCCGGGAGAGGTGCTGGTGCGTTTCCACTACATGGACACGTTCGACACCGAAGCCTGGCAGGCCAGCACCATCATACAGGTGGCGTGGGATATTGAAGCCATCAACCATGACATTGAGATCACCGGGATGGCGCTGCAAAAATCCGTGACACAGGACGGCTCGTATTACTTCGTCCATGCGGAGGAATATGATTTTGGCGTCGCCGTTGACGAAATATGGATGCTGCCGGAGGAGGAATATACGGCGGCGTTCAACGCGCTGCTGGCCGAGGCGAAGGCAGCCGAGGCGAAAGATTTCTGGCTGGTTCCGCAGAATTACAGCGGCATCCTCAACCCCGTCTATGACAAAGACGCGAGCTTTCGGATTCACAGCTATCTGCCGGAGCAGGTGCGTTCAAACGAGGGTGTCGAGCCGATGCACATGTCCACGGCGTTGATGCAGAAGCACTTTCCGTTCCTTGGGGACCCCGACGCTGTACGCCCAACGCTGCCTACCACAACCGAGCCAGTCAGCAAAACCAGGCCCGATATTATGATGATCCGTGAAACAGAACATGACGGCCTGGTGCTGCGGGTGGAGACCGGCTATCAGCACTATTTTACGGGCGAAACCATTAACCTCACGGCTACCGTCACCAACACGACAAAACAGGACGTCACCTACGGCGTGGGCAGCGGTACGCCCAACATGCACATGGAAATCCAAGTGAGCATTTATGGGTACAACAACGCCATGTTTGTTGACATGGACACCTACGGCAAAATCCACACGGACGATTATAAACATGCCACGCTGAAAGCAGGCGAGACTTTCACGCAGACAATCCGCTTTATGCCGGGTACGCCGAGAGGCTCCGGCGACGAAATCGACATGGAGGATGTCGTGTGGTTCCCTGCCGGGGAATATGTGGGCGAGGCAAGGTTCACATATATCATCGGCACAGGTGAAAACCCCGGCGAGGTAAAGCATCTTCGGCTAGATTTCCCGGTGATACTGGTGTAGTGGGTGCGATTTCTCGCTCTCACAGGGTGAGGCTGCTAACTGCTGGCCTGCTTAGGAGCGTAGAAATTGAATGCACCAAAATTTCGTTTTTGCACCACTGAACGCATTGTCTCCATATCGACGTCTAGTCACATGTAAAAGGACACCGTTTGATACAATCAAAACGGTGCCCTTTTCCGTTGCGATGGTTTGCGTTCCGTTGCGATAGTATCATACCATCCAAACGGAAGGAAAATGGCCCCGAAAATGCCGAAAAAGCCGCAGGTTTCCCGTTAGGGCCTGCGGCTATTGCCTTATTTTTCAAGCGGTATCTCCACCGCCGCGCCGTCGCGGAATATGAACGAGAGCCGTTTGTCCGCGTGAACCAGCACCTTATCCACGGTGATGTACCAAAGCTCCTCCTCGAACTCGGTCACGAGATTTT
>Ga0123353_10015491_pt1 | contig 11079 bp, 10 predicted proteins | sample TergutLab28metaG_3_FD_92763 | JGI IMG/M metagenome (GOLD analysis project Ga0123353, IMG submission 92763) | Labiotermes labralis P3 segment gut microbial communities from Petit-Saut dam, French Guiana - Lab288 P3 | ecosystem: Host-associated > Arthropoda: Insects > Digestive system > Gut ... | reverse complement strand
TAGTTCTTTTTGTAATGTTATTTCTTACTCTGTAATTGTAATTCTTATTTTATACTTATATGTCTTACTTTGTAATTGTATTTCTTACTTATACTTATATATCTTATTTTGTAATTGTATTTCCTATTCTGTAACTGTAACTATGTAATACTTGACAAGTTCAATATCCAGCCTTGTATGGATCTGACGAACGCACAATAAATACAATACAATACAATACAATACAATCTGTCAAGCAGGTTATTCGAGTATGCTGCAACTCAGTTCAGACAAACCGTAGAGAAGCGACGTAGATGATCTGTGCGCCGTAGAATGTTTTTGTTCGTCTGATTGTATGCCGTAATATATTAAATGTTCCGCACGTTTTCAGAACTGTTGAAAGTTAAACGAATTTTTCAAACACACGGGTGAGTCTCTGTCAGATTCGGTTTCGTGAATGCAACATTCCACTATTGTGGTGAAACCGGTTGGCGGCTTCAGCATCGGAACTAACTTGTGCGTAATTTGACAGTTGCGGCACAGTGTATTGTTCTGGCGGTAGGCACAAACGTGTGAATGTAGATGCTGCTAGCAATTTAATAGGCAGGTTCTTGATTCCTGTTCAATAGATACCTTGTCGTACAAACTCGTTGCTATTACTGTTTGTCAGTCCACTCGTGGAATTTATTAAGTGTATATTACGGGTCGTGTAACGGCGAAGTTCCGCACAGTGGTTATTGACTTTTTTTTTGTTTGTTTATATATGTTGTGTATTTGTTGTGCTGGATAATGAACTATACAAGATGCACAGTCCATACATCAACATTTTTTTACATATCATTTTGTTCTATTTATTATCTGCCTGCACACATTTTAACATGACTTGCTGCAGCAATGCTTAACGGTACTTAGAACAGTCAAACCAAAAGTAAAAGCATACGTTTTGTATGGAGGCCATGCTGTGTCACGGACTGTAGGAAATTTATTCAAACATGTAGTTTCTGTAGGCAAATAATAGTGCATCATTTCAGGTTCATGTATTAATTTTCGCTTGTATAACATGACCCCTCACAAGTTTGTTTATATTGTATCCTAGTACTGTGTAGTTCTGGTGAATTGGACTTAAAAGGCACTGAGGTTGTTGGTAGCGTAGGGTGGTTATTCACCAGGCAAGGGTATATGACTGTGTAATATCTATCTATGAAAAACATCACTTAGAGTACAGTGATTTGCCACTTCCGATTGTTGTAGTGGCCAATGTGCTTGGGACTGGTATGTTTCACTGATGAGCCATGAAACAGGTTCCAGCCTCATACTCTGTGCTTCCCTTTTTCTTGTTCCTTTCCCCACTTCCTCACCCTACAAGTTTCTATTTAGCATAACTAGACTGTATTTATTATAGGGAATTTAAAAGTGTGAGGTTAGAGTTGCCTTCTGTGGCAGAACATGCACTTGACGTACTGTCAGAGAGTGCACTCTGTTGAGTCAATTTATTTTTCATGTAATTTATCCACATCTGCAGTTTCTCTTTATGAGTGAACATTTACCATTGATTATGTGTTGACAATGGAACAACAAAATACAAATTAGTGATCTGTTTTACACACATTTGGCCCCAACAAATGTCCAAGCAGTGAATACAGCAGCTGCAAGAATGGACTGATGCAATTTAAAATGCTGTATTTTCACACATGCTTTCACTACGCTAGCAGAAACATACTTCTTAATGATACGTGTTAAATGTGAGGTTGGTTGGTGTGTTTCACCTACTTTTTTTTTATGGGATAGAGATGGTTATAGTTGGACAAACTAACACACTAGTGTACCTGTACATCTTCATTAGAAGGTGTGCACACATCCTTGCTGTCCTATGTTGGTGTTTTTTTTTTAAAGTATGTAAGGTCAGAGGTTCCTTTGTTAGCCCATCATAAATGTGGATGGGCAGAGCCAGGAAAGTTAGTTTGAGTAGATTCACATACATCAAGAATGTTAAACTAGTTTCTTTCAGAGTGTTTGAATTAAGACACTGGAATTAAAGCTTAAATCTGTAAATCACTTAACAAAAATTCATCGGTTTTCATGGTGTGCTTGATACAAATATTATTATCCTTGTCTCCAGTAAGTGTTCAGTCACCAGTGGTGAGAAGATAATTTTATTTCTGAAATTCTGATTGAATCATCCCCTGGAACCCCCCAGTACTATACACATAAAATTCCTGAAAAAGGTACAGAACACTGTATGTTTAAGTGTTCAGCTGAGGTTGTAATTTATATCAATTATTTGAAGTATCTGTTTGCAGATTTCAAGGTTAAGAACTGGGTTCTATTGTGGTAATCTGATAATGGTGCTACTTAAACAATTCACTTAACCTGTCATGTTTAGTTTATTAAATAATGATCCCATAAATGTTGTCCTTTTAACAGCAGATGCTTCAGCACCTTTCCCAGTTTCATGGAGTCGCATATAGAATCTATTCAAGAAGAAACTATAGTGAAGCCTTTTCGAGTATCTGTAGAAGGTAATATTGGTGCTGGAAAATCCACATTTATCAAACACTTCTGCACATTTCCTGATGTGGACATTCACATGGTAAGGTAAAAGCATCAGGTGTCACAAACATGATTTGAATTTTCTTTCCACAGAACCTCCAATTCAGAAAGCCGGATATTTGTTCTGGTTTAAACATTTCCCCCCTTCTAGTGTAGTTACAGGGAAAATATTTTCCACATTATAAATTTATTATAATATACTTCACAGTAACCTGATGTTGCATTAATTATTTTAATTTAAGATTCCAAATGGTGTAGTTATTGATTGCCATTTCTCTAGGTGATGAACTGGTGATACTAATGTTAATTCTTTTCAACATTATGGATTACGCTGTTCTTCCAAATTTATTTTAAGAAATTCCTCAGCACAAGAAAGCAGCTTATTGATGTTATAAGTAACTATATTGTAAAAGTGAAAGTATATTTTCTTTGGCTATACCTACCTGTATGGACCAAGAAAATTGTGAAGTACTATTTGTAAACACTGATATAATTTTTTCCATGAATGTATTACGGTCAACAAAGTGTCTGGAATCACTGACTGATTCTCCTTTTGTGGTCATTCTGCAACTCCTTCCTTGAGTTGTGCAGCAAATGTAGAAGGTTTTAACGAATATGTTATTGACAGAACAGAACTTTTAGTAAATGACTGTCTATTGTAGCACATGCATTTCACCCCTGTTTTGTAAACAGGGGCTAACTCCCTATACCATATACAGTGGGTTGTCCCATATTTACAAACTAGGGGCAATATACATGTGCATAAAATATTGGTTGGTTATTAGAATGGCAGAAGAGGACTTCATAATCTTCAGCAAGATACATTCTAAAAAGTTCTGAAAAATCTACCAATTGAGACTTCTTCAGTTACTTTGGTGTTGTCCGACCCACTGATAATAGGCATTAGAAATGTACCACAAAAACATATTATTCTCTAGAAAGAAAGACGTTAAGGTTTCAGCTCCTCCAGGGCATACAGTTCCAGTGATATCAAAGAAAATTACATTTGGTAGTAAAATAATGTTTATGGGAGTAGCAATTTAATTACCATGGTAAGTGAAAAATAAATTAAAAGAAAATACATGACACTGATGATTGAAATAAATCACACTGAAAATGTATAGAATTTGTGTGATTTCTTAAATATATAATATTCAATTAATTCTTCAATATCACATCAAATGAATGATGACAGTCAGTACGTTACGACTAAAAGGAAAATGAGATAGCAGTATCACACTGAACTTGCAGGACGGTGTACACATCTGTCCACAAATATTCTTAGGAGCAGTAGTGATAACTTACTATCAGAAATTATACATGTATGTGGATTTAATTTATATTATTTTCCTGTACTTTTATGTTCATGCCAGTTAAATAATTACAAAGGCAGTGAAGTAAAGTTTTCAATAAATGAATATATGGAGGATTGAGAGAGGTGATGGTCAGATTCAGGGCATGATGCTTCATTACAAGAACTGTTGAACACCTTAGGTGTATCTGGAAGTGGTATTCCATTTTAACCTTTAAATGACAGGGTTGGTACTTAAATTTTTAGTGTATTGTTAATGAAAAACATATTATTTGAACATAAACAGGCATGATTATGAAACATATGGTAGTTCGTGGAAAATAAAAGAGATTATACACCATGTCTTAAAAATGTAGCTAATTTCCTTATCTGAATATATAACATGACTTTCCAGGGTTTTTTTTTTTGCTGACACATCTTTAAAAAAAATTTTTTTTTAATTACAGCAGTATATGCTTTTATTCACAGGAACCAGTTTCTGAGTGGTGCAGTTTGCGAGGGCACAATCTGCTGGAACTGCTGTATAAGGACCTCAACAGATGGAACTTCATGTTTCAGAATTATGTCCAGTTATGCCGACTGAAGACACAGATGCATCACACAGAAAGAAGAGTCCTAATGTTTGAACGTTCCCTCCAAAATAACAGGTCTTAACAAACATGCACCACAAACCTACAAGATCTCCTGTGCGCAGAATGTCAACAGCTGACAAATCATAGGGTGTAAAGTGACTAGTTTTACTGTTTCCTAGATATGGAAATAAAGGACCTTCTTTGGAAAAGGGCATGACCTACTAATTTTAAAGCATAGGGTGTAAACTGACTAGTTTTCCTGTCTTCCCAGATATGACATTATAGGACCTTCTCTGGAAAAGGACATGGCCTGCTACTCATACCTTCCTTTTGTTCTAAAACAGTACTTGGTTATGAGGGATAAAAAACATTCCACAGACAAAATATGCATAGGAAGTGTGGTTGGAAACCTGTTATGGAAATGACCACTTCAAGTGCTGGATTGACAGTAGGATAGCACATAAGTGAATCTCTAGAGATGTGAATTAGAATTAAACATCTGACTGTGGGATTTTGTGTATATGACGAATATTTGATTTCCTTAGCAAGAAGGAATTTCTACATTGTCTAAATATGTACTGCTGAAGGAACACTGTAGAATGGATATACCATATTTCACTGAATAATTCAGTGTCATTTTGCACTGTGAAAGTCAGCAGATAGTCACCAGATGTTGAACAATTCAGTGAGCATTATTTTTGTTCATTACCTTGTAAACTGGGGTGTGACTTAAAGCAATATAAATATGGCAGACAAAATGCTCTTCTATGTGAAAGATGCATGATGGGTATAACTAGAACCTAATGAATCACTTGATTAGTGTAAAAAATATGTTTCATTATCATTTAACATCATACAGGGCCTAGCCACAAAATGGCATGGGTAGGTCTAGCAGACATAATACTTCTTTTCCACAAACAGCCATTTTAATAAATATTTGCATAAGATCATGCATCCAATTTTTCATCACAGATTCAAGGGAGAATATTGTGCTGCAGGGAAATTTGACACTAATCTTAATCCCATTATTTAGTGACAAGTTGCTTTCACTTAAAGTTTTCCTTCATTTAGTGTTGAAACCCACTTTCCATAAGGGGAATATTAAACATGGATTTATTGTACCTAGTTATAATTACAGTATACAAGTTTGAGCTAAAATTTCTGAAATCCATGTGACAGCACAGTCAGTTTCAAACCATATTTTCATAATAAATCGTAACTTATTTTTATTTGTATGAAAAATAATTTTTGAGATAGAAATAATCCCAAACTTAAGTACTGATTTGTGAGAGAAATACAGTACATTGCCATCGCCACATATGTTCAAGTTTTCATGTGAACTTTCATTTTCTACTTATGTTTCATATTTAATGCTAACATGTTATACAGATTCTGCTTTGTGGAGATGGCGCACAATAATGGCCAGCTACTAGATGTAGAGTATGTTGTTCTCTGCAAGTGGTATGATTGGATAGAGCAGAATTTTGACATCACCCTTGATTTGATAGGTAAGTGATATGATAAGCTCATGGCCACATTCATTTCATAATTTAGAATTCTGTAGAAGTAAATCTTCCATGTGTCTAAGCATCAAAATATGAAGAGAGTGATCTACACATAAATTGATAGTGCTGAGTGGTCAGCTTTTGTGCCAGTTACCTTGACCCTCACAAAACAAGTTTTCTGTACCTATTTGGCCTATTTTCTGCCATTTTACTTCTTTCATAAGGACAGTGAACATGCAAACAAGTTACAGGTGCCAGTTCAGTTGACTTCACTGCTTCACAAGTTATTTCTTCAGATCCATATGAAAATTATTTCAGTCAGAACTCCACACGATATATCTTTAGCATGGTTCCTTAGTCTTAATATGATGTATTAATGGACTGGTATGCACTTGTACCTTAAAATTTTCTTTGGCATGCATGGGAAAAGAAAGTGTAGTAAAATGTTCAATCTTTCTGTATGACATATTTTGATTATGTGTTGTATTTTCAAAGGATTTTTTTCAGTAATTGTTGGGAATGGTTTAACCCACTAAAATTCATATAAAAAATATGGCTGTTTCTACATTCTTTGGGCAAGGGTTAACACTTGGAGTTGAATAAATCTAAATGTATGTGTTTTGTAACAGTTTATCTTCACAGTAGTCCAGAAGTATGTTATGAGAGGATTCAGAGGCGCAGGCGTCCAGAAGAGATCACGGTGTCTCTGAGCTACCTAAAGGAACTGCATGAATCTTATGAGGAGTGGCTGCTTCAAGCTCAAACACCTGCACCTGTATTGGTGATTGATGCAAATAAGGAACTAGATGAAGTGAGACAACTTTGTTTTGAAAACCAGAGCTACATCCTGGGGCATTGTAACATGCATTCAAATCCAGTAATTCAGAGTGAACTTAAAAAAATGGAATAGAGTGTTTAGTGATTACCAAACTTTTTTGATGAAGGAATATTTATGTTATTTTGTAATACTGACAAAATGTCACAGAGTATATTGAGGAAGTTCTTTTTGAAAGCATACTGTGAGAAAATAAATAATGCTGAATTCTGCCTGAATACTCTTGACGATATGTGAAAATCTTGAAGTACTGGTGTGCTTTGGGCATTTGTCTTTTGTGTCTTGCACAGTAAGAACTCTTATCTGAGGAGAATTAGTTTGTTAAATCAATTACTTGTTACATAGTATGCTTTTACCATTAGTCCCATTTATCACCAAACTCTGTATAGCAATTTATACTCTTCTGCACCAAGTCACTGCCTACCTACTTCTATGCTGTCTTTCACTGGTAAGGTTGCCCTGGTTTTCAGTTTACAGCAGGGATGTGCAAAAGTTGGTCCATGAACCTAACTGCCCAACAGGTTCTGATTGCAGCAACATAAGTTTGTGACACAACATATTCAGGATGCATATTTTTGTGACCTTTTCCATTGTAAATATAATTAAAGTAACCATAAATTTCATTTTCTTACTTGTAATGTCATATAATTCAAGCAACAGGATTAAAACACAGAAAATTTATAGCCCTGCATGAGGAGAGGGAATCCAAAAATGCAGACATTTTTATTGCATGCCAAGATGGCTACTGGCAATTTAGAGAGGTCTTAACAAGTGTGGATAAAGGTCAAACAGTAACACAAACATTTATTTTGGTATTTGTTCTGACACAAGACAGTCTCAAAGTTGACAGGACCACAATGAATGTGAATGGCATAATTATAAATAAATATGGATGCTGGCTATTTAAGAAAAGTCTTGAAACAAGTGTGGGAGATAAACCAGACAGACACAAACAGTACTGTATTTTGATCTTCCTTCTGACTGAAACACTTCCTTCCTTCTGACTCAGCATTTTTATCTTGTATTTGACAAGATCTTGAGTGTAAATAACATGATGACAGAATCATCATATGGTAAGAACATGATTAGAGCATTTACGACCCTGCTAGTGTTGATGTTCATCAGTAACTCACAGTAGGAATGCATAACAGAAACCAATGTAGAACACCATGCAGAATTCTTGTGGCACAGACACCACAGAATGGCTCAAATAAGAGGGTATTTTAAAGCAATATGTCAGTGATGGATCAGTTGGACAGCCACACATGCCACCACAGTGATGCAACACACAGACAGTAAAGGTTAAGGTCTAGCCAGTGGTTGAGGTGCTTTGGATATTCTTTGGAAAACTCAAGTCAAAATGTTGCTTAAATTGAGTGCAGCCACATTTTTCTTCCTTAAAGTAAATTCAGCCACTGCAAGTTATTTGTTAATGCTAGGATATCCTGTGAGAACTGTGGGTAAATAATGGTCATGAACAGTGAATAAAAATGAGACTTCATCCATTATTAGGAAGGATTCAAAGCAAGCAAGTTCTCCTAAAACACACACCTCAATAGATGTTGCCATCACTTTGATGTTGTCTGCTGAGCTACTACATATGGTTATAATAAATGGCCATCTCAGATTTATGTGAGTGTAAACTAGAGTGCAACCAACTTAACCTGGGGTCTGTGAAATTGGATGGAGAAAAAAATTACAACTTTTTTTTTTTACTTATCTCTAACTGAAATTCAGCTTGTCATTAACTAATGAATGTAAGCAACATAGTAATTTATGGCCTCTAGAATTTAAAAATATTTCACATAAATCTGTATAAAATTATTGTAGCCTAAAAACCAGAATATATTTCCCATCACACTGAAGTGTCTTTAAAATATGAATTTAATTTCAACTTGCCTATAAGGTAAAACGGGGTAAGTGGAACTGCTATTTTTAAGAGTTGGGCTTTAATATGTGATTACTCACTGAATTTAGGTTCGATTTTGTTGAAATTTCTTATAGTGGACTATCAAACTCAGTATGAGGTACATATATAAGAAGAACACAGTTTATGGCTGTGATTCAGGAAAACAAAACATATTTTGAGCTTAAAGTTATACTTACCCTATGGTGTGGGGAAGAGGAACCTACAGCTACTTTATGTCAAATAAATTACATAAATATTAATGGGGTTAAGTGGAAATTGAAGAATGCAACATACTTGACATTCCTATATATCACAGACGGCATGCTGCTTCTTCATTACAGAAGAAATGAATGGAGCCAATTTGTTTGTGTTCTGATTGCAGAGTAGGCTTGTGCAAGAAATCCTGTTTCAAACCGTTTCACACTTAAGCTGGTCTCTAAAACTTACTCTTAACACAGGACGCCACAGTACAGGGCTGCTGTAGGCCTAATCGTAACATTCTTCTGGCATTATCTTATCATGATAGTGTTTGGGAGTGGAAAGTGAGTCAGCGGTTTACATTATCATTCGGAGATAAAGAGTGCTATTGTACCATACAAAGACTATTGACTACAAGAGTGTATTTATTCTTATGATGATGCAGTGTTACAGTCTTGCTAAAAACATACGTCCCCAGTAATGTAACTCAAATCACACTATGAATAATTACACCAAACTGAAACTTTTGTGCAAGCAGATAGAATTCAAAGCTTATGGCAAAATCACACAAAATTATGACATAAAATATTCAGTATAAAAAAGAGTAATGCTACAGTTTAAACTGTTATGTTTTTTAGTTCTCAATTTAATACTTATGTAACATTTTCTGAATGTAATTACAGGTAAGTTTGGAAGCCAGATTTAAATATTAAAAACCACCTGGGGGGATGAATGAGCACCATTTAAATCATTGCTTGGGGTTTTAAATGTTCAGAATCACCACTCTCTTCTTTTTTCTTGGTTTTTTTTTGTCCCTGTCTTTCACATGTTTTACCCACAGTTTCCTTTATTCTTTCCCTTACCTCTCCTGACATTATTACTACTTCAGAAATTATGATGGGGTAAAATAACTTTTTTTCAGCATGCTTCAAAGCTTTGTGCCTTTTTCAGACTTAGCTTATGCGTTCCTTTGAAGCAGATGGAAAAATCATCACCAGGAACTCCTTTTCTGAATGGTGTGGGTATTTTGTTTTCATTGACATACCGGCCTCTTGTCTCCAGAACTTCTTTTTTGGAGAGGCCGAAGCCCCATTTCTCCATCAACTTAAGACACACTGCAATTATTCCTCTTCATGGAAGGGGAGAGCAGTTGGTTGACCCAACGTTTGGCTTTCTACCCCCTCTCAATCCCTTCACATGTTTAAATTATGTAGCTTTAGGTATTTTGTAAAGCTTTGCAGCCCTATATAATGTCATCCAGCCAGTAGTACCTAGAATTTTTGGGTCTTCAGTATGGAGCTTGCCTCGTCACCATTTTGGTACTTGCTATTTTGAATTGGCTCCTACATTTTTGGAAACTTTTTGCATGTTGTTTTATAGCAGCTGTAAGAACTGGCAGGCGAGGAAGCTATGATGTGTTCAGTGACTCAGATAGCAGCATTTTTGTGGGAGAATTACTGGAGTGGTAGGTGTCTGGCCACAATGCCACGCCATTCCTCTCTCAGCAAATTCAAGTCCTTTCCTTCCAGCTGTACATCTGCTTTGAGCTTCTGTAAACAAGCATGCAAGCTACTGTTATGTAAGAAGACATTCTGTAAAATCCCACATCATTGGTCAACTGTGAATACAGTTTGCAAATGTACCCCCTCATTTCAAATTTGTTCCCTTTTTTTTTTAAGGCTGTGATGATTTCTAAGTATGGATAAAACAATATACTATACATAAAATTCAGTCAAGATTAGTTTAATAAAAGATATCACACATTTTCTAATGGTTACAGATACAAGCTTTCTTACAAATTCTTCAACCCTCCCCGAAAACATTTATGTTTTATGTAAAATTACCACTGGTATGGAATATCACTGTCTGAAAATTCTGAAACATAACCTCAAAGTTTCACACCTTCACCACATTTGTAATTTTTGACACAAATGTCATACTTAACTGGATGTGAGGTGACATTACATTTCAGATGGCCCTGGATCACATCTTAAATTTTCAGGAATATATATAAAACATGTTTAACTTTATGCTTAAGATCACCGCAGTTCTTCAGATGATTAATTAGTAAAAAATTGTCTACTAGCTGTGTAAACACAGTATATCATTCATATGAAATCTGTGGGTATATAAAAAAATTTGTCACCTTTAATTTGTGTAATTTCCATGGCGTAATAGTTTCTTCTTAACTCCATCAAAAAGGGCACTCAATATATCAT
>Ga0123353_10015490_pt1 | contig 11079 bp, 3 predicted proteins | sample TergutLab28metaG_3_FD_92763 | JGI IMG/M metagenome (GOLD analysis project Ga0123353, IMG submission 92763) | Labiotermes labralis P3 segment gut microbial communities from Petit-Saut dam, French Guiana - Lab288 P3 | ecosystem: Host-associated > Arthropoda: Insects > Digestive system > Gut ... | reverse complement strand
TTCTTTTTTTGGGTGCCCCCCCATTTCGCAAGGGCCCCCCCCCCCCCCCCCCAATTTAACTTGTATCATTCAGTCTGCCATTCGAAACCATAGAGTCAGGTACTAACGGTTTCGTTATATAAACCGAGAAGGATTTTCTTACTGTGTTTCTTCTCATGCTTTGTTACAGCATACTAATCCGAGCTGTGTGCGTGTATTGAGATTTGTAACCGCCAACCCATTATTGATGATCTGCTCTGGTTACACCGTTGTTGGTGAATTACTGGTCTAGTAGTTTTGTCTGAAAGAAGCGATGCCGTGGTAATGGCAGTGGGACGCATTAGCGATAGGAACTCATGATTTGGATATGATTTTACTGTGCCAACGAGATCGTTAACTGTGCCATGCTAACTCTTCGTTTGGAATTAAGTAAGGTTATGATAAATTACACATAAAGTTTTCATGATAAATCATCACGAATGTGTCGAAGGTTTAGGTCCTAATTTCTGTGCACTTGGTGTTTCCATCTTCATCTAGGTCATCTTTCGTTCCGTCGTCCCTTGGGCTGTTATTGGAAAACCAGTCTTGGTACTCGATTCGTGTCCATTCCTTTCAATTGATCTAACGAGTTTTTCTGTTATGTTTTCATATCTTCTACCACGTTGCCTATTTTCAGTTTTTTTTTCGTGTGTTAGATCTCGTTTGATGGTCCTTTATTGTCAGTCTGAGTAGCGGTCTTAAAAATGTCATTTGTTCCTCTTCCTTTGTGGGCATCTCCCATATTCATGGTCCAGGTTTTGCTACCAACAGACTAAGCTGCTGTTTCTAGGAATGTAAGGTTAATTTGAAATGTGTAGTGTAAAGTGCTTACTAGGTGGTCCGTATTTTACGTTTTTTCACAACCACTCAGTAACAACAACGTAAACGAACAAACACACACAATTCGATTGAATCAAAATAATGTTACAATACGTCAACTCCTACACGTTCCGGCCTTACCGCCCCATCATCAGGCAGTGCACTGCTGCATACAACAATCGCTCAATCTTTTCTTCATCTCCAGCATGAAGTAGAATTGTTGTAAATTGGTCGATGTGTGTGAATGTGTTCAACGTGCTAAGGTGTGGACTGTAGGTTAACCTACCTTCCACACCTTAATACGTGAATATATTCAAACCAACAGGCAGCACCATTTACTGTGCACAAATCCATCTACCATACATCAAACTTTGAGGAATTTACAACAGTTCTGCTGTATGCTGGAGACGATGAAAAGTTAAACGATTGTTTCATGCAGCTGTGCACTGCTTGATAGCCCGCTGAGGGCCGAGATGTTTAGCAGTTGTGTTGTAAAATTATTGTGATTCTGTCGAATTGTGTGCTTTTTGGTTTACGTTGTGGTGATAGTAGGTCCGTTTTTATCAATTAGTTTTAATGTATGATGATGATGATGATGATGATAATGGTGATGGTGATGGCGATAACTGCTACTGTTGCTACTAGTATTTTCTAAGGAGCGGTAATGTCGTCTACCAGACATCACGCTAGTTTGCGTCAGGCCAAAGCAAAGAGAGATCAGCGTTACCTAGCAACGCTGTTGCAGCTGACTGATGGTAATTAACTTGAATGGGATTAGTGACAATAAGCTTTGACTGCGGTAGTGGAGGGGGTGTTTTCCGTGGGAAGTTCCGAGAAAATCTGCAGCAGAACTGCTTTGTGCACTAATCCCACTTACACCGGACGAGGATTGAACCAAGTTCCACTTGATTATGTGTTGCTGTTTTTATCGTCATTGTCCCTTAACACACCAAATAGTTTCTAAAGTAGGATCTTAGCTCTTTGAAGCTCATTTGTTACAGTAGGAACGGCCAGCTTAGTCGTGCTGTAACTGCCCAAATGTGTACCTACGGTTTTCGTGTCATTCTCTAAATACATTCGGGATATCGCCTTATCTGGCAATAAGGGTCTGGTGTTTCCTGCGCCTTAGGAACTTGATTTTGAAGCATTATTCTGACTATTTTATGCTACAAAACGTTACATTCGCAGCGGATCTGCCACATTCCGTGTATAATTACTGTGATACCGTTTGCACTCGACGTTCCAAATTGTGTGTAGTTGGTACGGCATTATGATATGTATATATGTATATATGTGTGTGTGTATATATATATATATATATATATATATATAAACAGCTACGAAATTTTAACTTTCATACATCGATCCATATACACTGTAGTCTTCAAAACGAGGCACAAGTTTCTATTGAAACGTCTGTAAATAATTATCGCTTGTGCACAGTGACTAGACTACGGTGGACGGTCCGGGGTTGGGATCTCGGCCGGGTCAAGAGATTTTCCTGCTCAACCTCCAGACGGGCTCTGGGCCGAACCCAGCCTCCTGTTCAACGAGTACCAGGGTTGTTTCACGGTGGTAAAGCGGCCAGGACGTGATGTTGACCAAGCACCTCCATCTAGCGCCGAGACTAAGAATGGAGGGGGCTATGCCTATACGCCACACCTATACCCTTATGGCCTGAAAACGAACATCTTTATCTTTCCATGTAGTGCTGTTCCGATCTGGACAGCGCGTGTCACCAGCAACTAATTATCCTCTTTTGCGATGAAAGTTTAAATAACAATCACGATTGATTCAGAATCCAGGTTAATTTGTTCGCGTGTGATTATTGAACAACGGTGATTAATTTTGCTAATCGTATGATGCGATTAGGCAAGTTATTACGTGTGTGTGTGGTTGTAGAGAAAGGACAAGGGGCGTTCGTTGCCGAGCCGAGTTTAAGGTATCCATGAAACTGGAGCAGTTTTAATGTGGGTTCATATATGTATGTATGTATGTATATATATATATGTATATATATTATTGTATAATAATAATTTTTCTTGGATTACTTGGACCATGTTAGACCTTCAGTAGTGTTAATGAGTTCGGCATATCATTTGTCACAGTAACCCTTTAAAGACGAATGGAAGACTGCTTTATTTAAAGCCCCAATTCGTACCGCGCAGTAAACACTTTCAACTCGGTTATAAAACCAATCAGTTTATGATGTAAGTGGCACAAGTCGCTGGTTGTTCTCAGATAAATACAAAACACATAAATACAGTGTGGGCAGAGCGTACAGTTGTTGAATGTTAAACCTGCTGGCACATCAGTAACAAATGGGCTATAAAAGTTAACGTATTTTGCCACTCCCTTCGATAACACGATAGTTACTAACAAGTTAATCGCCGAATTAACCAATTAACGAGTGGTTAATTAGCCGGTACACTGGTCATGTAATTACCGACTTAGGTGACTCAAGCGGTAAGCTGCCGGGTTCGATTCGCTGCTGCCACAACGCGTAGTCTGAGGATTTTTGTGGTTTTCTTCGTCCGTTGAGGAAAATTCCAATATGGTATATCTTGAGGGCACTACGACCTCCTCCTGTGTCCTGTTATGTTCCCTCTATTCGCTTTTCATCGTATCTTTTGGCGCCGAGATTCTGTTTAACCAACCATGCGTAATCAAGTATTTTGCCTTGTAGTTTAATACTCTTTGTTAGATCTGATAAGAACCAGGATTTATTTTACTAAGATTCTTCTTGTTCAGCAACAAGTTTATTGTAATGCGCGTAGTAAATAGAAAACGAAGAGTTTTCAAATGAATGTAAGAGCTTGAAACAAGGTGGAAGTACAAGAAAGAGAAGCGAAAGAGCGCAGTTTAAATTTTATGCTCCATTCATGTGGCACCAGACGGAAATCTTGTTTCGTTACGCCATCTTGTGGCTTGCCTCATTCAGTGCCTAACCTGTCGTTCCGGAGAGCTTTTAAACTGGCACTTCTTTTCAACTGTTGTCTTTAATTAACTTTTTCTATGCTTGCTGTAGGTGCCGAATTACGTAGGTGAACGCAGTGGACATCGCGCCTTCTTTGGGTAAATCTGGTGTTCCCAGTTTACAGATTGTAAACTGGGAGCGACTGGGTTGAATTAAATTTTTCCTGGAATTTACTTGGGAAATTGTTTTACCTGACTGTGTAACCAAGTACTGTAAGAACGATCAATTCAAGGAGGATTAGACTGGCTGGGCATGTGGCACAGTCCAGAAGAGAAATGGATACAGGATTTTAGTTGAGAAATGTGACGCGAACAGATATAAGGAACAAGGTACAAGTGCGTTAATTGCCTTATGTGTTTTGCGACAAAGCCTTCCAAACGAGTTCTCCGGAGAGTGTGATTGCAATCCAGTAATTCCTCTTTCAAATTCCAATATCTTCTCTTTTCATTAAAGTCAACCAGTAGCTGCTTACGTGTTCGTCCTCGTCTTCTTTCCACGTCTGTCTTCTCTTCAACAACCTGCTTTAGAAGACAGTCCCTGCGCAGTATATGACCATTTCGATTAGCTTAATTTCATTTTATTGTATGTAGGATTTTCTCCGTTACTTTACTCTAAATAATTTTCAAATATGGCTTACAATGCAGGGCTTGTAGATGTGGGCTGCTTTGTTTTAGTCCAGGCAAGATACATTTGGCCGGCTTTTTTGGACACGTTAAAGAACTTTCTGATTCCATAAAGTGGGAAAGATATGTTGATTGGATTAATGACATTAGATTCTCAGAGGTGTTAATTGCTTAGTAGTAGCCAACGCGCCATTTTTGCAATTGATATAAACAACAATCGAAAGGATTTTATGTCAATGAAAAATCCACTGGCACCAGCTGGGATCGAACCAGCGACCTTCCGTTTTGTAGCACAGCGCCTTAACCACTGTGCTACCGTGGTCCCCGAAACGTGTAGAGAAGTTAAAATAAATATACTAAGAAGTAGAGTGCACTCAGTTTACGAAATTTGAAAAAGGTGGTCGTTTTAATTTTAATTTAATTGTCGCTGTAGTTTGAAAACTTTTCAAAAGTCGCCTGTTGTTTGGAATCACGTTTGTGTGTGTGTGTGTGTGTGTGTGTGTGTGTATATATATATATATACACACATATACACATATATATACACACACACACACACACACACACACACACACACACACATTCTTCACAGTATAGGACTGCGGTCGGGCAAAGAAATAGAAATATTGGGACAACAGTTAATGCCGCGTGCGCAGGAACAATTTCGACGTAGCATTTTGGGCACTCATGCCATGGGTTCATCAGCCCTGCTCTAGTCACTTATTTCACATTGCTGTGTACATAGCGGTGGTCACGTAGTTGTCTTCAAACAGCGTGTCAGGTGGTTATGCGTGACGTATCATGAACTTTGTGGAAGGAATCGGCTGCGACTGTCCTTTATGATCGGCCTACTAAATTAAATATTACCTCCGCCAGACACATCATTTTTTTATGACGTTTTTGTACTATGTGCAACAGCATTTTACGTTTTGTGTCAATATTGGCCTGATGATGGTCTTTTGAGACCGAAACTGGCAGCCATTAATACAATAATAATAAAATAAACATATAATTGTGTCAGACGGAGTAAATATTTAATTCTATTTTATTAATATACTTTAAACACAGTAGGCCGGGTAGCTCAGTCGGTATAGCGACTGACTACGGGCTGGACGGTCCGTGATCGAATCCCGGTTGGGACGAGATTTTCCGCCCGTCCAGACCGGCCCTGGGGACCCATCCAGCCTCCTGTACAATGGGTATCGGGGCCGGGGCCGGGGCGTGCTGCTGACCACTAGCCCTCTTCTAGTGCCGCGGTCATGGAAGAGTAGAGCTATACCTCTACCCACCCTCTGGGCCACACCGGACCTGTAACGGCATCACTTTACCTTTACTTTAAACACAGCAGGATGTCCTTTACCAAGTTTAATGCCTGTGGAATGATAAACACCACAAAGAAAAATCTCAGGATTCTAGCCATACGCCAACCGGACGTTTCGTGCTGTTGGTCTTAAGATTTATCCTCTCTTAAATCCTCGTAGCTGTGCTCAGCACAAACGTTTCTTATTCGGTACGGAACACGTGCTAGATATTCTCTTTCTTTATAGAAGGTGAAGTACGAGTAAATTTGTTTGTGGATTTGCAGATATTACATACACATTCCCTTGAGTATGTATAGCATAAGAGAAATTGTGTTTTCTCGCCTCGCAGACACTGGCATTCTGACGCAGAATGTCTTACGTAAACCCGTTGAGTGAAACACGTTAGATTCACTAACTGCTTCTTGTTTCATTTCGAGGTTTATATTGGAAATAAAATTGGACAAGTGTGACATAGTGCAGAATATATACATATCTTCTGACTGCTGTGTGTGCTGCTCTTGTCAGCACCTCGTTGGTCATAATATTTGTTACAGGTATAATCCGTTCTTGCAAAACTAAACACCCGTCAGATGCGTTGAATGTCAGTCACATTTTTAACATACTTTAAAACGTGTTGTCCAATAATCTTCTTAGTTGCACCGTGCATGTTGATAATATTGAGTTCTTTATTTGTCCAACTAATGCACACAATTCTTATAAAATTGTTAAATTGTGTTAATTAGTTGGACGCACAAAGAGCTTAATGCTGTCCGTTGTCACGTAGACAGATGCTTCGTGGGACGATCATTTTACTATGAGATGCTTTGGAGAAACCCAGGTCTACGTAAAATAGAGATTGTTTGGGGCCATTTGGAAGTATAATTGGATTCGCCGTACAATTTTAATGTGGGTACCCCTGTACACAATATAATAAAGATCTAATTCAGCGTTATGCAACACACGTTTATTTCGGGGCTACTGGAAATTTAATTGTATTCGCCCAATAGTTTTAATGTATGTTTCACAATATCTAATTTAAGAAAGGTCTGTTAACCTAGAATAGCATATAATAGCAGAACCCATGTACCCACACCACCCATCCTATACAACACATGCAAGATGTCGTACCCACTTCATCACTTACCTCTCCACTGTAGACAACCCACATAACTCGAGTATAGCTGCAAACTAAGTTTTTTTTTCATTTCTCAACCTGATGATGGCCAATGTAAAGGGCCGAAACATGTAGTTGTTCTTTATGTAATAAATTATATACATATATCTACCATCATTTAGTTGTGATAGACAGTACATACACCCCAATTTAGCTTAATAAAGGTCTATTTCAGCCTCGTGTTAAATTGAGGTCTTGCTGGAGTTGTTGGAAATGCAAGTAATTCGCTCGACAATGTTTGTGGAGATAGCACAATGCTTTATGTAGATAGCACAATGCTTTATGTAGATAGCACAATGCTTTATGTAGATAGCACAATACTTTATGTAGATAGCACAATACTTTATGCAGGTAGCACTTTACTTTATGCTGATAGCACAATACTTTATGCAGATAGCACAATGCTTTATGCAGATAGCACAATACTTTATGCAGGTAGCACTTTACTTTATGCTGATAGCACAATACTTTATGCAGATAGCACAATACTTTATGCAGATAGCACAATATTTATGCAGATAGCACAATACTTTATGTAATCAAAATAATTGAGCAGTTTCAGTTGTAACTCGCGGGCGGACTGACGCGATTGGTGATTCTATTTACTCGCCCTACTATAGCGAAGAGTAAATACTTTTGGCCGTCTCTGTATATAACGAAATACCTCTCGGCCAAAGGATTTCAGTTATCTTAGTATTATACTTTTATTTAGTTTGCGGCTACCTTATAAAACAGTGATAATCCATCATATTAGTTTGTTTTACTAGAACCGTTTATGATATTTAGGAGTACATATTGAATATGACAATTTTGCTACCTAAATATTGATTAAAATTAATTGCATCGTTGTACATTACACATTTTTGTAAATATTGCACAATCAGATTACTGCTTATCGAAAACCCGTCAATGTACCTGTTTCTAGGTTCTGAGTGTTAAATATGTTGTGTTGGACAGTTACTTGTTTGACATTCAGAGCACCGACCATCGTAATATATTCTTAAAGTAAACCAACGAGAAGCACTAATTTCTGAAATTTATTTTTGGAATATGACTCCATATGTTTCGGACAGTATCTCTGTCCATCATCAGGAGTCTAGCACTGTACACACAGCACTAAGCATATGTCATACAGGTTATGCTGACTGCTTGCTAGCATGATCAGAATGTTCCATCCTGATCCCGCTAGCAAGCAGTCAGCATATCCTTTATGACATATACCATTGCTGTGTGTACAGTGCTAGACTCCTGATGATGGACAGAGGAACTGTCCGAAACATGTAGAGTCATATTCCAAAAATAAATTTGAGAAATTAGTGCATCTAGTTGGCTTTATTATAAGAATATACTTGTTAGTTTTTTTATACATTAAATTTATACAGCAGATGAGTAATAGAACACATAGTAATATCCCTTATAACAGCAATCCCTGTAACAGGCCTCGGCAGGCCCAGAGGGTTCCAGGATATAGAGGCTCAACAAATTTCAAGACATTTGGCACATAAAGGTGGTAGGTTGTCATTCCGACGCCCACGAAAAAGGCGGGAAACCAGACGTAAAGAATACGAAACTTTGCTTTAGATTCTTTCGCACTGAAATTTTGTGCTTCTGACAGAAGACAGTATTCTAGATCCATGTTATTATGAGATCTGGGGGCAACTTTGATACTAATTACAGGAGTGGTGTGTGTGTGGGGGGGGGGGGTGATTCGACCGCTTATCGGCGCTACTGCGTTCCATGCCCGCTGTATTACACTGGACTCACGTAATGTATACTTTCCTGTCGCATATTGGTATCCACCCGTTCCATTTGCGCTTTCATTTGTCTTCTTACGTCTAACAGTTTACGCTGTTAATCGTAAATTCAAACAAACTGTTAAATTAACAGATAAACCAATATTGTTGTTTATGCAGTGTCGTGTGTTTTTTGAGCAATTTCCTGTTGACAATCATTGATTGAGGATAGACTTTGGGATGGCTCAGGTTGGTGGTAACATTCAATTGTTTATGTGACGGGCATTTGTAATGGACGTTTTGAAGCGAGCGTGGTCATTTTGTCCGCTGAACGAATGCGTTGTTTGAACACAATAACAAACCCTCAGGTTCATAAGGACAGCTAATGGATATTGCATACCCAAAGACAAGACGGTTATGAACAACTTACTGTCTTATCTAAACGCCTTCTTAAGTACTTCAATTAAAACTAGTTCTATACCCGTCGTAAACCTGTCTTTTATCGGATTGAATGACCACATTCAATCGATACAGCCGTGCCATATCTCAGTCACTTGGTCGCCGGCATTCCATCGCCGAGGGCTGGGTTCGATACCAGGCCAGTCTGAGTGGTATTTATGGTACACAAGTGACACAGGGACAGATTTTACTCCGCCTGCTTGTATTTTCTCATATCATCCCATCAATGATTTTTAGTCCTGTTTCATCTATCAACCATCATCACTGTACAGTTGGCGCTGTCGTTGCTTGACACTAGAAATAACTTTAAACTTTAGGTGAGTCATCCCCGTTGTGTTTGGTTTTGTACAAATGAGAAATAAGTTTTAGTAAGTCAAAACACAACTAGTATTGTAGACGATCTTCACAGGAGTGATATTCCAACATATATTCTACATACTCTGAACTGTGGAAACTTTCGCAGTTAACAAATTTTATGTTATTGTATATACCTCCATACATACACCTACAACCATGTGTGAATAAGAAGATATGATTATTCCAGATTCCATCCAAATATTAAAACTACAATTGTAAATATACAGATCCACATACTAAGCTTTTACGATAATTATACTGTTTGTGATGTTACAGTTTTAAAACTAGTTATGATTACTATTAATAAGAAAAAAGACAACGAGATCTCGTTGAATTTTAGATCTATATAACTAATTTTATGACTTACATTTATAGCGTCCTCAATTTATGTTTGCGACCTGATGAGGGCCGAAACATGTCGTCAACTTAAATGAAATAAAATGCAAACAATACGTGTTGGGTTTTGACTTACTAAAATTTATTCCTTATTTGTACAACTTTAAACGCTAGAATGAAGTGACTTCTGCAACAGGCTGTACAGTATGAGCAATTTATAGCCTCGTTACGTAACGCACTTCTGTCACGTCTCTCGCATTTTAATTCGTTATTCCTGCTTTATATTCGGGAGGTAACAAATTACGATCTCAGCTCGAAGAACTGCCATCCTGGCTTACGATTCTCATGCGCTAGCGCAGTTCCTTTTGAGAGATCTTGCGTCAGTGGCTCTAGCTAAAACTAGTTCAGTATTGCTTCCTTCCACGTCACGCCCAGTAATTTTCCTTCAAAATCGCTTTATCCTTCGACGCTGGTGACCTTGGCTCGAACACTTTGTGAAATAAAGCAGCAAAACTCGGAATAAAACACTTCATTTAATGCAGATGTCGATAGAGAAGCAATGTCCAGCCGTTTTGTATTTTGCGTTATTTTCACCATGTTAATACCCTGAACCCATAATGAGGAACGACTTCAAGACATATTGCTCTGCGTGTTAGGCACGTTATTCCTCAGCAACGTTTGTGCTTTGACCTGTTAAGAGGAACCATTTCCCTTTGCTGGTGTAATATGTCATTCAGGCACACATTTTGTTTGAAGGAGAATAAACGATTGTGTTTTAGTATTCTCCTACCCACGCCTGTGTTTTATAATTCCCTTAAGCTTATTTGTTTACCAAAATTTTGTATGCGTTTCTGGTCTCTAAAGTCCGGCTTATCCACCGGTTTGATTTCCTCTGTTATGGTTATTCATTCATCCATTCTGTTGTCTGTCTTAAGACAGGGTCATAGCCTCTTCCAAAGCGAGTTCTCCACAGAGGGCGATCTAGTAATTCCTGTTTCGATTTCCAGTATCCTATCTTTTCCTTAAGGTCATCCAGTAGCTGCTTACCTCTTCTTCGCTGTTATGGTGAAGAGTAGAAATTTTGACGCTTTTTGTTTTACCTCTTCTCAAATCTCTTGTTACATCTTTTAATCAGCACACCAACTAATGCACATACGTAAAATTTTTACATTAAAAGATTTAAAATCGCTCCAACATGTTTCGATCCTAAGATCATCTTCAGGGAGCTACACTGTTCCTTGCTAAAGTCACATTTTTTAAAATACTCACTGATTAATTTCCT
>Ga0123353_10015488_pt1 | contig 11079 bp, 7 predicted proteins | sample TergutLab28metaG_3_FD_92763 | JGI IMG/M metagenome (GOLD analysis project Ga0123353, IMG submission 92763) | Labiotermes labralis P3 segment gut microbial communities from Petit-Saut dam, French Guiana - Lab288 P3 | ecosystem: Host-associated > Arthropoda: Insects > Digestive system > Gut ... | reverse complement strand
GACCGTCAGTTTATTGTTTACCGCCGTGAAGACCGCGTTTTTCAAGTTCATTTCATCCGGTACCCTGACGTGCAACAAGTCCATAAACGCAGCCGAACCTGTCATGACACGCTCCCCGCGGACCAAAGCGCTGATCCCGCCCTCGTAGCAGGCAAAGTCCTCGACTTTGATCAGGTTCATCCCCTGCGACTTGAGTACGTCCGAAAAAACGCGCGACAACCCCGAGCCCGACGCAATGATAAGGCTTGCCGTATAACGGATCGCCTTTTCCGGAGAGACCCCGTCAAACAGCTTCATGCCGCCAAGTGAAAGAGTCCCAGGCGGGAAAAGGTCTTCGTCGGTCACGCATGCTCCGTCCGTAAAGCAAACGTCGTCCGCTCCGCCCCACCCCGCAATAGCCGCGCCCGACTTGCGGATCGATTTTGCCACTATACCGAAAGGCAGCGCATAAGCAAGCAGCGCGGAAAATGGTGCAGCCGCTGCAAGCAGCGCCGACAGAATGTGCAAAAAGTACTCTCCCTGCCCCCTTATTATCACCGTAAAGACGGACAGTATCAAAGCTGCGGCAAGCAGCACAGGCGCCGCAAAACGGTACGCAGTCTCGGTGACGTCGGGATGGATCAGGTTATTGTAAAACCCGTCGGTTCTGTTGTACGCTTTCTTCAGTACCGATCTGTCGATCTCCCTGTTGTATTCCGCCTGCACCCCGTACGGTTCGGATGAAGCGGTAGCAGTCTTAAGCGTCTCGGTGATCGCCCGCAGGTTAAATCTCTCGCCAAAAGCAGCAAATGTCAGTGATAGCGCCGACACCGCGCAAAACGGCAGTATTTCGGTCGCACCCCATATTACGGTAAAAGCTCCGGATATAAGAGAAAACGCGCATGAAAACAGCAGCAACGTCTCAATGTTCGGCACGCCCCGCGCCAGATCGCACGCGCCTTTTACTATGATTTCAGAGCAGAGCAGCATCACTATCAGCAGCGATAGCATTAGAACTCCGATAGCGATACCCTGGCTGCGCCCGACGCCGAACGGTATCAGAAGTCCCGCTTCAAATGCAAATGTCAGGATCACCATCATAAGAGTTATTATCGCAGCAGGGATGCAGCGCAGCGATATAGAGTTGCATATAAGCGCGAACCTCTTGGTCGCATCTTTTAGGTCGGGTTCTTCAAACTCTTCTTCCTGCTCTTCGTAATACTCCTCGTCGGCCTGCCGGGACCTGCCAAACAACTCAAAGCTTCTTCTGGCGGGCTCCACAGTCGCTTCGCCGAACTCCCTTTTGATCGCCTCTTCAACATCCTGTACGATCGTGTCGTGTCTCTCCGGTTCGGGAGCGCGGTAGTTTTCAAAAAACAGGACGACATTGTCTTTGGGTTCAGCATTTTGCTGCTCCGCTTCGTCGGTTGCGTCTTGCTCCGGACCGGCTCGCATCTCCGGTTTTGGTTGAGCCTCGGGTTCCCGGGGCGGTCTTTGTCCGTCTTGCGTTCCGGCTTGCGCCCCGGCCTGTGCACCGGCCTGTGCGCCTGTCTGTGCACCGGTTTGAGCTCCACCCTGCGCCTCCGCTCCGGCCCGCCTGCCGGTTGCCTGTCCGGCGTTTGCGTGCGTTCGTTGTGTGTCAGCAGGCGTTTGCCGGGTATCCGCTGGTGCTTGCCCCCGAGCCGCTTCCGGTACCGGTCGGGCCGCGGTTCTTCGGCTTTGTTCGTCGACGCCCTGAATACCGGCCGGCCCATCTGCACGGTCGGTACTCTTGGCGGGAAACAGCAGCCCGGATTGCGCGCTGCCCACGACTTCCCTCAGTATTCTTTCGGTTTGCTCGTTCAGCAGTTCGGGCGGCGTTTTCTTATCGCCGTTTATGAAAGCCGAACCTTTATACTCCGCTAAAATAGACTCAAGCGAGAACTCACCTGCAGTTAAGTCATCGAGCTCGAGATCGTTGTCGCTCGCCATATGCATATCCTCCTGCATGATCCTGCCAATAAAAAACTACACCGGAACACTCTGTCTTTGCCTTACCGCTTCATATAGGAGTATCGCCGCGGATACCGAAGCATTCAGCGATGAAAGCCTGCCATACATTGGTATGCCTATTTCCGCATCACAGTTTTCACCGACCAGCCGGCTGATTCCCGACCCCTCTGAGCCGATGACAAGCGCCGCCGGGCTTTTGAGGTCGGCTTGCCACAGCGGCGTGCCGCCGCCGGCGGTCGCGCCGAAAACCCACACTCCCGCTTTTTTCAGATCCTTGATCACCGTCGTAAGATTCGTTACACGCGCGACCGCCGTGTGGTACACGGCGCCGCTTGAGGCTTTTGCGACCGTGGCAGTCAGCCCGGCGCTTCTGCGCTTGGGAATGATCACGCCGTGTGCGCCGGCTGCTTCACATGTCCTGATTATAGCGCCAAGATTGTGAGGGTCCGATATCTCGTCGCACAAGACGATAAGCGGAGCCTGCCCTCTTTGCCGCGCGATCTCCAAAATGTCTTCGACCGTAGCATATTCAGTACACGCGGCTGTCGCTATGACTCCCTGATGGGCATGCGTGACGCTCATAGCGTCGAGCTTTCTCCTGTCCGCGTCCGAGACTGCGGCTCCGGAGGCGCGCGCGGTTGACGCTATATGTCTCAGCGCCGCGTCCGTCTCCCCTTTGGCAATAAAAACCTTGTCTATCGCAACGCCGGCCCGCAGCGCTTCCAGGACCGCGTTGCGGCCTTCTATTATTCCTTCCGGTTCCGGGGTTTCCTCATCCGCATCAATGGCAACCCGCCGTTTGCCGTACGGGTCAAAATGCTTCTCCGGCGGCGCCCGTTTTGTGCGGTCGTTTGATTGCCGGGAGCCTGACGCCCCGCGCCGGAAGTCACCCGTCTTGCCGCTTTTCCCTTTGTCCAAATCCGCACCCTTTCAAAAACACAGCTAACTTATCATCACAGCATTCCGCATTCCACAATTCCGAGCTCCGAACTCCAAATTCCGAATTCCGAATTATTCACTATTCACTATTCACTGTTCACTGTTACCGGTACCCCCTGAGCGTATCGGCCATGTCCGTTATCTCCCATGTAAAGCCGGCCTCTTCCCTGCCGAAATGCCCGTATGCGGCGGTCGCCCTGTAGACAGGCCTTAAAAGGTCGAGCTTGGAAATGATCCGCGACGGCCGGAAATCGAAATTCTCTTTTACTATCGCCGCAATCTTCTCGTCCGGTAAAACTCCCGTGCCCCTTGTGTCGATATGCACCGAAACAGGCTGCGCCACTCCGATTGCATAGGCAAGCTCTATCTGACACGCGCGCGCCAGACCTGCCGCTACAACGTTCTTCGCGACATACCTCGCCATATATGCCCCGCTGCGATCGACCTTTGACGGGTCTTTTCCGGAAAACGCGCCTCCGCCGTGGCTTGCGTAGCCCCCGTAGGAGTCTACGATTATCTTCCGTCCCGTCAGCCCGGAGTCGCCGACAGGTCCGCCAATAACGAATCGTCCGGTGGGGTTTACATATATCTTCGTGTTGCCGCTGAGCAGGTTTGCGGGAATCACGGGTTTTATCACACATTCGATCACACTGTCCCGCAGCTTTTCTATCCCTATATCCGGCTCATGCTGGGTGGAAACCACTATTGCGGGTATGCCGATCACGTTTCTGTTCTCATCGTACTCGACGGTCACCTGGCTTTTACCGTCGGGTCGGATGAAATCCAGTTCGCCGCTCTTGCGCACTTTGGCAAGCCTGCGTGTGAGCGCGTGAGCAAATGATATCGGAGCCGGCATAAGCTCGGGCGTTTCATCACACGCAAAACCGAACATCATGCCCTGATCCCCCGCTCCCTTGTCGTCGGAATCATCATTTGCGCTGTCTACGCCCATCGCTATATCCGCGCTCTGTTCGTCTATCGTTGTCAAAACAGCCGATCCCTTATTGTCAAAGCCCAGTTCCGGCCTGACATATCCTATGTCCCTGACTGTCTCCCGTACTACCTGCGGGATGTCCACATAACAGCTCGTTGATATCTCTCCCATGACCAGGACCATGCCCGTCGTGACTATCGTCTCGCATGCTACGCGAGCAGTCTTGTCGCCGGTCAGTATCGCGTCCAGCACGGCGTCTGAGATTTGATCGCAGACCTTGTCGGGATGCCCTTCCGTGACTGATTCCGACGTAAAAATCCTGTTTGACATATCCCGTCTCCTTAATGAGTTTTCTATACATGAAGCAAGCAAAGTCAAGTATCAACTGTGAACTCACATTCTGCATTCTACATTCTACATTCGACATTCTGCATTCCGAATTTCGAATTGCAGCTATCCTCTGTCCACAAGCGGCACATAATCCTCATCCAGCCCGATGGCTTTATATGCCGGACGGATTATCTTGCTGTCTCCCCAGACCTCTTCCAGCCTGTGTGCGCACCAACCGGCCATTCTCGCGATTGCAAACAGTGGCGTGTACAGCTCCTTGGGAATGTCCAGCATTTTATAGATCAGCCCCGAATACATATCCACGTTTGCGCAGATCTCCACCTGGGACCCTCTCGCCTTGCCAAGCGCTTCCGGCGCAAGTCTTTCTACCAGCTCGAACAGCTCAAACTCCTCCCGGATGCCCTTTTCATCCACGAGAGAACGAGCAAGGTCCTTGAGCATGATCGCCCTCGGGTCAGAAACCGTATAGACTGCGTGCCCCATCCCATAGATCAGCCCGTCTCCGGTGGCAGCTTCGCCTTTTGCGATTTTTAGCAGATAATCAGCGACTTCTTTTTCGTTCTTCCAGTCCTTGACGTCCCGCTCTATGAACGAAAACATCTCCATGACCTTTTCGTTTGCGCCGCCGTGCTTCGGGCCTTTAAGCGAACCGACCGCCGCCGAGATCGCCGAATAGATATCGGTACCCGACGACGAAAGGACCCGGCACGAAAACGCGGAGTTGTTACCGCCGCCGTGCTCGGCATGCAGTACCATGCATAAGTCCAGAAGCCGTGCTTCCTCCTGGGTATACGCGCCGTTCTGGCGCACGCAGTGCAGGAAGTTTTCAGCGATCGAACAACCGTCAAGCGGCCGTTGCAGGAACAGGCCCTCCATATCGAAATAATGCCGCTTCGCCGCATATGCGTTAGCGACGACCATGGGGCATCGCGCCAGCAGCAGCAGAGCTTTTTTCAGTTCTTTTTCAAGGTTGCGCCCGTCCGTCTCCGGCTCATCGTCGTATGAGTACAGCGCAAGCACCGAACGTGCAAGCTTGTTCATTATATTAACGCTCGGTGCGGCAAGGATCATATCTTCGGTGAAGCCGTCCGGCAGGCTGCGGTAATCCTCAAGCAGCGCCCGAAACTCATCCAGCTCTGTTTTGTTCGGCAGGCTGCCGAGTATGAGCAGATACGCGGTCTCCTCGTAACCGTAGCGGTCTTCTTTAAGAAATCCCGAGACTATATCCGCAACATCGATGCCTCTGTAATAAAGCTTTCCTTCCATTGCGGTCCGCTCGCCGTCGCGCATGAAGTATCCCTGGGTGCTGCCGATCCTTGTTACGCCGGCCATTACGCCCGTCCCGTCCTGGTTTCTCAGACCGCGCTTGACCCCGTGCTTTTCGAAGTGAGACCTGTCAAACGTGATTTGCCCGACAAGCGTTCCGGCGTGTTTTCTTATGAACTCGTCGCCGGCAGGGTTATTCCCGGCATGATTGTTGTACGTCATTTACTCTTCCCGCTCCTTTTACTTTTTCGCAATTGCGATTAAACCCAATAATACAACATAACTCCGGTTATGTCAAATACTGCGGCATCGTCTTTCCGCCATGGCGGAGGCGGGGTGCGACCCGGTACCCTTATGCACTCTTTCACCGAAAATTAATAATATTTTAATTCACTTTATCTGCAAACGATGGTAGAATAACCACAAACACAACTGGGGGGACAGCAACATAGATCGGGAAAAAACAGAAAACCACACCGTATCAAGAGTAGACATTTTGCCCGGAATCACACTGACATGTGTGAAGACGGACAAGTTTAAAACAGGCTGTTTTTCGCTGAACCTTATAAGCGGGCTGAGACAGGATACCGCCGCAAGCAACGCATTGCTGCCGCGAGTGCTCAGGCGTGGTTCGACGGAGTTTCCCGATATGGAGCGCATAGCTGCGCAACTTGACGAGCTTTACGGAGCGCGTGTCGAGCCGGCGGTCAGAAAAAAGGGCGAGCTTCACTGTATCGGACTCTTCGCTGACTTTGCAGACGACAGGTATATCCCGGGCGGAGGCAGCGTACTTGAGAAAACCTTATCCCTGCTCGGAAATATACTTCTTAGCCCGGATACCCGCGACGGAGCGTTTCGCCGGGACTATGTCGAAAGCGAAAAGACCATCCTCATAGACGATATCCGCGCCGCGATCAACGACAAACGCGGTTACTCGATAAGCCGCCTTCTGGAGGAGATGTGCGCCGGGGAGGCATTCGGCGTAAGCAGGCTCGGCAGAGAAGAGCAGGCCCGCAAGATCACCCCGGAGACGCTGACGGAACACTACCGTCGCCTCATCACAGATTCAAGGATCGAGGCCTTTTACTGCGGCGCCGCAGAGCCCGGGCGCGTCGAGGCAGCGCTTCACCTGGCCTTTCGGGACCTGCCGTCGCGCGGTGACACAACTGCGCCGGTCACGGATGTAGTACTCTATCCCGCTACCGATACCCCGAGATACTTCACAGAAAGCCTTGACGTCACTCAGGGAAAACTATCCGTCGGTTTCCGGATGGGTAAAGTCATGGCCGGCGTTCCCGACTACCCGGCTATCATGGTGTTCAACTCCGTTTACGGCTCGGGTGAGATCTCAAAGCTGTTCATGAACGTCCGGGAAAGACTGTCCCTGTGTTATTACGCAAGCTCAATGATCGACAAGCACAAGGGCGTCATGGTCGTCGCTTCGGGAGTAGACTTCAAAGATTATGACGCCGCTCTGAGCGAGATTCTCGCACAACTCGGACATGTTCAAAACGGAGATATCAGCGATCTGGAACTCAACGCGGCAAAACGCACGGTCATTACAGCCATAAAGCTGGCAATGGACCGGCCGGGCGGGCTTGAAGACCTATACTTTGACAGCGTTGTATCGGCGGCACGCTACGATCCGGAGGATCTGTGCGATATGATAGAAGAGGTGACGCTCGACCGCGTTGTGCAAGCTTCGTCGGAGATTCGCACGGATTCCATCTATTTCCTGAAAGGTGAACAGGCTGATGGAAATGGAGCTTAGAGAGTACGGCCTTATCGGCGAAAAACTATACTACATAAAGCTACCGAACGGGCTTTCCGTTTTCGTGATACCCAAACGCGGCTTTCATAAGTACAACGCGTATTTTGCCGCCGACTACGGCGGCGCGGACAGACGCTTCAAGCTCTCCGGTAATTGGATCGACAGCCCGGAAGGGGTGGCGCACTTTCTGGAGCACAAGATGTTCGACACCGAAGATGGCGACGTACTTGAAAAACTATCGCTAAACGGCGCTTCGGTAAACGCGTATACCTCGACCGATATCACAGCTTATCATTTCGATTGCTCTGAAAAGTTTACCGGGAATCTCGAAACGCTACTGAGTTTCGTGTCAATACCGTTCTTCACGGCCGAGAGCGTGGAAAAAGAAAAGGGAATAATCACTCAGGAGATCCGTATGTGTGAGGACGATCCCGACTATTGCCTCTACTATGGTCTGCTGAAATCCCTGTTTTTCAGTAATCCCATCCGGGACTCCGTTGCGGGGACCATCGAAAGCATATCGCAGATCTCATCTCAAACGCTTTACGATTGCCACAGCGCCTTTTACGCACCTTCGAATATGGCTCTTTGCGTAGCCGGCGACGTCGACCCGCAGCAGGTTGCAGACATTGCGCAAAAACTACTGCCGGACAACAGCGCAGAGATCCCTGAACGCGACTACGGTCCCAGAGAATCTTTTCTGCCTGTTGAGCCGAAGTTTTCAAAAGCCATGGAAGTGAGCCTGCCGCTGCTGCTTGCGGGGTGTAAGGTCTCTCCCGCCGCACGCGGCCGTGACTCCATGCGGCAGGAACTCGTAAGCTCTCTGGCGCTGGATATACTCGCCGGGCATTCCTCACCGCTATACTTCAGTCTTTATGACGAGGGGCTTGTCAGCGGCGACTTCTCGGCTTCATTTGACAGTTCTGCAGGCGCGGCATACGCCATGTTCGGAGGCGAGACAAGAAAACCCGACCGCGTGTTTGACGAGGTCATCAGGGAACTGGAAAGGCTTTCAGCCTGCGGCCCCGATCCGAAACTGTTCGACCGCATCAAAAAAGCCGCAATAGGCGGAAACATCCGCTCGCTGAACTCTTTTGACACGATCTGCGGAAGCATGGCGGGCGGGTTCTTCCGGGGTTACGACACTTTTGAGACAGCGCAAGTCCTTGCCGGAATAACCGTGGAAGATATCGCCTCGTTTCTCCGCGAGAGCCTGAACCCCGGCAACATGTCGGTTTCGACCATTACACCAAAGTAGACGAAGGAAACAGACTAATGAACACAGAAACTATTACTTTTCCGCTGCTGGGCGAGAATTTCGCGCTCAACCCGCCGAAGTTTATAACGATATTCGGCTTCGATCTGTATCTCTACGGGCTGTTTATAACATCCGGCTTTCTCCTTGCTACGGTGTATCTGTACATCAGGCACAAAAAGCTCGAACTTACCCGGGACAATGTACTGGACCTTCTCATCATGGCTGTGCCCTTTGGGCTTATTGGCGCGCGGATCTATTATATAGCTTTCAACGCGTCCCAGTATTTCGGCCCCGGTAAGTGGATGAACATACTGTCTTTTCGCGAAGGCGGTCTGGCCATGTACGGAGGCGTCATCGGCGGCGCGGTGGCTTTCTGCATATACAGCAGGATAAAAAAAGTGCCTATTGGCAAACTTCTGGACGCCGCGGGGTTCGGGTTGCTGATCGGCCAGGGAGTAGGGCGCTGGGGCAACTTCATCAACCGCGAAGCCCATGGCGGCGTTACAGACCTGCCCTGGAAAATGGGCCTGACAACAAGCACTACGGTTTTTCCGGGTTTACCGGAAAACACGGTTACGACATATGTCCATCCGACATTTCTGTATGAGTCGTTGTGGTGTTTCTTAGGCTTGATACTGATGCATATCTTTTCAAAAAAGTTCAAAACCAGATATCACGGCCAGTACTTTATGTTTTACGTCGCCTGGTATGGTTTTGGCAGGTTTATGATCGAAGGGCTCAGAACCGACAGCCTTTATATATATGGAACGGACATACGGGTTTCAAAGCTTCTGGCGGCGATATCGTTTTCCGTGGCGACCGTGCTGCTCGTCCGCAACTACCTGCGTAATGTGCGTTCCGCCAATCCGGTTGAAGCTATATCCGACGATCATCCGCCGGATGAAACGCCCGACGTCTCTGAGGCGTAGTTTAATGATACGCGCGGCGTATAAACCATGTAAATTCTGAATGCGTGATGATTGTGATTGTGCATTGTGAATTATGATATTAAATAAACTAAAAGGAGGACCTGAAAATGCCAAACTATGAAGAACTGAAGAAAAGAGCCAAGGATGCGCTGGACACGATAGCCGACGTCTCGGTCGAGGCATACAAAATTGCCGAAGAGAAAGCACGGATCCTTGCCAAACGCGCAATACTGACAACGGATATAACGCGCGAAAGGGCGCTTATCAGGCGCGCAAAAATCAGCATCGGGGACGTGTACTACAACCTGCACAAAGACGACCCCGGAGAAGCTTTCAAACAGTACTGCGACAACATCAATGACTCGCTCGAGCTGATTGAAGCAAAGCAAAGGGAACTTGAGGAGCTTAAGAAAGGCAACGTGCCTTGCGACGAGGAATCCTGCGGGTGCACCGAATGCGAAGTCCCGGCCGAGGAAGCGAAAGAAGAAGAGAAAGAAGAACCGAAAGAGTAACCACATGTTTGTTATACGGGGCGGCCGGCAGCCGCCCCGTAATATTTTACAAGAAAATGTGAAAATAATACAATTTTCACATTTTTGTATTATTTTGCTGCTTTTTTGGATATTCGTATGAAACAGGCTAATTCCGTTGATTTTAGCGTTTTTTCGTGTTTACTTAGCGACGGACCGGTGTTAAAATCATCGGGAAAGTATTTTGTATAGTATCCCTGAACCTATAATTTTAAGGAGGCAAACTTAATGCTCGACCCAACCAAATACAAAGACTGGGAAATTGCTGAGGAAGCACAGAAATCGCTTCCGAGTGTCGAACACTTTCGCGAAAAGATGGGACTTCTTCCCGACGAGATCATTCCATACGGCAGGACTCCGAAGCTTGATTTCATCAAGATAATGAACCGACTGAAGGACAAACCCGACGGCAAGTTCATCGAAGTCACGGCTATCAATCCCACTCCGCTGGGAGAAGGCAAGTCCACGACGTCCCTCGGCCTCATAGAGGGAATCGGCAAACTCGGCAAAAACGTCGGCGGATGTCTGCGTCAGCCATCAGGAGGCCCGACATTCAATGTCAAAGGCACGGCTGCAGGCGGCGGCAACTCGCTGCTTATCCCCATGACCGAGTTTTCGCTGGGACTCACCGGCGACATCAACGACATCATGAACGCTCATAACCTCGCCATGGTGGCGCTCAACGCGCGCATGCAGCACGAGCGCAATTATGACGACGCCAAGCTCACCGAGATAGGCCTCAAGCGCCTTGATATCGACCCCGAGCGCATAGAGCTTGGCTGGGTCATCGATTTTTGTGCGCAATGCCTGCGTAATATCCGCATCGGCATGGGCGAAGGCGACAAAAACGGCTTCGAGATCGAATCGAAGTTCGGCATAGCCGTCGGAAGCGAACTTATGGCGATCCTGTCCGTTGCGACCGATCTCAAGGATCTGCGCGATCGCATTGGCAAGATCATCGTTGCATATAACAAGAAAGGCGAGCCCGTTACAACTGCTGACCTGGAAGTCGACGGCGCAATGACGGCGTGGATGCGCAATACGATCAACCCGACGCTCTGTTACACCGTCGAGCATCAGCCCTGCCTTGTACACGCGGGACCGTTCGCGAATATCGCAATAGGCCAGAG
>Ga0123353_10015486_pt1 | contig 11079 bp, 12 predicted proteins | sample TergutLab28metaG_3_FD_92763 | JGI IMG/M metagenome (GOLD analysis project Ga0123353, IMG submission 92763) | Labiotermes labralis P3 segment gut microbial communities from Petit-Saut dam, French Guiana - Lab288 P3 | ecosystem: Host-associated > Arthropoda: Insects > Digestive system > Gut ... | reverse complement strand
CTGCGATAAACTATAAAATAAACTTCAATGGGGATGGTGCGTCCTTTTGATAAGAAAAAAGGATGTTTTGTTTTATGAATTGCGATATATCTACAACAATACAAAAGTGTTGGACTTTTTGTAAAAACATGTTTCAGAAATTTTTGTTACCGGATGGTAAATTTTACCTGTTTTTTTGGAAAAAACTGATTTTTCTGCCAGACACTATTTATAATTCGATTTGCCATGAATTTTATGCATGACCAATGCTGATACTCATTGTTGCTTGATTACAAAATCGTTGGGACGGATAATTGTCAAACGTCAATTATCAATTGTCAATTGTTTTTACCACCATACCTGTTTACCATTTTCGTAAGTAAAAATTCGTTCTTCTTGTCCTTTTGTATGATTGTGTAACAAATACAGACCATTTGATGGACAGTCTTCAAAAATAAGACGTGCCCCGGTTGCTTTCTGTTTACCTAACGATTTCCACTGGTTATCTGACCAGAAGACCAATTGATAATCATCGCCTATTTCAATACAATTACCATCATTTCTTGGTAGATAATATACACGATCAATTGCTACTGGTTTGCCAAAATCCATACCAACCCAACTGTCTCCGTATGGTGCATCGAAAAAAGTCAATGCGTCTCCGTCAAATGCTGCCTCTTTCTCATTTTTACCATCGTTCCAAAAAGAATCCGAAGTACCTATAATTTGTCCTCTTATGGAATTAGTTGAGTCTTTTTCAAAAAAATGCAATTCAGCCATATTGCAATTCCCTCCCTTGGGCGAAAAAAACCTCCAATATCTGAATTTTTTCGTGTTTTCTAAAAATACATCTTCAGCAATAGTTCCATATTGGGTGATGGTGTGGAAAATGACAAAATCATCGAAATCAGGACTATCAGATGCTTGAATCTGCCCGCCCAACACCCTGTGCATCACATCGTAAACATGCGGAAAAACAGGATATTTTCTATCCAAAACCATTTTTTGTTTATGAAGGGTGTCTGCCTTAATCGAAGTTATTTTCCCGTCAAAACCGACAATGACAGGATCGGCAATAGCCAACAAACCATTGACGCCCATATTGACCGGCAAATAAAGAATATCTTTACCAATGTTTTTAAATGTTGCCTTACCAAATGAAATCTTTCCCCAACCAACAGGCGCCCAGTTGATGTTGTTGAATACAGCCAGATACGCATATTTTGACTTGTTGGGATCCGATACTTTGATGTCAACATCAACCGTTGATATGTATTCATGGGTTACGTCCTTCATAAATACATTACGAAAAATTTCAGGGACATATTTTTCCGCATGATGTATTTTTTCTATATCACTGTTTACTGCATAAGTTTTTCTATAGACTTTAGCCATGATATGGTCTTCTTTATGTGGCATACCGGGGCGTTCGTTGCATCCTTCAAAAACAATTTTCTTCCCTGAAGCATCAAAAAGTACATTCCAGTTATGCCCCAAACTTCTGAATGCCCATTGTGGCGTGAAATCAATAGCTACCGGTATACCTTTCGTTCTCATTACCGCAGTAGCCAATTCTGTGTAATCATCACATGAACCGAAAGGTATTTTGCTCAGAGTACTCAAACGCCTGATCGGTATTTGTGAGTGTAATCCTATTTTCATCCTAACTTCCAAAGGCAAACTGTTTTCGGTAGTCAACCGCGTTTTTAAATGATTCTTGAGTTCCATGTTCACAAATTCACATGCTTTCAAAACTGAATTTCGATAAAGTTTGCAAAGCGAAGCCTTGTACAAGCTCTCGTCTGCAAAATCGTCGAAAAACAATCTCCAATTTTCAAAAATTTGTGTTTCGCATACTTTATATGGCAGTATATATTCACAAAATTCCTCAAAGTTTAGATGGACTGCCAATTTTTCGTTTTGCCAAACGGAAAAGGCATGGTCAATATTGGAAATCAAAAAAGCAGAATTTATCATTGAGACGTCGCTCACCAGAGTGAGGTTTTTTGTTGAATATTTCTCTTTTACCTGTCTGAACAGGCTGTCTTTTAGAACATTGGTTGCATCTTTAGTGATGTAGAATACAGAATCCAGTTCATGATAAAATGTGTTCAGATACATCGTATCACTGTATGAATAGTGATCGGGCATATTTCCGATAAGAAAGACAGTCGCCTTGTATTTGAGGGGATCGTCCTTGTAATGCTCCAAAACTTTTTCTAATTCAGCGCGATTTTCCCCAGCTAATTTCAATGCTCGCTCCACATCGGCAGAGTAGGAGGAACAGGCTATAGTGGCAAAAGCCATTAAAAGATTAAAAAAATACTTTGTCATGTTTTTATTTGTCATTTAATTCTTTTCAAAAATCTATTCCATCGTCTTTTTCCACTATACTTATCTTTAGATGTCATAACACGTGATGCTCTACCAATAATATAGGCTTCAGGAATAAGTCCAATGTAACGCGAGTCCTGTGAGTTCATTACCTTATCGCCTGCTACAAAGTACCAATTATTAAGAAAGGTGTATTCTTGCCTGAGCGTATCATTGATATATATCAGAGAATCATCTCTACGAACTACAGCGTCGGTTTCATATACGATTTGCCTTTGATACAATTTGAAATTTACGGGAGTAAGTGAAATGGTTTTGCCTGCGAAGGGAATAAAAAAAGGTCCAAAATCGAAAACGTCCCATTGAAATGATTTATCAAACGCAACAGCTTTAATAATAACTGAATCAAGCGTGGAACGATAACGTACCATACGTTTCTGTCCGGGTATATAACCCAAAGTATCATCCAAACCATAAACATGATAAAATCCTTCAATAGCCGATAAATGATCACCCGGAAGACCGATACACCTTTTTACCATAATCGTTTCCATGTTCATGCGGATCGTATCCCATCCGTAGCGATAGGGATAATTGAACACTATTATATCGTTTCTTCGTATATTTCTAAAACCGGGTACGTGTATCATTGGTGGATCAGTATTTCTATCGAATTTCAATCTTGTGAAAATACGGGCGCCATATATCATTTTATTTGCAAGAATAAAATCGCCTGGCAGTATTGTCGGTTCCATTGAATCGGAAGGGACAACGTAAAAATTGCATGTAAAAAATCGAATAATCAATGCCAACAACAATGCCAAAAATATATACATTGCATATTTGAGAATTGATTTTAATATGGACTTTAATTTCTTCATTTTAATTTTCAACTCTTAACACTCTTTGCTACTCCCATGAACAGCGGCAAAAAGCAAAACGTTCCAAAAATAGACACAACCAACCTGCCAATGGTTCCGGCAGCCAGCGGTACCCAGAAATCTTCTTTGTTTTGTCCGATCATAAATGGAATAAATCGGCAGATACTTTCTACGCCTTTTATTCGGTCAAACATCGCTTCCAATTTGGAAGACGCTCCCATTTCTACCACACGAGCAGCATTGCCGGAAATGTTAAAAGAAACGCTCATCTCCGACAAGGTTTGTGAAGGCACCAATTTAACAGGCAGGAAAGGCATGAGCACCAATCCTGCCAGCATCAGACAGAAGAAAACCAAAATGACCGAAAATGAAGATGCTTTCAAAATTAGAAATTATCAGATTAATTATTTCAAATAAATACTGTCAAGAATATAATTTGCCTGAAATGTTGACTATGCCCAGTATTTATTACTGTTGTTTTATCTCTTTCTTGTATAGTTCCCAAATTTGCGGACTGTCAATAGGAGAGCCAATGAGTTTAACTTTATTATCCTTATCCAAAAGAAAAGTTCGGTAAGGAACAGGAGGAAAATGATTTAACTTGTCGAATTGGTTATTGTAATCATAAATAACTGGATGGTTAAAATGGTTTTCTTTTAGATCCCAACTAAGTAGGTCATAATCTGATGAATGAATAACAAAAAGAATACCGACATCTAATTGTTGTAGGTTGCACGAATCAATAAGCATTTTCCATTTAAACAAGCCTAATTGGCAACTGGAACATCCGATGGAATCAATATAATTAAAAATTTTATATGGCCTATCCCATAAAGCAGAACTCGCGGTATCTCGCCCTAAAATTCTGTATTCTATTTCTGTCGGTATCAAAATCTCTTTTCCATACCATTCTTGTATAATTTTTTTGATGTTCTCTTTACGTACCATCTGGCATGAAAACATCAAGAAAACAACGGTAATAATAATCGTTGTGTTTTGTTTGAAATTACTTGTCACGGAATGTTAAACTTAATTTTAACGATTACTGGATTTTCGTTGTTTGAATCGTGATTTATTCCGATTTTATCCAACATATATTTTGACAACGGGCAAAGATCATTTATTCCTTCAGCCAGTACAAGCGGTGGTAGCACTACATAAAAACAATCTGCGTCGGAAGCGATGAAATTAGCATAGAAATCATTCTTACCGTCCACCCAATGAATTCCTTTTTTCTGATTTCTTGAGTACAGGAAATTATATCCCTGCGCCTGAGGACCTGCGGTTTTAAAATAGAGCAGGTTGTTTGTTTCCTGGAAAAACATCGGAGTCTTAAAATAAGGGGAAAACATATAAGATTGGATATCTGTTAAATTTCCCCAATTCTGTGGAATATTTTTACTGCCGAAGTCAATCTTATAGCAGGCAGTCATCGAATCTGGCATCAAACGGTATACAATATGATCACCGCTTTGCGGCTTCAGCAGGTAATTATTATGGCTAACCTGTGTGATATTTCCAATTGACATGGTGAAATCTATCCTTGGTACTCCCTGCTCGACAATGTTCGCGTTATTATCAATCCTGGTAATCATTGGTTTAGGTTTTCCAAAATCGTTATGGGTTGCCGGAAATGCTGCAAAAAGCCAAGCACCCTCTTTTGCCGGAGCAAATGCGTCAAAAGGTTCAACTAATGGAACTGCGATCTCCTTATAAATGGTGGTATCCCTTATTCCGTAAAAAAGTATTTTTGAAGTTTCCAACACCATAAGATAGTCTCCATCTACCGAAATGGCAATGTCTTCTACATTGAGATATTCTCTCGGACCTCTACCTTTCTGTCCAACTTGGCGTAAAAATGTACCATCCGGATTCAATGCTATAACCCTTCCTTTATCAAGGAGATAAAAATTTCCAGAATTGTCAAGTAATGCCTTAGATATATATGACATTAAGGATTTGGCGCTTTCTTGAATCGGTATAACAGTAATACTTTCGATGTATGATTCGAAACTACGAACCAGCAGTGTTTGTTCCAATGGATAAAGGGTTTCCGAAACATGTATTTTTTTTCTATTTTCCTTACACTGAACAAAACTGAAACAAAGAAGTATTATAAGAGAAAGAATGGAGCTTTTGTTTCTCATATAATACTTATTTAAAATCATGTTTGTATCAATCATTACACCCATATACAGTACCACTACAACCGGTTACATTAGACGGACAATTTGACCAAGCCGTATTATAACAACAATGGTTTTTCGAACAATCCAACCTTTGACAGTCGCAAAATATGGTACGATAACGACCTTGTTTGTTATTAATTTCACTTTGCGCTAATGCTTCGATATTGGACAAAGCAATATCCGATAAAGAATTACCACGTGTATTCAGACTGACGTTAAACGCCGTAATTGCCACAATTGCGGCACCACCAATAAAGATTACAAATTTCCTTTTCATGATAAATTTATTTTTAAGATTAAAATTAGGTTTAGAAAATATACTACAAAAATACACCAAAAACACTTCACTTGTTTGGCGTATTTGACTAAATTATTTGGTAATTTTTACCAAATTTACATTTCCTCAAGTAACGCTTTGCCAAAGTGTTCAAAAAAATTTACACCTACTACTTTAGAAATGAGATATATCATCTCCGAATTGAAATGCGGTCTTTTAAGTAACCTATTCAGATTACTTTGGTCGTAGCTTATTTTTTCGGCTAACCAATTTATTGAACGCTTATTTACATCCAACCATTTCTTGATTTCGTCTCCTATATGTACCTTTTGTTGCATAAAAAACAATATTTTAATTTCCTAATTCGAAAATCCTATTTGAACATTCTTTTCAAAGTCGTACAGCGTTAATTTCCTTATTTTGTAATAACTCAACCAATAATTCCTCAAGGTGGAGAGATAATTTTTTTGCGCTGCGGTTTGACGGTTAAACGAAAGAGTCAGGCTGTTGATATCGGCTCTGACGATAATGAAACGTTCTTTTGTATTGTTGTACGCCAAGTTAGCCAATTCCATCGCTTCTTCTGCGCTGATAATCATGTCTTGTTGCATGTTGAAATCATCAACGGTCATCATTGCGTCCTGTTCAAAACTTAATTCCATTTTTTGAACGAATATTTGGGTTATATTTAATGTATTTCGAGTCATGTTTACCCTGCCTTTCCGCACTCCCCAATCTACCAACGGAATGGATAAACCGACTGAAACAATATTTTGTTGAAGCGGATGCCGATAACTGTCAAGAAAAAAGTAGTAGGTATTGTTTAGACCGAAACTTGCCGAGAAAGTCGCATTGAATTTTGCATTTTTCAGCGCCCGGTCAGCCTCACGTTCCGCTTCGAGAACGTTTTGCCTGTTATCAAGATAATCCGGATTGTTCTCGCGGGCATGAGCCGTGGCTTCATCCACCGAAATGTTCATATCTTTAGAACGCACCGGCAATTCAAGCCTTACCGAGGTTCCTTTGTCCATATTCAGGAAAGTAACAAAGGCAGACATCGCATGTTTCAGGTTAATTTCCGCATTTTTCAAACTGTTTCGGGCATTGACCACATCAAATTTCAACGTCAGCGGGTCTGCTTGCGAAATGGAAGCAATTTTTTGACGTTCTTCTCCAATACGGTATAAAGTATCGCTCGATGCCACATTATCGCGATCCATGTCATATTCTGCCTGCGCCATAGCCAAATCAAAAAAATGCTGGGTAGATATTTCTGAAATGGCTTCCCTTTCATACAGTATTTTTTTTAGCGATTTGTTGTATTTCAGCGGTTCAATCCGTTTTTCCCATTTGAAATTGTTGAAACCGAAAAGATTTTTCCGGTATCCCAACCGAAAGGGAACGGTGTTAAATCGTGAATTGGTATTTTCGCCGAAATTCCGCAAGTATCCCAATTCTGTATCCACATAAAATGTACCGCCAGTCAAGTCAACATTTTGCATGATAGAGAGGTCTTCGTAAGAATACAATGAATGTTGTTCGCGGATAATATCAATGTTGCTTTTTGAATCGTAACGGCGTACAATGTCGAGGTAATATTGCAAAGGCGTAGTAGACAAGGTAAGCGACGGTAGCCTTGCAGCGCGGAATGATCGAAATTCCCAGTAACTTGCCTCATACCGGTTTTGTGCGCTGAACGCTTGTAAAGAACTGTCAGACGCAATCTCAATCGTTCTGCTCAAACTCAAATTAATTTCTTGCGAAAAAAGGTAAGAACTCCATAATAGCAAACAGAAGATACAGATGAAACGGTTATCGCGCAGTTTCCCAATTTTTAACAATTGCTGTCGAATAGGAGTAACAACGGTATTTTCCAATTCCCTCTCAGATACATTTTTTCCTGTTACCTGTACCGTAATTTCAGGAATGGCAATGTCGGGCAAAAGCGATACTGGTATGTTCAGGTACGTTACGACACACAGAATGAAGAATGCCGTAAACGCCATGAATACGGAAATGGGGCGATTTATCAGGAATTTTATCATCACTCTTAATTCTTAACTCTTACCGGGGTTTGGTTTGCCAAATTGATGTTGCCTTTGTAAATCACGCTACAGCCTGCGTTCAATCCTTCTGTAACTACATAATTGCTGGAATTATCAAGACTAGTCTGAACATAAACCCACTGGGCGCGTTTGTTCTTCAGTTCAAAAACTACTTCCCGATTGGTACGAATTCCCACAATATACGTGGCTACATCCCCTAAAAAGTAACAAAATGCAAGATGTTTGATTTCAGCGGTTTGCATTCTTGTTACTTAAGAGAGAGTTAAGAGTTTGACTGTATTTCGTATAATGCCGGATTGCGGCAAAATATACATATGAAGGATTTTCATGTTTCGGTGCATATTTTTTTGGTCTTATAGGTTTTGATTTTTATTGTTTTTTTTGACTCAAATATAACATTGTTTTTCTGCTTAACTCTTATTTCTTAACTCTTAACTTCTCCACTTCTTCTCTCATCTCCCTTACTGCCGTTGAATGTACTTTCGGTTCTTTTGTTAGCACAATATCTGCCATTTCGTTTACCTTGTCCTGCAAACCCATTTCGTGGTATAGTAAAGTTAGCAGGTAATAGGGATACAGCCGATTGGGAACCATATCGGAAGCCTTTTTGAAATACAACTCGGCAGTTGCGTAATCTTTCATCATTTGGTAGTTGATGCCTGCCAGATTGTATAATATAGGATCGCAAGATATCTTCATACCCTGTTGCAATACGCGGTTACTTGCTTCGTATTGCCCGTCATCTTTCAGCAAAGTGGCATAATCAAATAAGAAACGTATTTCATGCTTCAGTTCAGGGTATATCTCAGCACATAGGGATAAAGCATCGTGGCGTAATCCGCCAATTTTCAGAATGTTTAATTTATGCCATTCCTTATATGCACTATAAGTGGAAATACGGCTATAAGAACCAACAACAGTAATGATTAGTAGAACACCAAACAGAGCAACAGTTGCATATCTGGCTGCTGTTTTAGGTTGAGTAAACGGTTTAATGTCCGAGCCACAGCACGCCAAAAGAAATACAAAAACAATCAAAAACGGCAACACAGAAAACGGATAGGACATGGCTGCAAAAATCAACAGCGCACACAATGAACCGACAGCGGCATAATGTTTTGATTTGATACCGGAATGCACCGCATAAATTACCAAAGAAATAAAAAGCAGCAATCCCAAAACACCAAATTCAACGCCGATTTGGATGTATTCATTAAATCCATATTCAGGATTACCCGCTACATATTGCTCCTGCGCCGTGCCTTCACATGAAGCAAAATATGCCGCTTGTTGTTCGCCATAACATCCCGCGAAATTACCCAATCCTACTCCCCAAGGATGCTGGGTAATGACGCGGGTAGAAACTTTCCATATCAGCCATCTGCCGTCGGCTGAGTCTTTTTTGAGATAATACGCTCCTGCGAGCAATACACATACCACTAAAATACAGACATATTTCCACTTACCGGTTGCAAATCGTAAATATTTCCTCAGTTTCTTCTTTCTGTGGTTATATGAACCAACTGAAAATACACCCCCACTTGAAGCGGCAATCCAAGCAGCGCGGCTCATGGTAGAAGGAAGTATCAAAACAATACATACGATAGTGAGCAAAGATAATGCGCCTCGAATATAAAAAGGCAGATAACGCCGATTCCATTTATGCCTGAAGACACGGTAATCGCTTAAACCATAATAAACCGCAACCGGAACAAACAACGCCAAATAGCCTGCATAAGGACCCGAATTGAAAAAGGAACCTGTTGTTTTATACAAATGATGATATGAACGGCAAAAACCATACAATTGCGCCAGACCCCAGATTGCCTCCACAAAACCGGTTATAAGTAAAAAAAAGAGCAGAATATTTCTGAATTGTTGGTTATCCTGCAATGTGTACCGAAAAGAAAAATACAACGGTGTTAAAAGTAAAAGAATTACCCCATTATTGGAAATAGTTCCGTTATGAAACCATGTAACCACCAATCCCAATAAACAAAAAACTGTTACCAAAACATCAAGCAATGAAAAACGATATGTTTTTCTCTCAAAAATGGAGAATAGAAAAATTACCACCGAAACCAATAGCATGATTCCGTAAAACCAAAAATATTTGCCCGTTATTGTTCCATTAGCCAATTCACTGTTCATGATAAAAACAGTAGAGAACACCAATAAAAACTGCTCAAACATGCTTGATACCGCCACCCAGCAACCATTTACCATGAAGTCCAAGTGAAAGGAAATAGTGCAGATGTGTACCAAAACCCCATTCTTGATGTACGAAAGTATAAAGCAATTCGCCACTAAAACCGACTTCGTTTCGAGTATGATCGTGTTCCTGTGCGCGAATGAATGGCGCATAAAACATAGAAAGTAACAAAATAAAAAATATGTTCTTCATCAAAAGTGAAAGTTTTTAGGAATACTTTTATTATATTCTTATTCAGCCAATTACAATTTGAATACTAAATCTTTTAGATACTCTGTGGTATAATTGAAATTGGTTTTGTTTACAATATGCAGATTGTTGATTTTCATATCTTTACTAATAGTGAAAAAGAAAGGTACATTTTCTTCTTCTAATGGTATTCCCAATCTTTTGTTTTTCAAGCCTAACAATCTTTTCCCATAACAATCATCTCGTAAACGAGGCAAATAGTCCGGTGATATAAAAACTACCTTATCATTTTCTTGATAATCAGGTATAAATTGAGAAAGTCGTTCTATAGATTGTTCAATACATGGGGGACATGTATTGTAAGAGAAATAGAAAAATATTGTCTGTGCTACATAATCCGATAACATTTGTACATTAATGGAATCATTTCCCCAGTATACATTTTGATCTTGAAGAATAGCCTGATCATTATCATTTGTGAGTTTTTGTATTTTTATAACCACCTGCCTGTTATAATCTACAATGTATTGATCTTCTTTCTTTTTCCCTTTTTGGTTGCAAGTAAATAGAAAGAAGGGTACTAATAGTATGATCCAAAACCTCTTACTTGACATCATATCCTATCTTTTAAATGTAAGCTTCATTATCATTGGATTATCTTCTTCTTTGAAATTAGAGAGCCTCGTTCTGTCCCCATCGTTTAGCAAATATGCTTTGATTGTTTCTTTTTCGTCAAATAGAAGTTCTGCAAGCATATAGTCATTTGTCGTTAACAACGGTCGGTCGAAGGGGACGCCTTCGGAGGTGCGACTAAAAAAATGATATTTATCGGTTTGTTTATGATAAAAAAGATGTTTGCGTCCATGAAATATCTCGGCTTCACTTCCGGGAGAAAATATTATTACGTTTGCGTAATAATACAAATCTGTTTGATCTTGTAAAGCAAAGCTGT
>Ga0123353_10015485_pt1 | contig 11080 bp, 8 predicted proteins | sample TergutLab28metaG_3_FD_92763 | JGI IMG/M metagenome (GOLD analysis project Ga0123353, IMG submission 92763) | Labiotermes labralis P3 segment gut microbial communities from Petit-Saut dam, French Guiana - Lab288 P3 | ecosystem: Host-associated > Arthropoda: Insects > Digestive system > Gut ... | reverse complement strand
GAACCAGCGACCTTCCGATTTGTAGCACAGCACCTTAACCACTGTGCCACCGCAGTTCCCAGATCCATATACTTCCCTTAACATATGCAATAAGTTTTACACCCACACAAAACAGCAGACAAAATTATAGTTTCATATATTTTAATATTTACATTCTTAGATAGCAGATAAACACAAAAGGTTCTGAACTGAACTGAAATAAAGGAAGCACTTCATGAATTTAATCATGTCATGTTTCCTGTGAATGTAATTGTGGTTTGAAGGTTGTGACAAAGGGTTGAAAACAGTGCAGGTACAACAACCTTACATATGTGCTTTAGTGCAGGAGCATATTCCTTCAGTCTGTAGTAACACAGAGCAACGTTGTACGAAAGATGAGGATTGTACCCAAGCACTTGAAGAGCGGTGCTAAACTTCTGTAATGCATCTTCATAGCGTCCTTCCTGTCAACACACAAGAGAAGCAACAGAATGAACTGAAGTTACAATTTATAAAGAGAAGAAGACTTCAAAATGTACATTTTCAACCAGAGTTGCATGAATGCAACAGTAATCTCACCTGACAAATGGAAGGAAATTCATGTCCAATACAAACATTTCAGAAATTTGAATTTACAGCATTAGGGTCACTATTTTTGTGTATTTATGGGGAAAAAAAACTTGTTAAAAAGAAGCAAAAATTACAGCTGATAATACTTCCATGGATAAAAGAAAAAAAAAAAAAACACACACATATACACATACACATACATATATATCTATACACACACACATACACACAAATAAAAATGAAATAAAAATTTGTGTGATTATTGTTACAATAAATTTTTCCTCCTGAATAATGAAAACCTTCCAAAAACCTTAAACTAAGGTATTATCTTTCTTTTACTTCCAGTATGAGCCATTAATAGAGGGCTGTCTCTTTTATGCATGAAGTTACTAGCAGCTACCATAAAAAATTGAAAGACCTTTAAGGAATAGACGAATCTACCAAGATGGTGATTGCGCACCTCGAAAACAGCATCACAATGCGTGGAATTTGATTATAAATAGACAGCAAATAAATCATGTATAGAAGAACCTATACAAGGAAATAAACTAATATAAAAACTGAGGATATACAATGAAACACACAGATAGTATTTCCCCTGGTTAGTGTTTCAATCTTGTGGACTTTCTACTTCTGTGCGTTGTTTGACCATGCATCTTCCTCATGAAATAACTTGAAATGCCAACTTGATGCAACAAGGTAAGCTTATTAACGCATTCTTAGCTCGACATGTTTCGGGTACATACGCCCATCATCAGGAGCATTAGATGTTGAGTTGCAGCATATGGTTTCCTGCACCAAGTTTTTGGATGGGTGGTGGTCTTGAGAGCCGCTGCGTAAGTCGTGTGTGCAGTGCAAATGTTGCCACATGGCACCATCCACACCGCACACACGACTTACGCAGCGGCTCTCAAGACCACCACCCATCAAAAAACTCGGTGTAGAAAACCGTATGCTGCAACTCAACATCCAGTGCTCCTGATGATAGTCGTATGTACCCGAAACATGTCGAGCTAAGAATACATTAATAAAGTTACTTTGTTGCATCAAGTTGGCATTTCAAGTTATTTCTACTTCTGTGTTAAATTCTCTTTAGTTACAGTTCCCTTCAGCAAGTATTCTTACCCACTGCTATCAATAAAAACTTTAAATAAGTATTTTGCTATGCAGTCACATCTCCCTTTCAGTTTCCTAAACCTAATGTTCCATATTAACAGCTGGACCATAACACATCACCAACAACAATGTAGTCTGAGAGATTAAGTTTACTGCATGCCAGACAGTACCCCATCATGTGATAGGCTGCAGTCACTGCTTACATAAAGGTCATCTCACTTACTATCCCACAAAAGACAGAATGCAACATGAGCGCCAGGTATAAATAATTCACCGTCACCATCCTATTGTTCATGTAGGTATATAATAACCTTTGGCATGCTAGTAAAAATAGAATGAATCACACAAAAATACATACTGCTGTCTTCTGCTCATAGTCTATGCCAGTTCGTCTGGTATTCTCTTAACTTCTCTTTGTTGGAGAACAGTATTGATGTCACTCAAATTCAAAGAAACTCTTTAGTTTTCACTAGGAGTGTCACAAGTTCAAATAACGGTTTTCGTGTAAAAATGCTTGGCTCATCAGGTAAAATCCCAGTATCGATGCATGGTACCAGATGTCTTACTTTCTAAACTTAAGCGGTGTTTTCTAGAATACTAACAAAATTCCTACACCTGCATAAAAAAAAGTACAGAAATAATTAATATTCCTTAAAAGCTTAAAAACAGTGAGTTTCAGTAACTTTACCTTATATAAAAGACATCCATGGTTGATTTCGGTGTCTGGATCATCCTCTGCACTGCTATCAACAAGACTCTTTGCACCAGCCAGGTCTTCCTCGCCATATTTTATAGCTGCTTTTAGTTTTGTGATCTATTTGCAGAGAATATGAAAGTGAAGGAAAAACGTGTCTCCATACATTATCAAGCTATTTTATTATGAATATCTGATACACTATTGGAGCCTGAAGTGTTTATGCATGTTCTTCATTTGGACATTGAAGTCATTATATGGAAATTCCAGAGAAAATACTGCATGGCACTTTCTAAGATTATTTTTAAATGACATGTAAGTATCATAAACCACGACAGCAATGAGCCCACAAGGATAAACTTTTTGAGGTCTAAGATTCACCTAAATGATGTTTAAAAAGCCTGGTCTTAACTCACAGAAAACACTACGATTCTACTACAAACACCAACAGTTAATGTTGTTTAAGTTACAAAAAAAAAAACTATAATTTATCCTGAGAATCAAACAAAACCCAAAAACAGAACCAGCAGACCCAAATGCAGAGATTTTCAACATTTAAGCAAATGGTACTTGTAGTAACCAATATGCTTGAAAGAGTTAAAAATGTAAAGGATGATGATGATGAAAATGAAGATGATGCAGAGAAAACAGACACACAAAAGTAACAAAGGTTGAATGGTAGTGCTTTGAAAAAATTAGTACAATCTTAGTATTGATAATATAGGTTAGTATAGTGACCTGGCAAAAGGCAGGATAACTAGGGGATTTGCATACGTTCCCCAGCATGGGACCTACACAATTTCCCAAAAGACTCTGGTGCCATCTAGCCTTTTATCCAATGGGCACCAAAGGCTCTTTTCCCAGCAGCAGAGCCAATGGTGCATGAACATGACCAATCACCTCTGTCTAGTGAATGGTTAAGAATGCCTTATGTACACCTCACCCCGGCATACATCTTCATCGCCAGGTGTTTAATTAAGTACGATACAACTGTACCTCTATCTTTATTCCTAGTATTGACCCTGAACTGTAACTCCTTTTATATGGAAAGATAAATGTATAAATACATAAACATACTTTTTCTTGTTGAAGATTTATGTTCATAGTATATGAAAATAACATTCAGTCTTGACATTTACAATAAACTGGTCATGCACATTATTGTTGGTCACACAAGTCATAGTCTAATTACCTTTCCTTGAAAAGCTGGATCATCAATCTGGGATGTAACTTTCAATGCTTCATCATAGGAACATGCCTGGTACAAAGATTGAGCGTAGTAAAGGCGATATTCTGCTTCATCAGGAAAGAGAAGGGTCAATTTCTCATAGCATTTAGCTGCTTTTAGAAAGTCCTGAGTGTAGAAGTAGCAGTATGCCAGGAGAGAGAGTCCTGCTCTTGACTGAAAGGTAAGATTTAAATAAACGGTCATAACACATTTGCTTTAACTAAAACCAAAATATAAGACACTGGTGAGTGGTATACAGCTACTCAACTAAAAGGCTACATGCAATACATATTTCTTACATCTAAATAAATATTCTGAACACTAATATTATGGTATTTTATATACTTATATCATGCAATATATTTATAGGTGTGAATCTGATCTTACTGATTGATTTGTTTCCAGTACATTGGTTAACACGTGTATTGCATCACTGTATCGCTGTTCCTTTATCTGAAAGTAAACCACAAGTATATATTATCATGGAAACAGACAGTCTTCAATAGCCTATTTCACTGAAAAACCTCTTGATGCTATCTACCAGACTCATTCTTTATCTCTTAAGTGACCACTCATACATACTACATCTATTGATAAAAAATGTATAGATATTTTATGCAACTCTCAACCAAGCTACACATCCAGCAGAAAATGAAGTACATCAACCATACATACATATTTAGTTTAATTCGTTTGAGAATTCTTGGGATCACCATTTCGGAACTGTTTCAGAAAACAATTATACACAATGCGTGAAAAAGTCCTACTGAACAAAAAAATTAGCCAACACTTGACTACCTTAATTGTCAAAATTCCATAAAACTTATATCTGAGAGTCTATTAGCAACTATCACATTCCTTTGAATCTCCAAGATGATAAATAATATAACATTTCATTAATCTGCCTTTTACGTGTTGAACGGTAGTTTCTGCGGTGTATTGGTTTTGGGCAGTGCACAGAAAGTTGAATATTAACACTTTTACTGTTATCTTGAAGACTGTTATCTCTAAACTGACTGCAATACTGATTTTACCATCGTATAAATTGTTTTTGTATATTCTCCATCCTTGATCTGTATATTCTCAATAAACATGACTATAACACGACAAAGAACTGTTTATAAATTGAATGAGTATTTACTAAACAGTCCATTCTAGTTGCCATGACAACACCTCGGTAAATACATTAAATCGATCATGATTTACTTAGCTATCGACTATTGCCACAATCACGGAATTACACGTTTTTCCTGTATTAATCCGTGGATATGCGTGCGAACGTCCTGACATCCATCGATTCGAAACCATAACCTGTAACACAGCCGACTACTATATCTAAAATACTAGTAAAAATGTTTTCCTCTAGGTCTTTACGCAACATTTTGACCATGTTACGGCCCTCAGTGTTGGCAACCTCCAGGTCTGTAACTTACCACAAGAATTTCTATCATTATATGATATACATACATACATTTCACGTTTCTTATGGAATTAAGATCTCAGTCCAATTACACTGAATTATTATATAGATAATATGTTCATTTACTTTCACACGAATTATTCTGGTAATTATTGTTTATGAGCTACTTTTGTAGAATTACATTAAGTTTTAGAGGCTCAACACATAGAGAATACATTAAAGAATCTGTGTTAATTAAACTAAATTCCAAGACATTCAATACAGAAACAACGCTACACACCATAACCAATTCCTTTAAAGTAAATGGTGATCGTAACTTATTCCTGTAGATTTACATTGATTATAAAACACAATGGGACATCATAATTCCAAACTAGCACAGAGTTTAATCCTACACTGCTATTGCGAGAGATTTCAAGAACTTCCACAAAAAAAACTCCCGAGATTTAACAAAATTGTGTTCCTCGGGTATAGCCAGTGCAAGCGGTCGCGAGGACAATATTTTCGGCATCTGCTGTAGCAGTGGTTAAGTTATTATTAAACTTTCAAAGGGTTATTATCAGGGCGATTCTTTCAATAGCTCTTTTCACCTACTGTTTTAACCCTACAGGCATTCGGTATAAGACGCAACGCTGGCCGCCGCTTTTCGGTCAAGCAGGAAATGATCCACTTCGGGGATAACATGACCGCTACTTTATTGGCAGTACAGTTTATCGCAAGAGAAGAACCCTAGATATCTTTTTGACAATTCAGAAGGTACACTGTTTTACTCGCATAATAAACATTGTGGTTGATATTCTCTGGCTACTGTTAATGAGAACACACATTTCCTAGCTCAATATGTCAGTATTTATTACTAACCTTACTCACAACGATTTCAATGAGTATACCACTTCGATGTGATGAGCTTGCGAACTTTAGTGAAAGCATGGCGCCGCCACTCATTCAACAAAACATTCCTATACATTCGCAATAAATTAAGACTTGTATCCAATTAATTATATAATTATTTCAATTACATTGTGTTTAAAACTAAATGTCAACTCCTGCAGTATGTTTAACACTAATTCGGGCTATTTCAGTGGTGTGAATCATTACCATTTATTTTGGAGCGCTGGGGTTGTAAGCATATACACAACATATTTCGGCCTTTGACGGTGGTAAGCATGCTAACCGTTGAGTTTGAAGCATATGGAGTGGTAAGTATACATTACTGTGACACAGTACGTTGAATTCTGTGATTTTTACTGTATTTGGTCGTAACATTTCAACGACCTGCCCTCAGAATGCGCATATCAACCAGTCAAATAACTCCGTGGCGCAATCGGCCACACTTTGCCGTCGAGGTCCGGCAGTAAGAGTTTTTGTTCATCCACTAGGGCTAGTGCGCACGAGCGGTTTTTTTTCTTTGCGCAGCGGCCGAGTATTTCGTGGCTGTGCGCACGTACGGTGAAATGAACGCTGTGTACTCACATTTTCCTCACCATCTGTCAGTGTGTGCGGTATGGATTTTGTGGAGTCGGTTGCTGTGTGCGCTCTTCTGCTAAGAACCACTTGTTAAGTCAAAGACTACTGAAAGGGCAGTTCCACAAATTGCATGAAGACTTGCGTATCCATCCAAAAAAAAAAAAAGTTCTTTGGATATTTTAGAATGACTTGCAGCAGCTTCGACGAACTTTTATCCATGATTAGATCCAAAATTACCTACCGATATACTGTGATGAGGGCATCTGTGCCACCAGAAGAAAGACTGGCCGTAACTCTAAGGTAAGAACACCAACTCATTTTTTTCTTGTTTATCCTTTATTATATCAATCACATCAACATAACATCATGTGCGATACTTGTCTTATATTCGTTGTGGCCCTCAAACATACTTTTTTATTTGTTTTGTTACAAAGATAAGGATATACAACTACAAGATATTTAATGTAGCTCGTACAGTTCGGAATCTGTTAGGGGTGACAGACTGTTTTCATCAGAGGGCGACATATGTGCAAGCGGGGGTACTGCTGTTGGCAGAAGTAGAGTGCTGTGGACTAGGCGTGAATTCGGAATAAGGATTTTGAATGGACTGATTGTGTTGATGTTGGAAGTCGTTACAAAATTTGTGATGTGTTCCGGAAGGAATTTTAACAGTGGGGAGGGTTCCAATATATGAAGTATGTGCAGATGGACCAGGCAGGTTAGAATAAGACTGAAACCGAGGCGGATTGCTGACATGATAGGGAGGCTGATAAAATATTATGCGCCTCATAAAATTTAGAAATACCACCTTCGCTACTAATTTCTGTTCGTCATTCAGCTTTTTGAATGACGATACCAGAGACATTAAAAAAGATTTGTCTTCATCAATATCATCTCTACTTTTTTCTTTAATTATTTCCAACAAAGATTCCTCATACGTTGTTTTGGAGCGCTTCTTCTGTTTCCTGTAGTAAGTAGCATTCTTTGCGTGTGAGCCTTCTCCCATTTCATTTCCTGTCGTTATATTTTGGGCTCACTCTCGTTAGCACTTGGTGGAGGAGTGATATTGCCTGATGTATCTCGTTGTTGTATTACCGGCAGGAGGAACAGGAGCTGGTCAAAATAAACATACTTTCGCCTTTTTCTTGCCCCTTGCCCTGATGTCACCTTCTTTTGCAACTGAAGTTCTTTTCGGAAATTATCGCGAATATTTCTCCATTTGCGTTGAATTACATTGCCTGGAAGCAACATTAAGAATTATAGGTTGATACTGTTATTTACTTCCAGGTACCTCGCTACTGGTAACAGCTTCCATTCATTGCATTACGAATACCTGCTTGGAGTCACAACCATTCGCGAGATTGTACGAGACACATGCGAAGCAATGTGGGAATGTTTGCGAGATGCGTTTATGTCACACAAAAGCATGAAGGACTGGCTACGTACAGCAGACGAATTTTATGAGAGAACCAATTTCCCGAATTGCCTAGGTGCAGTTGACGGTAAGCACATAAGGATGTGCAAGTCTGATGACAGAGGATCCCTATTTTTCAACTACAAGAACTTCTTTTCCACGGTACTTATGGCTTTAGTCGACGCAGACTACTGCTTCATTAGCATAGATGTAGGAGCGTAGGGTGCATCTAATGACTGCAACATCTTTAAGAATTCTAACTTTTGTAAAAAATGAGAAGGAAATCATTTAAATATTCCGGGCCCAAGGCCATTGCCTAATGAAGATAATGGTGCACCTATGCCATTTGTTATTGTAGGAGACGAGGCGTTTGCTCTGTCACATGTCCTACGACCATACCCTAGCAGAAATTTGGATGTTGCCAGACGCATATATAATTACAGATTAACTCGGGCAAGAAGAATGGTGGAATGTGTATTTGGCATACTGTGTAATAAATGGATCATTTTTCACAGTGCGATTGACGTTTGCCCAGATTTATGCGATGTAATAGTTAAAACTTGTTGCACACCACACAACTTCGTTCGTCAGAGAGACGGCTTTCAGTTTCAGGACACATTATATGAATGTCACCCCGAGAGTATTAAGGCTATTGGCACTAGAGGTAATATCACAGGAACGGCCGTGAGAGAATACTTTGCAAAATATTTTACCTCCCCACTACGCTCTGTTCCTTGGCAGTTAGAAAAGGTGTTTGTAGTACCTTGTACTGCAAACACAGAAAATGCTCATACTTTTTCAGGACAAACACGGTTCAACTGACAACACAGTACATGGCATTATTATACATTAATAAGGTTTACTTCCAAATGCTGGCTACAAGGTGTCTTGTATTTTGTATTATTACGTAATGCTGTCAAAGTTTACAAAAAGGTTATAAAAGAATATTCTGCTGTTTCTACAAATAAATTGCAGTGAACATAAAGATGGTTTGTTGTACTTTTTACCTGTTGCCACTCTTACTGTTGTGTCCATTCGACACTAGAGCTTCACAAACTTCTATCCAAAGTTTTTCTTTGTAGTGTTTGTCACTGTATTCTGGTGTCGCCTTATTGTACAGTGCCGGCCTCTTCTCCACCTCAGTTATTAATCTCTCACTGCAAAAATCTTGAAGTCTAGATCCATGACCTTTGAACTTGCTTGAACGGCAGACAAAGACTGGTGGCCGTGCGGTTGTTTTGCCGGTCGTCCGCGCAAGCAGGTATGTTCTTTTGTGTTCCATTGCCACCTCCAACCGCAGTGCGGCCACCGCACTGCACGAAAAATGAAACATGTTGCTTTTTTTTTTACGCTGCGGTTAAACAACTGTCCGTGCGCTCGCTTCCATTTAACCTTTTGTTGCCGGAATTATTTTTTTTTAATTTTAGCACACCCTGTATATAAAATGTGAATAATACAGGAACCAAATATGTTAGAATTATCAAACGAACTGCATTTTGAAGAGAAAGAAACGGGGAGTATATACCACGTTTAAAATATTCAGTACCCATATTTGTTGAATAAATATATAAAATGCAACTTTAGAGGTTAGCGGTGCGGTACAACCACTATAGTTGACATTAGGCGTCTAAAGGTTAAAACAGAACGTTTCATTCCAGCGGCCGCTGCTCAGCAAAACACCGCTCGCGCGCTAGCCCTTGCGGAACACGCACAGTTCGGCAAGAAGACTGTGTGGTGCAAGCGGAGATGGCACGAGTTGCAGGCCGGCGGCAACGCTGCTCTAACGTCACGGTTCGCACTACACCTTCAGCAAGACAATGTGGAGGTTCTGCGCACTTGGAAATTATGAGTAGCCGAACCGACAACAGCAATGTGGAGCGGTATGCTACAAGCAGGTTTCAATCAGCGTTATACACTGCCGCCGTTTGAATCATAATACAAACAAGATTGGGAATGGAAATATTAACGTCAACACTGTCGCCCATTCGCATAACGTTTACGCCTCCTCGCTTTCGTAATGGCCTGATACCGTTCACAGAAATAGCGCACGCGTGTGGCGTATAATGTTGCCGACAACAATAAAACGTATTACATTTTCATGTGAACTGCCCAATATTTTTTCCTACATTTTAATCATATTTGGATTTTCTCGAAAGATTCTCACAGAAAGTTTCCAGTATCAAATATCACAGAAAATGTCCATTGGAAGCCGCACCGAAACATGCGCACAGACGGACGGACAAGACGAAAACTAACAGGTGCTTTTCATGACTATGCGAATATGTCTGAAAAGGTAAAACTGTCCTTGTTCATGCCATGAAGGCATGTAGGGAGGGGGGGGAAAGAGGTGCAGCTCCACTCATTCTTAACTTCCCCACTAGAGGTAACTGCTTACCCTCACCTACCAGATCCTGCATCCATTCATTAATAGGCTTCGTTTTTTTTTAAGCGTTCGTAAAACTGCAAAGAACAACTGTTAGCTTCATGCCTGTCTGTCTGTCCACAAGGAACAATTCAGCTCCCACTGGGCGGATTTTCATGAAATTTGATTGAGTATTTTTCGAAAACCTGTAAAGAAAATTCAAATTTTATTAAAATCTGACAAGAATAATGGTTACTTAACATGAAAACCAATATACATTTTTTATCATACCTCGCTCAGTTCTTCCTGAAATGAGAAATCTTTCAGACAGAAGACGTAGAGAAAATCAAAACACACATTTTACGTTCAATAACTTTTTTCCAAAAGTCATGCCCTTTATGAGACAATGTCAAAAAAACACTGTACAGGCCACACATGACAATATGGTGCATGGGCATTGCATACTGGATAACTAAGGCTACACACACACTAACAATATGTAATACTTATTGCTTTTCCTCTGCAACAACTGTTACAAGAACACGCCTCGATGTTACGTTATACATACATTGCCTGCATTGTTCAAACTCCTGGAAACGAAAGAGAATTATGGTTAGGGCGGCCATATTTATATAAAAACTGAAGATTTATCACTGCATGAACAAGAGCTTGCCACTTATCCCTATCCTTGGCCACCATCAATTCAGTCCTTCCCACACCAACCGATTTCTTTAACACCCACTTTAATACCGTCTGCACACCTATGCCTACCTCTTCCAAGTAGTCAAGTAGCGTATTTTAGAAACATACTACAAATTACTGGCCTACTT
>Ga0123353_10015483_pt1 | contig 11080 bp, 13 predicted proteins | sample TergutLab28metaG_3_FD_92763 | JGI IMG/M metagenome (GOLD analysis project Ga0123353, IMG submission 92763) | Labiotermes labralis P3 segment gut microbial communities from Petit-Saut dam, French Guiana - Lab288 P3 | ecosystem: Host-associated > Arthropoda: Insects > Digestive system > Gut ... | reverse complement strand
GTGAAAACAAGCGCAATGCGCTTTTCTATAAGATATAGTAGCAGATAGCGCGGCAAAACGCAAGCCGTTTCGGGAAATTTTCATTGTTTAACTGTAAATAAATGGCCCCGTTCCGCAGCCGGGCCGGGCGCTTTTCCATAGGCCTGCCTGCGGGGAACTTTGCGGCTGCCACATTTTTCCCATCCCTGCCCCAAAAGGCGGTTTTCTTCCGCCAAAAGCTCGGTTTCAGGCCGGCTTGCCTTGACATTTCCGCTGTTTCCTCATATAATTTAAAGCGCACTGTAATTTACAATTTACAAATTACAGTGCGGACGTAAAAATCAAGGAGGAAGTCAAAAAAATGAAACGATTCCATTTGCCATCGCGGAGATATCTCCGCTTCATCCTGGCCGCTGTTTCCCTGCTGGCCGTTCTTCTCGGCGTTTTCGCCGCGCCCGTCACCGTGGCCAGCACCAGCCCCTTCGCCGACGAGGTGTTGCGCCTGGTCAACGCCGAGCGCGCAAAGGCGGGCCTGCCTGCCTTCGCTGTCAACGAAACCCTGAATGAAGCCGCGCGGCGGCGCGCGCAGGAGGAATCCACCCGCCCGCACCTGGAGCACAAGCGCCCCGACGGCAGGCCGTGGTATACCATCCTGGACGAGGATTACGACATCACCTGCAAGCCCAGGAGCGAAAACCTCGCCTTCGGCCAGAGAACACCCGGGGAGGTCGTGCGCGCGTGGATGAATTCATCTGGGCACAGGAACAATATCCTCGGCAACTTCACCCAGAGCGGCGTGGGCATATACCTCAAAGGCAGCACCATCTATTGGGCGCAGCTGTTCATCAATCACGACGGCAGCGAGCTTGCCGTTGGGGAGTTTGCCCTCGGCGACAGCGCCGGCAGCGGTGCCGGCCTCCTGGTTCGCGTATGGGAGGATCTCGCCTCCCTGCTTGCGGGCATATTTGCCCTGAAGTAAGCGAAGAGCAATGGAATAGCCAAAGAGAACCGCTGCGGCGGTTCTCTTTGCGCATACCGGGCCCTAACCGTTGTTCGGGGGGTATTTCCTGCGGTTCAGGGAATTTTTATGCGCGGGCCGGATTTTTGTGCTATGATGTGATCAATGTAAGCAACGCGCGTGAATCCGGCGCGGCAGCGCCAGAAGAAGGGAGCCAGTTTGTGTCAATATGACAGTTTATGGACATGTTGCACAAATCGATTTCCCGGATTCAGGCAATCATTGTGCGATTTTTTACAGGAAAAGGCTTGCTTTTTAAAGCGAAATATGCTAAAATGTCTTTGTTGAGATAGCGGGTAAAAGCGCTCCGACGCGATCCGCGAGTAAGGAAGTTGTATGGAAGCGAAAGCAAAGGCCCATTCCAAACATATGGGGCGTGTTGCCTCAGACCCATTATCGGCGCGTTAGCGCCATCGCTTGCCGTGCAATCGCCGCGGCGAGCTGTTTTTGTACATCAAAAAACCGCCGCCGGGCTGCGGCACCCCCATTCGCCATTATACCTGATTCAAGCCCCTTGAACCTTCCGGTGTTTTTGTGCCAAACGGAGAAAACAACAAAGGGGGTTGACAGGCTCTGGCAAAAAAAGCTATTATATTTCTGATAATTTTATCCAAAAATGTATACAGCTACGGTTTGGTATTATTTTCAAGGAGGATGCGTATGAAATCAAAGGCGAAGCGGGCGGGCCTGGTTCCGCTCATTCTCAGCGCGCTGGCGCTGCTTTTGGCCGTGGCCGCCGTTTGGGCCGCGCCGGCGGCTGTGGCGAAATACGCTGCCATGGGGCAGGGCACCGCGCCGGTGCAGGTGGCGGGGTGGAACGTCGGCATTCTGGGTGTGGACGGCGACCCCATAGTGGGCGGTATACGCATATTCAACACCACCACACTGGTTCTCAAGCCCGATGATGTGAAGACAAAAACATTCACCGTATATAACGGGAGCGACGTCACGGCGGACATCACCATCGTGTTGGAGCGCGTTGACGGCGATATCGCTCCCACTGATTTTAGTAAGCAAGCGCCTGTGCCGCTCCCTTACTCTTTCCCCTTCTCCGGAACTCCGGGACCCCATGCATGGCGTTTCGCCCCATATGAAACAAGGCAGGTCTCCATTGACTTCTGGCATGATGAGGATAAAGAGAATCATTTGAAAAATTTTACATACAAGATCGTGTTTTACGCCGTTCAAGTGGACTAGGAAAATTGGGAAGGGAGTGCTGATATGAGGCGGAAAAAAAATCTCGTCCGGCGCGCGACGATGATCCTTTTGGCGCTGACGGTGGCCACGGGTTCCCTGGCAGGGGCCAGAGCGAAGTATGCCAGCTCGAACGCGGGCGCGGGCTATATCGCGGAAATATTCAAGGTGCAGCTGGTGGAAACCCTTTATGTGATTGAGCCGGGCGACGAGGAGGAATTTCCCGCCGGTATGGTGCTGTTTTTCGCCATAGGCGACGGCGGCCCTATCAGTTCCGACGGAAGCAGCAGAGGTGCAGGCGGCAGGGTGCAGGGAATCTACACCTCTCCCGTAGCGACGTATTGGGTAAGCTCCTCGGACGACGTGCGGGACGATTTGGACAATGTAGTCCAGCCCGGAAACGGCGCGTCCGGGGGCGCGTCAAATGGTTCGGGAGCGGCTCCTCAGTATAAAAATACCGGCGGCAGCGGTTGGAGCATCCATAATAAAATAGGCGGCGTCAACAATCTTGTCGCAATCGCCGGCGGCGGCGGCGGCAATGGCAGCGACAAGGACAGCACGCTTCTTATGGGCGGCGCCGGCGGCCAGCGGCTGAATGGCAGCTCTGGTATATCCAACGGCGGCAACGGCCAAGGTGGATCTGATATTGGCGGTGCCGGCGGTGGTACCAGCGTGGGCGGCTCTGCCGGCCCGGCAGGTGGAGGAAACAGTGCGGCTGGCAGTCCGGGCGGTGGGATTGGCCTCCGCTACGGCGGTAATGGCGGCGATGTCGGCGGTACTTACAGCGGCGGCGGCGGCGGCGGCGGATACACCGGCGGCGGCGGCGGCGGCGTCGGTACGCCCGGCCAATTGGGCTCCAGAGGCGCGGGCGGCGGCGGCAGCTCGTATATCGCGGCTGGCTCAGACGGCAATTATCAAATTACGATTGACGATTATGTCATCAGTTTATCGACCATAGACGGTTTCGACAGCAGTCTTTATTTTCTCGCCAATCCAGATGCGGAAGAGGCCTGGAAGGATTTCCTGGTTTTCGTCGCGGCGGCTCTGGATAAATACCTGAAAACAGGCGAGGGCAGCGCGATCGCGGTTTACCTTGGCCCCTTGCCCTGACCCCACCCCCTTAACCCCCTTACATAAGGAGGCCCCCATGAACCCCGAACCCAACACCCAACCCAAGGAAAAGCAAAAACCCGGGCTGAAGCGCGTAATCGGCATCGCCGTGGGCATAGCACTGTGCCTTGTGCTGCTGCCCCTGGCGGTGGTGGGCTCGGCCCTGGCGGTGAAAAGCTACATGAACCCCGGCAAGGTGGCCACGGTGCTGGGCATCGGCCCGCTGATCGTGGACACCGACAGCATGGTCCCCGAATTCAAGGGGAACGACCTGCTCCTCGTGCGGGAAACCAACGCGAGCGCGCTGAATAAAGACGATATCATCGCCTATTATGACGGCAAAGGAACGGTAGTGACGCACCGCATCATCGGCTACGACATGACCGAAGGCGGCGCGAGGCTATACATCACCAAAGGCGACGCGAACAACACCCAGGATCGCAGCCCCGTGCCCGCCTCCAGGGTGGCCGGGCTCGTGGTACGCGTGATCCCCGGCGGGGGCAAGGTCATGCGCTTCATCGGCAACCCGGTGGTGACGGTCATCGCCATCGCCCTGCCGCTGGCGCTGTTCTATGGCGTTATTGCGCTGCGCAAAAAGATCACGCAGAAAAAGGGAAAGGAGGCGGTGCCCGACATCAACGAACCGCGGCCCCAGGCATAACCCTGTCCCCGGCAACACAAGCGCACTATCTCAAATTAATGAACAAATGGAGGAGAACACACGCATGAAGAAAAACCGTTTCATCCGCGCGTCCGTCTGGCTGCTGGCGCTGACCATGCTGGCCATGTGCGCATTCGCGGGCAACACCACCCTGGCGATGTATGCCAGCAGCGGCAGCGGCACTGGCACGGCCAATGTGGCTGGCTGGTCCATCCTGGTCAAGGGAGAGAATGTTAAGGTCATTCCTCCGGAGGGGGATGGAGATCCCACTTACGAGGACTCAATCGACATCGCTTTGAATGACACCTTCAACATCAACCTGTTTAAGACCATCCTGTGCGAAGGCACCGAGGAGCCTTTAGTGACGGATACCCCTCCAGGGATTGGTGATGTCGCTGATACTGACGAGACACATGTTCGCGAAGGCATGATCGCCCCTGGCACCAAAGGCCTATTCGGTCTGGACGTCATGAATGACTCCGATGTATGGGCGAGAATCACTGTCACGGTCGCTTTGGATGACCTTACGTATGGGACAGGCGCAGACGCCGTAACGGTACCGCTCGTATTCAGCGGATTAGGCACAGGTCTCTTCACGAAGTCGTTCGATCTTGCCCCCGGTGCTTCCATTTCGGACGATGCTGATCTCGACCTTGCTTGGGCTTGGCCGTTTGAGGATGAAAGTCCCTCTGGTTCTGCTCTTGATACCCCGATCGGCATTGCTGCGAAGGCGGCAAATGGTGCTTTCGTTGTTTCTGCCACAGTTACTATCGATGCTGTCCAGATCGACTAGTTTCTAGCACATTGATTTCATCCCCCGCCCGGGAGAGCGCTCCTGGGCGGGGGGAGGATGGGGCCCCCCTCTGTCGCTGTGCGATATCTCCCCCAAGGGGGGCGATCCTGACGGCAACCGCAGGTTTCCTTTATTTCCCCACAGGCTCTGGCTCTGTCAAAATCGCCCCCTTGGGGGAGATGGCCGCAGGCCAGAGGGGGTGGAGAAAGGCGATCCTGACGGCAACCGTAAGCTTTTCCTTTATTTCCCCACAGGCTCTGGCTCTGTCAAAATCGCCCCCTTGGGGGAGATGGCCGCAGGCCAGAGGGGGTGGAGAACCGCAAAAGCGCTGAATTTTGCGCATGCGTTATGCCCGAACTTGAGCGTTTTATCACAGAGAGGGGTTTTGGGAATATGAAAAAAATGGCAGCGTCCATGCTGAGCGTCCTGCTTGCGGCGGCCCTGGTGCTCGTCTCCGCGCCCAGGGCGCAGGCGGCGCCGGAGCTGTCCCTGTGGGGCAGCGGCGCCATAAAGCAGGTCCTTGCCCCCCAGGGCATCGATGTGGCGGAGACCGGTCTCCTCCTAGCCACGGTGTGGGATAAGGGCGGCACAGAGGAGTGGGGGACGTGCTGGCCCACGCCCAGCGTGCGCGACGTATTCCAGCTGCCCGAGGACGTATACCTGCAGCCCGGCAGCGTGTTCGGCAAGCCCGGCTCCAGCGGTACCTACACGTTCACCCTGCGCAACGAATACGCCGCCCCGATCCGGTACTGGCTGAGCGTCTCGAATTTCATCGGCCCGGACGCCGCGAACATGGACCCGGCGGTAGACGGCGAGCCCCTCGCCTGGACCCTCACCGGCGACCCCGTGCAGGGCGAGCTCCCTGTGGGCGGCAGCGCCGCCTTCACGCTCACCTGGTTCTGGAACGGCAAGCCCGTGCCCGGCGACGGCAAGACCGAAGAGGAAGTCAACGTTTTCGATACGGACTACGGCATACAAAGCAAGCTGGATAACCGCACGCTGTACAAGGTGCTCATGGAGTTCTATATCGAGGCCGACGAGCTGGATAACTGCCCCTGGTGGCTGCTGATCCCGCCGTTGCTGGCGCTGCCCCTGCTGGGGCTGCCGCTGCTGGGCCTGCCCTTGCTGGGCCTGCCGCTGCTGGCGCTGCCGTTCCTGGGCAGGACGACGGAGGTCAGCCCCTCTCCCCCGGATGAGGACGACGACCCCCCCTTCGAAGAGGAGCCGCTGCCTGTTACCGGCGACAGCGAGACGATGCTGCTCTGGGCCCTGCTGGCGCTGGGGTTCTCGGGGGCCGGAGCCGCGCTGCTCCCCCGCAAAAAGCGGGAGGCTGCCTCCTAAGCAAAAAGCAATCGACAGCGGCGGAGCCACAGATGCTTCGCCGCTTTTCATTTTTATTTAACCAGCCATCCCCCTTGACATGCATGAAGCAATATGGTACCATGTGACCGAAGCTTGAGGAAACGGAGGCAGCCCCATGAACCCAACCGGCATGGTCTTCGACATCCAGCGCAGCTGCGTGCACGACGGCCCGGGCATCCGCACCACGGTGTTCCTCAAGGGCTGCAGCCTGCGCTGCTTCTGGTGCCACAACCCGGAATCCTGGCATGCGCGGCCGGATCTGCTGTTCTACCCCGGCAAATGCATCGGCTGCGGCAAATGCTTTGCATCATGCCCGCTGGGCTGCCACAGCGCTTTGCCGGACAGCGCGCACGCCATCGACCGGGAGAGGTGCACGCTGTGCGGTGCCTGCGCCAAGCGCTGCTATGCGGGGGCCCTGCTGCTCAGCGGCAGGGAGCGCAGCGTGGCGGACGTGATGAAAACCGTTCTGGCCGACGCGGCGTTCTACAGGAATTCCGGCGGGGGCGTGACGCTTTCCGGCGGCGAGCCCTTGCTCCAGCCGGCGTTTACGCTGGCCCTCTTGCGGGCCGCGCGGAGCGAAGGCATACATACCGCGCTGGATACCGCCGGCCATGCGCCCTTTGAAGTGTTCGAGCGCCTGCGGCCATCCGTGGATTTATGGCTCTATGACTGCAAATGCATGGACAGCGCTTTACATAAGCAGGCCGCCAGCGTTGAAAATACGCGCATTCTGGAGAACCTGCGCCGCCTCGGGCAGGGGGAGATTCCCGTTTGGGTGCGCGTGCCGGTGGTTCCGGGCTTTAACGACACGCGGAAGAATATGCTGGCCCTGCGGGATTTCCTCGCGGGCCTGCCCGCCGTACAGCGCCTGGACCTGCTGCCCTATCACAGCCTGGGGGCGGGCAAAAACGCCAGCCTGGGCAGGGAATACGCGCACATGGAACTGAAAGCCCCGCCGAAGGAGCGTATGGCAGAACTGGCGGGGTGCTTTGAGGGCGCGGGGTACGAGGTGCGCTGCTAACGCGAATCATTGCGGCGCAGCTGCTTTGTCCACCCCCTCTGTCGCGCTTTCGACCCCTTCTGGGGCCGCCGCGACGTGGGCTAGAAAGCCTCCGGTGGAGGGTTTCTCCCAGAATGCCTTAGCGTTCACCCCAATTCATTCCGCTTCGCTCCACGGGGGCGATCCTGACGGTTGCCGCAATATACAAAATACAAAGGAGGCCATTCCATGAAATTGTTCCGCAATATCCTGTCCCTGCTGCTGGCGGGCTTTCTGCTCGCCGCACCGTTCTTATTGCTGCTCGGCGGGGCGCTGGCGTTCAGAGTTTCTCAGAATCCCCGCCAATCCTATTTCGGCTATCGTTTCTACCATGTCCTGACGCGTTCCATGGAGCCTGCCTTCAAGGCGGGCGACATAATCGTCGTCAAGCTGTGCGGGCCGGAGGACGTGCAGGTCGGCGATATCATCACGTTCAATCCATCGCCTAACCCGTTCAGTCCATCGCCTGATCTGGATATTACGGTTTATATCACGCATAGGGTTGTTCGGATTATTGACGGGACGTTCGGGCTCTGGTTCATAACCAAGGGCGATGCCAATGAAATCGAAGACCCGCTCATCGCGGCCGCTCAACTCGTCGGCAAGGTGACGGGCAGGCTCCCGGGTATGGGTTCAGTGCGCAATTCAATACGCGATCATCTGGTTGGGGCGCTGCTGGCCGCGCTGTGCGCAATCCTGCTTTGCTGGGGCCTTGCGCTGTTCGTGCTGATCCGGCTGGCGCTTCGCGGGCGGCGCGCCCTATAAGCTCCGGAAAAACCACAAGGCGGGCGCAATAGCCCGCCTAGGGTTTTGTATCGCTTTTTATGATTGCCTTGAGCTTTTCGATAAACTCCTCAAGGGTTTCGCATTCCAAAGCGGTCTCGAGAATAATGTGGCGTTCGAGCTGCTTTGCCAGTTTCTCGATGGTTTCGGCGCTGTTCGGCATAGGTGTCAACCTCCCTTCTGAAACTATCATACCACGAAACCCGCAAAAAAGTCAAGCCTCAATTTGCGCCGCGTCCGGCACGGCGGGCTGGGGGCCTTTCACCTTCTTCGTGAAAAACGCCCGCCGCAGGTATTCGTCCGAGCCCATGTAGGTGCGCACGCGCACGGAGCGGGTGTAGTAGAGCATGGGAAGGATCAACCAGCACAAAAACGAGAAGGCGTAAAAAAGCATGTATGATTCTTTGTTTTGATAAATTCCATAGTCGGCAAGGCCGTATAGGAGGACATAAACCGTATTCAGCAGCATGGCTACGGCGTTGGCGGCGATAGCCAGTTGACGCATACGCAAAAAGAGCGGATCGCGCCGGATCACCTTCACCGCAAAGGTCACAAGTATTGCGCTTACCACAAAAGGAATCGCTTGCCTTGCCAACTGCAAATATCCTTGCGCGCCGGGGTACGAAGCCCAATCGCGCAAAATATCCACAATACCTACTTTTGTGAACATGCTGAGTAAAGCGATAAAGGGGCCAATAAACTGCCAGACGACCAAGAGTTTTAGCCAGCCGCCTAACTTCTGATAGGGATGGGTTTCGCTTTGCGCGGGCGCGGGGTTGTTGTCGGACATACGCGCTGCCTCCTTCAAAACCACAGGCGGGCGCAATGGCCCGCCCCGGATGTTCAGTTGTTGTTGCTGTGCACAATGGCCTTGAGTTTTTCGATCAGCTCTTCCAGGGTTTCGCATTCCTGCGCCATTTCGATAATAATCAAACGCTCTACTTGCTTTGCCAGTTTTTCGATCAACTCTCCGCTGTTCGGCATAGGTGTCAACCTCCCTTCCGAAACTATCATACCACACAACCGGCAAAAAAGTCAAGCCTCAATTTGCGTCGCGTCCGGCACGGCGGGCTGGGGGCCTTTGATTTTCTTCGTGAAGTACGCCCGCCGCAGGTATTCGTCCGAGCCCATGTAGGTGCGCACGCGCACGGAGCGGGTGTAGTAGGCAAACCAGGCAAGATACCTGGACAACGAGAAAACAAGCCCGCCGGCCATCCCGCCGATGCCGCTGATGGCCGCAGTGAGATCCGACAAATTGTTCGCAATGATCGATGCCGTGGAAAAAAGAATGCTCACAAAGGAAATGATCCAACCCAGTTGGTAAAACCGCAGGAAGCGTGGATCGCGGTAGAAAATCATGACCACACAGGTGATCTGCACCGCAATGGAACCGACCAGGATGTATGTGGCAATCCACAGCAACAGGCCTGACGTTCCCCTGATACCGGCATCCCCGGTGCCTTTCCATTGCAGGGCCGCATCGAGCAGCAAGCCAAGAATCAGGCTCACGATGTTAAGCAGCAGCCAACCGCCCAACTTCTGATAGGGATGGGTTTCGCTTTGCGCGGGCGCGGGGTTGTTGTCGGGCATGTTGTTCTCCTCTCTCGTGAATATAACCCGGCTAAAGCAAAGCGCTTCGCGCGGTGCCCTGCACCACCCCCTCGATGCTTCGCACCGGCCCCCCAGAGGGGGGCATCTTGACAGATCGGGAAATCAATCTATCAATTACAAACATTCTTGCCGACTCGTCAGGATGCCCCCCTTGGGGGGCCGGTGCAGAGCGCCGAGGGGGTGGTGCAGGGCACCGCGCCAAGCGCCGCATAACGCGAAACGCCAGCCCTAATTCTGTATAATCCTCTCCACCACCAGCCTGCGGAACTCCGGCGTGAGCAGCGAAAAATACACTGAAAAGCCCGTGATGCGCACGATGAGGTCCGGGTATTTTTCCGGATGCTCGTAGGCGTCCAGGACCTTCTGGCCGTCGAGGATGTTGATGTTCACCAGCGAGCCGCCGAGGTCGCAGCAGTAGGTCATCAGCCAGCTCATGATGTTGTCGATGCCCTCTTCGCCCTTGGCGAGCACGGGGTCGATCTCCAGCTGGATGGGGGCGGTATTGCCCCAGGCGGGCTGCACCCCGGCCACGGCCACGCCCATGGCGGTCAGGGCCCCGGATTCCCGGAAGCCGGGCTCAGGGTTCGCGCCGTGGGTGACCGGCGCGCCCTTTCTGCGGCCGTCGGGGGTGGCCATTACGGCGGCCCCCATGCCGATGGTGTTCGCCCAGCTGAACAGTCCCGGGATCATGTTGAAGCCCCTGGGCGAATTGCTCTTCTTGGTATGGTAATTCAGGCGCTCGACGATCTCCCTGGCGTAGTCGTCCGCACGGGTGCCGCCGAAGCCGTAGCGCGGGGTGGATTTCATGTAGAGGCGCATGTCCTCGCGGTCCTCCCAGTCCCCGTGCAGGGCGCTGAAGAGGTCGCTCCAGGTCATGATCTCTTCGTCCTCGATGGCCCGCTCCATGCTGGCAAAGCTGTCGGCCACGGTGCCCAGGGCCACGAAATCAATACAGAAGTTGTAGTTGTCCACGCCGCCGCCGGAGACGTCCAGAGCGCGTTCGATGGGCCCGTGGCACATGAAGTTCAGGGCCATCTCGGGGCGCATAAATTTCGCGAACTCGTAGTGCATGTCCACGGTCTTCTTGATGGTATCGATGGCGATGTCCAGGTGCTTGTCGAACAGCCGCCACAGGCGCTCCACACTCAGGTCGTCTTCTTCCTCGAACTCGAGAATGGCCCACTCGAGGACCTTGGCCATGTTGATCTTCACCACGTCGTTGAGGGTGTACTCCGTGCCGGGCAGGGCGCACCAGTTGCAGCCCACTTTGACACGGGTGCGGGCGACCTCGGCGGTGTAGCCGTTGCGCATAAAGCCCTCCACCATCACCCGGTCGCCGAGGTAGGAGGGGTTGCCGCATTTGTCCTCGAACATGTACTCCACGCTGCGGCGCACGAAGGCCCGGTCGATGTTTTCGTGGATGCGCAGGCACACCGCCGTGGGGATCTTGATCCAGTGGCAGGCCTCGATGGTCATCCAGCTGATCTCGTTGGTGCGGTCGGAGCCGTCGGGCCAGGTGCCGCCGATTTC
>Ga0123353_10015482_pt1 | contig 11080 bp, 8 predicted proteins | sample TergutLab28metaG_3_FD_92763 | JGI IMG/M metagenome (GOLD analysis project Ga0123353, IMG submission 92763) | Labiotermes labralis P3 segment gut microbial communities from Petit-Saut dam, French Guiana - Lab288 P3 | ecosystem: Host-associated > Arthropoda: Insects > Digestive system > Gut ... | reverse complement strand
CTCCGTTCCAATTTGCAATTCGGCGGACATTTGATTCCGACATGTTTCGGTCTTCGTCGATACGGATTATCCACTGACTATACTGCCGGACGTATTGTGAAATGCCTTGAATCAAACCGCAGCCGGTAGCGCGGGACGATTCGATTAAGAGCAAAATCCGTTTTTTTCTGCGGGGCGGCTCAATGGGAACTGCCCTGGAACTGCCGGACGGCGATTTAGCCATGAGTATATTTCACGAAAAAGACAGTAAAACAAAGTGGAATAGATTTTACCAAAAGATGAACAGAGCCGCAATGGCGAAATTTGACAAAAGATTGGTTAAATTTAGCATTTGAATTTTCGCACAATTGAAGTATTATATCCATAAATGATGTGTTTTTATCGTGATGGTTGATTTCATATTTTCATCTTCCATGTTCGAACTCTGCCATGGATTTTTCCGTCGGCTTTACCTTGCAAGATGTTTTCCATGAATAAAATCGTTGTTTTTTTACTTATTTGTTTCCCTGTATTGTGCGGGTGCCGAGATGACCCATATACGATTAAGGGTTTAGTGCCTGCGGTCAGCACAGCCATTTATGAAGGGGCACCGCAGGCTGAAGCCATTGTTTCCTTCTCACCCATCGAGGGACAAGGAATGGCGGGAACCGCTATGACCGGCGCAAATGGACGCTTCGTTCTCAGTACCCGCAAACCAATTGTAATTGACTTTACCGCGAAAACGGTTTCCGAAACCGTTCCGTGATATTATATATTTTAATAATTTCCGATGTAACTGTAATTAAGGAGAGAAACCATGCTAGAATTATTTTCTAATTTAGGCAATTTGAGAGGGGGGCGCAAATCCGCTTTTACCCTCGTTGAACTTTTGGTCGTCATCGCCATTATCGGCGTGTTGATTGCCCTTTTGCTTCCTGCCGTTCAGGCGGCGCGTGAGGCGGCGAGACGTATGCAGTGTGCCAACAACATGAAACAGTTTAGTTTAGCGTTACATAACTATCACGATGTTCACAATTCATTTCCGTCCGGCGGCAGTTATATCGGTGTCCGAAAAACGCCGGGCGGAGCACCTGTCAGTACGACACCGGTTTGGTCGGCGCATATTTTCATATTGCCGTTTCTCGAACAAGAATCTCGTTATCAAGCGTACTTCACTGCCATCCGAAATGCGGATTTTAACGAAACATACCAAGTATACGGTGCGGAAGGAGTTGTCGAAACATTTATTTGTCCATCAGACGGAAGCGGTCGTCAGATAGACAAAGCAATCCACATGGCAATTACCAATATCGTTACCTCTCGTGCCGATGTTATTTGGAATAGTACATGCACTTATGGATACAGTCAACCTAGGGGACTTGACTATGCCGCTGACGGGGCAGTTAATAAACGTCAAATGTTTCCGCACGGAGTTTGGTTTAGTATGCCGCATTGTTTGGATGGGACGAGCAATACGATAGCCATCAGTGAAACCGTTGCTTCCAATGCAAATAAACAGGAACCGCTTGTCAAATCGTCTCATGCGGCAGATACTACAGGCGGCTGGGGAAGTCGTGAAGCGATTTATCAAAACGCCTTTAGCGTTGCTCTGACGGTAGCCGAACCCGGTTCATTGGTCTATAAAAGTGCATATGCGGGAAGCAACCAAACTGGTCAACGTGCCGCCGTTACCAGTAAATGTTTTGTTGCCCGACGCGGTTTTCCGGCTCAATCGGGGATGACTGCAATGTCTGGATTCAACACAGTACTTCCGCCGAACTCGCCTAGTATAGGATACGGGGGCTGGTCTCATTGGGGCATTTTCTCTGCGACCAGTTATCATCCGGGCGGAGTCAATTCGGGATTATTCGATGCTTCCGGCAGATTCATTTCTGATACCATCAATACGGTTTCTCCCGGTGTAACTACGCCAAGACAGTACGTGAGTTATGGAGATGTCAGTCGGGAAAGTGATTTTGGTGTCTGGGGAGCGATTGGAACTGTCAACTGCGGCGAAAGCAAAACGCTGCCGTGAGTGAAGCTTGTTCTCTGCATAACTTCAGATGTATATGTCATGTCAGTTCCACTAATGGATGAAGGGCGAGTAATGAATGTAAAACTCTTAAAGAGTATAATACTCGGAATAGTTTTGAGCGTCTGCCTCATTGGTTGTCAGCCGAATAATAGACCAGCCGACCTTCCGGCACTATATCCATGTACGATTACGATTGTTCAAGAAGGTGTTCCTCTTTCGGGAGCATCCATTTCCTTGGTTCGAATTGATACGGATACGTCCGTACCGTCGAATTCAAGCAGTGAATCGAATTGGATTCCAACTGGCGCAACGAATCAAAGCGGAACAGCGGTTATCTATACCAATGCCCGGTATGTAGGGTCGCCCTTGGACGTTTTAAGGTGATTGTAGAAAAAAAACAGGCGGGAGAAAGCAAACTTGGTCCTCCTCCGCCTGAAGATAGTCCTGCCTATCCTGCATGGGAAGAGAAGATGTTGGGCGAAATACTTCCCTTATACACGCTAGTTGAAGCCAAATACACTAGCGTTGATGAAACGCCGCTTGAAATTGAAATCAAAAAAGGCAAAAATAACCTGAAATTGGATATCGGAGCCGCCGTCAAAGAGCGCGTTAAATGAAATACTGTACCATTCACATAACAAATCAACCTATTTTTCAAGAAGGAAATTTTATGTCTCGATTTTATTTACGTTCATTTTTTGTTTTGTTCTGTGCCGTTTTTTCGGTTATATCTGTTTTTGCACAGCCGATGCTTGACCGGTCTGCGACCCGTGTTCAAAGCACACTCAAAACCGGTTGGAAACAACTCGGAGTAATCCAACAGAAGAGCGTTTCCGAAGTTGATTCGACTCCTTGGTCTCTCGGCTGCGAAACGCTTTGCCGGGATTACATCGACTGGAATCTTTACAAGGAATATGTTGCCCCGCTTGGTATTAAACTGGTACGGCTTCAAGGCGGCTGGGCAAAAACGGAACAGGAAGCAGGTGTTCTCAATTTCAAGTGGCTTGACGACATCGTTGACGATGCTTTGGCACGCGGTTTGAGTGTTTGGCTTGAGACCGATTACGGTAATCCGATTTACGAAGGCGGCGGCGGTCGGGATTTAGCCGGCGGTTTTCCAACCTCGGAAGTCGCATTAGCGGCATGGGACAAATGGGTCGAAGCAATGGCAACCCGATATAAGGATAAGGTTAAAATCTGGGGTATGTGGAATGAACCCGACATTAACAAAACGCACACTCCGACCGACATAGCGTTGTTTAACATCCGCACGGCAGAGATTATCAAACGGATTATTCCCGATGCACGAATCGGCGCGCTTTCATTAGCCGCTAACAGTCCAAAACGCTTGGAAGATTGTCTTGCAGTCATTGCCGAAAAGGGAAAACTCGACCTTTTTGAATGGGTGATTTATCACGGCTATTCTCCGAATCCCGACAAGTCATACGGCAACGTCAAAGGGCAGCAGGAAGTCCTTGCCCGAATTGCACCGAAACTGAAACTTTGGCAGGGTGAAAACGGTGCGCCTTCTGAGATGGCGCGCCGCTTTGCTTTGTCAAACATTCCCTGGTCGGAACTGACACAGTGCAAATGGAACACCCGTCGAATGCTCGGCGACCGCGGAAACGATGTCGATATTTCATCGGTCTTCACGATTTGCGATTTCGATCATACCGGTCGGGAAATCAATCGTAAGGGACTGCTTAAAATCAACGACAAAACGAGTTTAGCCAAAGTAAAAATGGCGTACTATGCTGTGCAGAATGTGGTATCGGTTTTTGACGGAACCTTGAAACTTCTAAAGGATTACTCGTGTAAAATTGAAGGCGAAAAAGAAGTTACGTGGTTTGCATACCGCAATCCCAAAGGGCAGGACATTCTTGTTTTCTGGGACGGCAGCGACCAGCCGCGGGACGAAAACACGACGTCTCCTGTCACGATAACTGTGGAGAACGGCGGATTCAAAGACCCGGTTTGGGCGGATGTTATAACGGGACGTATTCACGAAATTCCGGATGACTTAAAGAAAATCGAAGCCGGTAAAATGACGCTGAAGAACGTTCCTGTTTATGACGCGCCGGTGTTTATCACGGACAGAGACGTTGTGCTGCCGCAATAAGTTGTTAAAGTTTGCTAAGAAACCTTATTTTCCTTTACTAAAAAACCTCAGTAGTAATGAATACCATAAAAATCAACCTAATTAGGTAATTAGAGCATTTTTGGATTTGGCGTGGACAAATTCCCGTCACCCCCGCGAAGGCGGGGGTCTAGAGAATGGACGCGGAACCCTTTACGTCTAGATTCCCGCTTTCGCGGGAATGACGAAAGCGAATTTCAGCAGTCCACACCAATTCCTGATATGCTCTAGGTTAGCGGTGTGAGCCGCTTTTGGCTACTGGAGGTTATTTTGTTCGGAAAATTAGGTTATCTTTTCAATAGATGTTCAGTAAATTTCCGTGTTTTCAGTGGTAAAAAGATGTAACGATTTACAGTTTGAGTAAATTTATAACTGCCGCAAAAACACTTAACAAGTAGACCGTACATGACGACAAACCTGACTGCTCTCGATTTCAGTATAGTTGTCGTCTATATGCTGCTGGTGACAGTAGTCGGAAGCGTTCTCGGTCTTTTCGCCCGAAACATCAAGGAATACTTTGCGGGGGGAAGTCCGATTCCCTGGTATCTTGGTGCCATCAGCAACTATATGACGATGATGAGTACCTACGTCTTTGTCGCCAGTGCCGGCATCGCTTACACCGAAGGAATCGTTGCGATAGTCATACTCTGGAGTGCTATTCCGCCGACTCTTGTTGCGACATTTCTGATTTCAAAATGCTGGCTGCGAATGGGAATTATCACACCGGTCGAATACCTTGAGACCCGATTCAATATCACGGTTCGGCAGATTTCTTCTTGGGGAGGTGTTGCGTTCCGTATTCTCGATAATATGATTCGTCTTTACGCTATCGGCATATTTGTTTCCGGTGCCGTCGGTGTGCCTTTGGTTACGGCAATCGTCTTTTGCAGTATTGTTGTCATCACTTTTACGATGCTCGGCGGACTCTACGGCGTTGTGATTACCGATGCGGTACAATGCGTGATACTTATCCTGACCACTCTCGTTTTATTGCCGTTAGCACTGGGCGCAGTCGGCGGACTCGGTGCCTTATATCAGGCAACGCCGGCAAGTTTCGGACTTGGAAACGGTCCCAAAGGACAAACGTGGTTCCTCGCCGTCTATTTTCTGATGATATTGATTAAATACAACGGCAACTGGGCATTCATTCAACGGTTTTACAGCATGGGCTGCGAGAAAGAAGCCCGAAAAATGGGGCTTGCCGCTGCCGTCTTGTATTTTATTCTGCCGATTCTGTTTCTGCTTCCCGCCATTGCCGGACGAGTTCTCTTTCCCGAACTGGAAAATCCCGAAACGGTTTACGTCAATGTTTGCAAACTGCTCCTGCCTTCCGGTATGATGGGGCTGATGATTGCAGCGATGTTTGCCGCTACGATTTCAACGCTCAGTTCCGAATACAATGTTACCGCCGGGGTCCTGACGCGGGACATTTATCAACGTTTGTTTCGTCCCGCTGCTTCAGAACGGGAATCAATGGTCGTTGCCCGGCTGACAACGCTGCTGCTGGGAGTTCTGATTATGGTCGGTTCCCTTTACATCGGTCAAATCGGCGGTGCTTTTGAAGCCAATAAACTCTTTACGGGAATGCTCGGCGTTCCCATCGTTGTTCCGCTTGTTTTCGGTGTCCTGTGGAAACGTCCGAAACCGATTGGAGCGGTCATTGCAATGGTCGGCGGTTTTCTCATCGGACTCTTGTTTTATTTGACGGAAAAGTTCGAATGGGGAACCGGCAATTCAATTCAAATGGTGTTAAACGAAATCGCTGCTTGGAAATGGGAAACGAAAACATTCATACAAATCTGCTGTTGTCTTTCCTTTTACTTTTTGTCAGCGTTTCTTCTGAAACGCGATGCCGAATATAACCGGAGAGTCGATGCCTTTTTTGAAAAATTGAAAATCCCGTTTTTCTCTAAAGTTCGGCGTGCCGACCAAAGTCAGTTAAAATATGCGATGCTGTTGCTGTTGGCAATTTCACAATTACTTAGCGGCGGTTTGTTCATTTTCGTGAGCATGTTTCATTGGGGAACGCCAAGCAGTCAATGGGCTTTCGGTTTAGGTACCGCCTGCTGCGTTCTGGCTGTTATTCAGTTAATCGTTCCGAGAAAAGGATTTTATTCCCTTTGGGCGGCAAATCACCCGAATCAAAAGGAGAGTCCTTAACATCATATACTTCGTTATTACATTTTATGACTATTGAATCCGCAAATTGTTTTTCCCGCAGTGAATATCCGCTGCCTGGTCCGCTCCGCATTGTCCAATTCGGAGAAGGCAACTTTCTGCGCGCCTTCATCGGCTGGATGATTCAGCACTTGAACGATAAAGGTCTCTTCAGCGGTTCCATTCGGATTGTCGAACCGCTGCCGCACGGAACGGGAGACACATTGAATGAACAAAACGGACTCTATACCGTTCTGCTTCGGGGATTAGAAAACGGTCAGGTTGTTGAGCGTGCCCAAGTTATTTCCTGTGTTGAGGGTTCGTTCAACTCTTATCGGGATTGGGATTCCGTTCTCGCACTTGCCCGGCTGGAATCGCTGCAATTCATTTTTTCCAATACAACGGAAGCCGGTATTGAATACAAACCGGAACCGAAACTTGAAACAACGCCGGGAACGTTTCCCGCTAAACTAACGGCGTTTCTCTTTGAACGTTTTCAAACCGGCGGAAGCGGACTGTGGATAATTCCTTGCGAACTAATCGAAAGAAATGCTTCCTGTTTGAAACAATACGTTCTTCAGTATGCGGCAGATTGGAATCTCGGAACCGGCTTTATCGACTGGGTCGAAAAAGAAAATCGGTTCGTCAACACGCTCGTTGATAGAATTGTCGCCGGTTATCCGAAATCGGAAGATGAAGCACTTCGTCTTCGTCTCGGTTATGATGACAAACTCCTTGTTGCGGGCGAACCGTTTCACTTTTTTGCTCTGGAAGCACCGGATTCATTGGAACAGGTTTTGCCGCTGCGTCAATCCGGTTTGGATGTTGTCTTGACAGACGACATAACACCATATCGGATGCGCAAAGTGTTTCTGCTGAACGGCGGACATACTTCGGCAGCACTTGCGGCGTTCTTGTCGGGCTTGGATTTCGTTGACGAAATGGTCGGCGACGAACTTTTCAATCGGTTTCTGCGAGACCTGCTTTATGAAGAAGTACTTCCGACTATTGAACTGCCGGAACAGGAAAAGACGGAATATCTTGAAGCCGTCTTGGAACGTTTCGCTAATCCGTTTGCCAAACACCGCTTACATTCCATAACGTTAAACTCCGTTTCAAAGTGGAAAGTCCGGGTGCTGCCGAGTTTCCTAAAAGCGTACAAAAAAACAGGAAAATTGCCGAAACGTCTTGCTTTTTCCTTGGCGGCACTGCTGGTTTTTTACGAAAATACAAACGGTAAAGGAAAGCGGAACAGGGGTTTGCCCTACGAAATTTTAGATGATATTGAAATCGTTAATTATTTTGAAACCCTTTGGAAGGAACACAACATCGGACAGTTAGTTCGGAAGGTGCTTTCCCGCACCGACTTTTGGGGAAGCGATTTAAACGAAATTGACTCATTGGCTTCAACACTCGTTTGGTTCATTAGCATGATGAAAGCCGACGGTGTTCGATACGCCCTTGAACGAATATTATTCAGATGAAAAAATTACTGCAAATTCATACTGACGACAATGTTGCAGTTGCCGTCGAGGACCTTTTAGAAGGCGGGTTATTCGATGGAATGACTGTACGCACCGCTATCCCGCGGGGACACAAGGTTGCGCTGCGGGAAATCAATATCGGAGAACTCGTCATCAAATACGGAAAGCCCATCGGAACTGCCAGTCAACGAATTGGTATCGGAGAACATGTTCATACTCACAACATCATCAGCCGGTTGAAGGGAACAGAAGAATATGAATACGTCTGCAATGTTCAAGAAGTTGTTCCGAAGGAAAACGCTAAATTCGTCTTTCAAGGATTCCGGCGAAGCAATGGAACAGTCGGTATCCGCAATGATTTATGGATAATTCCAACAGTCGGCTGCGTCAACAGGTTAGCACGGGGACTGGCAAATCGCATCAATCAGGAATTGCCGCAGGGCAGTGTTCGGCAGGCATTGGCTCTGGAACATCCGCTGGGATGTTCACAAGTTGGGGAAGACCATGAAAGAACGGCACGGACTCTTGCGGCATTGGCATCGCACCCTAACGCCGGCGGTGTTCTCGTTCTTTCGCTGGGCTGCGAAAATAATACATTGGAATCGTTTCGCCAGCGGTTAGACGCTGACGACCCGCGTTTTCGTTTCCTCAAAGCGCAGGATGAAGGCAGCGAATTTGAAACAGGAATCGCCTTACTTCGGGAATTGACGGACAACGCTGCCCGAATAAAACGCGAGGAAGTTACCGGACTAACTATCGGACTTAAATGCGGCGGTTCCGATGCGTTGTCTGGAATCACGGCGAACCCGCTGCTCGGTGCGGTTTCCGACCGGATAATTGCCGCCGGAGGCAGTTCGGTACTGACCGAAGTACCGGAAATGTTCGGTGCGGAAACGCTGCTGCTCAACCGATGCATTGACCGCAGTGTATTCGACAAAGGAGTTCGGATGGTCAACAACTTCAAAGAATACTTTCTTCGATACGGAGAAAGAATTGACGAAAACCCCTCACCCGGCAACAAGGACGGCGGCATCAGTACACTTGAAGACAAATCCATCGGCTGCGTTCAAAAAGGCGGCTGCTCACCGGTGGTCGACATATTGGAAGACGGCAAAGCAGCAAAAACCGGATTGACGCTGCGCAGCGGACCCGGCAACGACATGGTCGCTTGTACGAATCTCGCTGCGGCGGGCTGTCAGTTGATTTTGTTCACCACCGGACGCGGCACACCGCTCGGTTCGGTTGTACCGACTCTGAAGATTTCCTCGAACAGCGAATTGGCTGCATCAAAACCGCATTGGATTGACTTTGATGCCGGTCGGCTTCTTCATGGAACTTCGCTTGCGGAATTAACAGACGAACTTATGCAAAAGATTTGTGCAGCGGCGAATGGAACAGAACTTGCGCTGAATGAACAAAACGGATATCAGGAAATCGCCTTGTTCAAAGACGGGGTGACGTTGTAAATAACTTTACATAAAATATAATTTTATAGAAGGAAACCTTATGAACAGCAATGTAAAAAAGCAGGTCATTACTTCGGAAGTAATCAAGCAGCGTGCTTTAGAACTCGGAGCCGATGCCGTAGGAATCGGCAACATCGACCGCTGGAAAGAAGCACCGCTTCAAATGGACCCGAAACAAATCATGCCGGAGTGCAAGTCAATCATCGGCTTAGTATTCCGGGTAATGCGGGGAAGTTTGCGCGGCATCGAAGAGGGAACTTTCTTCAGCAACTATTCCTCAATGGGATACGGCGGTATTACCTACCTTTTCATGCCGATGGTCGTTATGAACCTTGCGCGAATGATAGAAGATGCCGGTTACGAAGCAATTCCGATGGGACATCAAAGCGATTGGCGCGGAATAGACAACGAAGGCGAGATGCGGCGGGGATACAGCGTTCCCGTTAGACCGGGACGCGCTGCCCCCGATATTATGCTGCACCTACGAATCGGTGCTTTCCTTTGCGGATTAGGCGAAATCGGTTTCAGTAAAATGTTTCTTTCACCGCAGTTCGGTCCCCGAAATCGAGTCGGACTGATACTCACCGATTTGGAACTGGAACCCGACCCGATATACTGCGGTCCGCCGCTGTGCAACCGCTGTATGGCTTGCGCTGCCAACTGTCCGGGGCAAGCAATCAAAAAAGATAAGACCGTTAAGACCGTTGCCGGAGGAATTGACCTCGAATGGTCTGACATTGATTGTTCAGCGTGCGACGTGGCTTTTCGCGGCGGTCGGGCAGTCGAACCCGGTGAAGAGGGCTTCTACACCGAAGAAATGTACGGCAATAAAATCACTGCCGGCAAGTATTCTCCGTTTGTTAAAAAGCCGGCGAATCTCTACAATACAGGTCAAGCGGTCTGCGGCGGTCGCGGCTGCGTCCGTGCCTGTATGGTCAGTTTGGAAAATCGGGATGTGTTGATGAACAAATTCGTGTCGAAGTTTCGGCGCGAACCTTTGTGGACGGTCGATTGGTCTGAGCCGGAAAATCAAAAAGTTGCCGAAGAAGGAAAAAACATAGGACCCGTTTCACTATCGAATCTATCGGTCGGTAATGTTAAGGCAAAACAGGAATCGTCCATTGCCGAAAACACAGCCGAAAACGCTGTTGCCCCGCAAGCCAAAGAAGCGGATTGAGCGGTAATGAAACCTAATGCGTTAAAATTTTCTGTTGGATACCGTTTGCCCGGCAACTTCGGTTCAATGGTCGATGTCTTTCGTGACTATCGAAACAGCATTGCGGAATGCTATTTCGCTTTGCCGGGTGACCCAAGCGGTCGCGCTCCGCTCGGTGTTCAACGGGGTGAATTGAACGCCGCCGATTATCACGTGTTCTGGTCGGAAATTCAGCGGATAACCGCGCTGGGAATTAAACCGGTGCTGTTATTCAACGCCGCTTGCTATGGGAAAGAAGCAATTTCAAAGGCGTTCCAAACGTATTTACTGGAAACACTTCGTGAATTGCGGCAGGAAATCGGGTTGTCTTCGGTTACAACTGCCTCACCTTTCACTGCAAGGGAAATCAAGAATCGGTATCCCGAAATTGAGGTTCGTGCTTCGGTGAACATGCGTCTTCAATCAATCCGTTCCCTTGAATACTTAACCGATTCCTTTGATGGTTTTTACTTGGCGAAAGAATTGAACCGCGATGTTTCCGCTTTGCGCAACATTCGTTCTTGGGCGGACTTGTGCGATAAGCAAATTCATCTCTTGGCAAACAGCGGTTGTCTTTATCATTGTCCTTGGCAAACCTTTCATGACAATATGGTTGCGCATGAAACT
>Ga0123353_10015481_pt1 | contig 11081 bp, 9 predicted proteins | sample TergutLab28metaG_3_FD_92763 | JGI IMG/M metagenome (GOLD analysis project Ga0123353, IMG submission 92763) | Labiotermes labralis P3 segment gut microbial communities from Petit-Saut dam, French Guiana - Lab288 P3 | ecosystem: Host-associated > Arthropoda: Insects > Digestive system > Gut ... | reverse complement strand
CGCACCTCGTCCAGGGTAGCTTTTGTCGAGGGTTTGCCCAGCAGCGCCACGTACTCGTCCAAGGGGATGATGACGCCGGTGGTAATTTCTCCGCCGCCCCGGTAGTGGTTTTGGGTGGTCAGGGCGATGGTGCAGGCGTCCAGCAGCTTGTGGGTGCTGATGCGCAGCCCGCCGGTGAGCTCGCTGTACTTTTCAATAAATACCTTGTAGTCCCCGTCGGTGATGATGGCCACATCGGTGATGGCGTCCACGTCCGGCGGGGTGGAGCGGGTGGTGATCTGGGAGAGTTTGTTGCTGCCCGTACCCTGCAGCATGGGGGCGAAACCGATCTGTTCGGGTTCGGTGAGGGGAACGGGCTGTATGAGAATGGTCTCTATGCCCTTGGGGGCCAGCACGGTGTTGCCGGTCATGGCCGCACCTCTTCCCGCTTGGTGAGGATTCGCAAAAATACGCCGTCCTGCACCTCGAAGGCCCGCATGTTTTCGTTTAACAGGGCCTTTGCCTGCGCAATATTTTTCTCGGGGAGGGCAAGCGCATTCAATGCCAAAGGCGCAAAGTAGTCTGCTACGATTTGCAGCTTGGTTTTTTTGGCGTCCTTGTCCCTATAGTCGGTTTCTTTCACTTGCTCATGGAGACGAAGAGCAAGGTCGTCCAAGGCGTTTATGCGTTCGGCGAGGACTTCTTTTCCTATCCTAAAGATTGAAAATTCAGGAAGGCCTATGTATTCGGCGATCAGATCCACCGCCGCGTCATACCCAAGGAGGAAATAATAACCGTCCAGTATGGTTTTTCTGGTGGCTTTCAGCAACGCCGTGTTGTGTGCGTAGTCCCTATTGCGCGGGGAAAATTGTTCAAGGCCACAGATAAGGCTCAAGTTTGTTTCGTGATCCCATTCCGTGTAGTGGCCGCGCTCATCGATGTACGGGTTCCGGTTTAGCTCATCAGAGGGCTTGAAAATCGCGATGCCGTTGAAGAGGGCCCTTTTGTTGCCCTCCAAGCGGTTGGGGTCGGCTTGGATTTCATCATACTGCTTTTGCGTCATGATGAGGGGCAGTTGCTCCATGTACATGGCTTCATCCTCGATGGCCCGGGCGGTGGAGAGGATGGTCAGCAGGCGGTTAAGCTCCCCGCGCACCTGCTCGTAATACGAGACCGCGATGGCGTTGTTTTGGCTGATCCAGTTGTTGAGCCCGATGTAGCGATGGTAGCGTGTGCCCTGCTCCTTGTCCCGCAGGGAACGGACCATGGTGGTGAGCTGGGCGGCGGTGAACAGCCCCTTGGGGGCGGCGGCCCCTTGGGAGGTCTGTTTGTACGCGTCGATGAGGCTGAGGATGATCGCCCGGCCGACCTCGTCCCCGGTCCAGCTTTTTTTGCTCAACAGGGTTCTGATGTGATCCTCCATGGATGGCCGCCCTTCTATATACACATAGGCGCATGTGTATATGTGTATGTGATCGTCATTCCGCTACGGATTCCTCCAAGAGGCAGTGGACCAGCTCGTTGACGCTGACGCCGCCGGCGGTGGCCTGGGCCCGTATCTTTTCGTACAGGCTGGGCTGTAGGAGCAGCTGCAGGCGGCGGCTCTTGGTTTCGATGTAGAGCGGGTTGATCCTAAAACCTTCGGGAGGTTTTTCCGGTTTTGTCTCCGTAGAGACCGGCTCCGCGGGCGCGCTGATAAACTGCATGGCCGGGTTCATGGGGTCGATGCTGGCTTTGAAGGATTTTGTCTTGCCGGGCATGAGCGTCACTCCTCTCTGAGCAGCTCGTCTAGGAGCATGTTGTAATCGGCGGCCGCGTTGCTCTTGGGCGCGTAAGCGAAGATATTTTCCCGCACGGCCTGGCTCTCCTTGATGGGCGTGCACTCCCGGATGCGGGCCTCGTACAGTTTGGTGTCCAGCTGTTTGGCGGTATCTTCGATCATCTCGGCGATCTCCCGGCCGATGATGGCCCGGCCGTTGTAGCGGGTCAGCAGGATGCCCATCACCTGCAGCGAGGGGTTGCAATACCGCTGGACGGCGCGGATGGTGCCGTAGAGCTGGCTGATGCCCTGCAAACTGTAGATGTCCGCTTGGGCCGGGATGATGCAGCCGGTACAGGCCGCCAGGGCGTTCACCGTCAGGATACCCAGGGCGGGCGGCGTGTCGATCACCACGTAATCGTAATGCGCCTTGACCGGCTCCAGCGCCTCCTTGAGGCGATATTCTTTTCCCGTGGCGGTGATCACCGTGTCGGCCCCGGCCAGGGCGGGGGAGGCGGCGACAACGTCCCCCTGGGGTGTTTGTTGAATGGCTTGGGCCAGGGAAGCGGAGGCGCTGAGCACGTCCATGGCGCTGGGTATGGGCTGGCCCGCGCTGTTGGCCCGCAGCGTATGGGAGAGGTTGCCCTGGGCGTCCAGGTCGATAAACAGAACTTTTCGCCCCTTCAGGGACAACCCCGCGCCGATGGACAGGGCGGTGGTGGATTTACCCACGCCCCCCTTTTGGTTGATGATGGCGATGATTTTCAATGGCCGTGCCTCCTCATGCTGTTATGCGCCTGTTGTTATATGTATGATGATATGTGTATGCTCAAAACAGAAGGGACGCGATGGCCTCGCTGCAGCTGTTGCCGGCCCGGTCCAGGGCGTGGTTGTAGATTTGCGTGGTGGCGATGTTGGCGTGGCGGGCGAACTGCTGGACTTCGTCCAACCCCTTGCCGGCCAGCAGGGACAGGGTCACCGCCGTATGGCGTAAAGAGTGGGCGGTGAGCCTGTCCGAATCGTACCCCGCGTTTTGCAGCCTCTGTTTGACGATGCCGCTCACCGACCGGGTGGTGAGCCGGGCCCCCGCGCTGTTGTTGGAGAGGGATACAAACAGGGGCGCGGCCGCCCCGCAGGGGCCCCGGGCCCGCAAATAGCGCCGGATGGCCTGCTCTACCGGAGGATCCAATTTTACGTATTCGGTCTTTTCGTCCCGGCCCTTGCCCTGGATGTACAGCACCGGGTGGTTGCCCGCCGTAGCCAGATCCCCGATGTCGGCCCTGGTCACTTCAATCGTTCGCAATCCGCCGGTCACCATCAGGGCCAGCACGGCGTAATCCCGCAGGCCCCGCACCGTGCCGCGGTCTACCCCGCCCATCACGGCCTTTACCTGCTCGCTTGTGAGGTAATCCTTTTTGTATCCCCTGTCGATCCGGGCGCCCTTGATCCGGGCGGCGATGTCCGGGTAGATGCCCTCCTGTTCCGTCCATTGAAAAAAGAGCCGGGCGGCGGTGATGTAACTCTGTACGGTGGCCGGTTTGTGGCCAACCTGCAGCCACTCCCGATAGGCGAGGATGTCTTCCCGCCGGGGCCGGGTGATACCTTCGATCGCAAAATAACCGAAGAGCTGGCGCAGCGCCCGGGCGTAGGTCTGTACCGTTTTGGGCCGTGCGTCCAGGTAAGCGGTGAAACGTTGGGACAGGGCTTGGGTGAGCTCCTCCCGGGCCGGTGCCTGCAGGGCGTTCATCGATACGCCTCCTGTTGCTATGCGCATGATGTTATACACATACATATATACACATACGTCTATGTTGATGAGGCTTTGCGTATACAATTATACTACACGGGTTTCTTGGTGTCAAATATTGCGCGAACCGTTCCGCTATGGTAGAATGAACGATACTACCCAACGGCGTGATAGAGCGTGAAGGGAAGCGTGAGCAAAAAACATGAACCCTCTTGTATCGATTGTCATTCCAGTGTACAATGGCGCGAATTATATGCGCGAAGCTATCGACAGCGCGCTGGCGCAGACGTATGAAAATTGTGAGATATTGGTGGTAAACGACGGATCAAACGACGGTGGCATAACCGAAGAAATCGCCCTTTCCTATGGCGATAAAATCCGGTATTTCGCGAAAAAAAACGGCGGCGTCGCGACGGCGTTGAATATGGGCATTGAAAATATGCGCGGAGAATATTTTTCGTGGCTCAGCCATGACGACCTGTATCATGTGCATAAAATAAGCAGGCAAATAGAGACCTTGTCCGCGCAAGAAGATAAGAAGACGCTTATCACTTGCGGTTTTGCGTGCGTCGACGGGGAAGGAAGGGAGCTAAGCGATTCTACGTGCGTCGACGCCAAAGGAAGGGAGCAAAGCGGCGATGACGCCGCCAGTTATACGGATGAACAGTTGGGGACGCCGTTGTTTGTCTTTCTAAAAGGCATATTAAAAGGGGGTCTATTGTTTGGCTGTTCGTTGCTTGTACATAAAGAACATTTTGCAAGAGTCGGCACATTTAATGTCGAGTTACTGACCAATGACATTGATTTGTGGTTTCGCATGATGCGGAACCAGCCGCTGATCTATTTGCGCGAACCGTTGGCAATAAGGAGAAGGCACGATGGACAGGATACGGTAACGAAAAGTGCTCTCCTTGTCCCTGCTTTTCATGAATTTCTTCTCAATGTTGCGAAAACGTTAACGGATGAAGAGATAATTCAGGTGTACGGTTCGCGAGGGAAGTTCTATGAGGAGTTAAAATATGCCGGCGGGGAAGTCACATCGTATGTTAACGCTAAAGCGGCGGAAGAAGGATTGACGCTTGGGGGAAACACGCAAACCATGGAAGATCTGAAGGCCGTGATACTGTCGAATGGGGCGTTGACAAGCGAACAGCACGAAATGGCCCTTCGGGCCCTTCAGGCCATTCAGGAACAATACGAAGAAAATAGTAGGGAAATCAGGCAGGAATACGAAGCGAGCATAAGCTGGAAAATAACCAAGCCATTGCGGTGGGCGAAAAAAATATGGCATACAAAGCGGTTCTCTTGATTTTGTCGAGGCGGACAAGCGAGGCACATTTGTGATCGATTGGGAGGAGCTTGTGTGTTTCGAAAAAAGATTGGATACGTAACGCGGTGGGTTCCGTTTCGAAGCCTCCAGCGGCGGATCGTGGAAAACGGGCGCGACAACAAACCGTCCATCGCGGTTTTGGCGCCGATGTTCGATCGGCGCAACGAAAGGGACGGCTACATTCAGCGCGTAAAGAGCATCGACCAAAACGTGTTGAGCGGGTTTTATCGAATTCATTTGGTGGACAAAGGGGCCAAAGCGAAGAGGCTGTACGCCTTTGATGTGGACGAAGGGCACGCGGAGGTGTTTTTTAACGGTTTCGACCCTGCGCAACGGGAGAAGGTACAGGCGATGATAGACCAGGGCGCGGGCCTGTATGCGCACAGCCTTTTTCAGCTCATGAATCCAAAGGGGGAACCGTCGCCGCTCTTTGCCAACGCGGGCGTTTTGAAAATATGGGATGTGCACGGCGCGGGGCCTGAGGAATGCCTGCTTTCCGGGCAGGAAGAAAAATACGCGCCGGCCCAACGGGCGGAGGCGTACGCTTACGCCCATGCGGACGTGATTGTAACGCTTAACCAAACGATGAAAGCGCACCTGCAAACCAAACACGGCCCTACGGGGGCCCGTTTTGTGTGTATACCGTATTTCGGATCCGGCGAATGGGAGGGGCGGCAAGCGCCTCCGGCGGAGGCTGAGGGTAAGCCGGCGGCCGTGTACGCGGGGGGCGTGCAGCCCTGGCAAAACATGGAGAAGATACGGGACTTGGTGAAAAAGACGCGTTCCCTGTACGCCTATCGTTTTTTTGTGCCGGATCCAAAACAACTTAGGAAGCAGTGGGCGGCCTACTTTCCCGCGGAAGAAATACAGATCGGCTCCATACCGCCCCATCGGATGCGGGAAGCCTATGACCGGTGCCAGTACGGCCTCCTGTTCCGTGAGGATATCGCCGTCAACAACGTGGCCTGCCCGGCCAAATTGATCGAGTACATGCAAAACGGCGTCGTACCCGTTCTCCTCAGTGACCGCATCGGCGACTTCGCGGCGCTGGGCATGCGATACGTCGCATACGAGGATTTTGCGCAAGGCAGGATCCCGGCCGAGGAAGAGCGGGCGCGGATGGCGGAGGATAACCGGCAAGTGCTCAAAAGGCTGGAGCAGGATACAAAGGCTGGATGCGGGGAGCTTGGGCGGATGTTGGAGACAAAAAGAAAATAACAAAATGGGTTACAGCGGCCTCTTAAGCTGAAGAAAATTCGCGGATTTTTGACACAGCCAAATGATCCCGGCACTCAGGGCGTAATAGAGAAGGGTGAGAAGAGGAATCGCAAATAAGGGGTGGATGAAGTTCCAGGGTAATACCACCGTGGTTCCGCCGCTCTTGATCCGACCGTTGATCAGCATATCCAAAAGCAGAGGATGTACCAAAAAAGCACCAAGGGTAAGGCCGTTCCAACGGGACAGGATGCTTTGGGCGCGTTCGCTCGGGCGAGAAAAGGGCAAAGTGTAGATTGCCAAGAATACGCAAATGGAAGCAAGGACAATGATGGGAACCGCCACCCTTCCCATGCTATCGTAGAACAAAGGAATCCTAGGCGTTCCATATGCGTGGGAACCGTATGCCGCCACATGCAGCAGCACCACAAGGAGGCTCATGAGAATCCGTATCGCGTCGAATCTCCAGTTTCTTTCCACAGACAACACCCATTCACCAAATGTTCACGCAAGCGGGCGTGGAGAAGCCTACCGGCTGGAAAAACCGGTAGGCTTGACAAAGCGCGCATGCTGCGTTATTAAAAATAATACCAACTCTCTACCGTGGTGATACCATCCGATATGATGAAGCGTACACTGTGTACTGAATCGTCGCCAATGTTGAAGATGTGCTTCAAAGGATCCCCGCTGCCGGGCCATTGCCACAAATATTTGCTGACGCCGTTTACGTCATACAAGCGATAGGACGCCGACACAATCGGTTTTTCATGGTACACCGAACTTTCGCAAATTACATATCCCCCAGCCGAATCGGCGATTGTCCAATTAATCGACAGTAGGGGAATGGGCAGCGAAACGGTTACCGCTTGCCATGCGTCCACCCAGGTAGAGCCGTTCGTGACGGCATATTGAACGATATAGGTACCCGAAGAGGAGACCTGGAACGTATGTGCCGTCTGGCCCTTGCCGTAGTACCGGTCCAAGAGTACGTTGTTTCGGTAAAGCGAGAAGGCCATGTCTTGGGGGACTCCTGCCACGACGGCAGTGCATTCGATCTTGCCGTTGGTATTGTTCGGAACCGCCGACAAATCCGTAACCCGGAATACCTGCGCAGGGGGCACGGAAACGTCTACAGTGGCCCACCCGTCCACCCAGGTAGAGCCGTTAGTGACGGCGTATTGCACGATGTAGGTGCCGGTAGCGGGGGCTTGGAATGTATGCGACTGTTTACCCGTTCCATAGTACCGGTCCAAGAGCACGTTGTTTCGATAAAGCGAGAAGACCATGTCCTTTATGGAGGCAGTTCCCACTACAACGGCGGTACAGTTGATCTGGCCGTTGGCGTTGCCCGCTGCCGACAAAGACCAAACTTGAAATGCCTGCGCAGGGGGTATAGGCGGCACGGTAACGCCTCGGACAGCGGCCCATCCGTCCACCCAGGTGGAGCCGTTCGTAACGGCGTACTGAACGATGTAGTCGCCGGAAGCGGGAGCTTGGAACACATGTGTCGTCTGATTTGTTCCATGGTACCGATCCAGAAGTACGTTGTTTTGATAAAGGGAGAAGACCATGCTTGTGATGGCGTTCGTTCCCGATACCGTGGCGGTGCATTCGATCTGGCCGCTGGCATTGCCCACCGCCGATAAATTCGAAACCTGAAATACTTGGGCAGGCGGGGTAGCCGGCACGGTAACGGAAATAGTTCTCCAGTCGTCCAACCAAGTGGCGCCCTCGTTGCTTACATATTGGATCAGGTAATCTCCCGTTTGATTGAGCGTAAAGGTCATGCTGGCGGACCAGGCTGCGGTTTTGCTTTCACGCCAATCTACCAGCACAGGGGTACCCCCCGGCACGGCCCGGAACACATTGACGCGATGGTACGTGGGCATGCGGGGACCCGAGGTAGCGCCGGTTACGGTCAGCACGTTGTACACGCCGGAGGTGCTTGCGGTCAGCACAGTGGAAACGCCGGTAATTGTAAATTCCGTAGTCCCGCGTACCGAATAGAGCCCCGTGGTCGTTCCAGGCCCATTGGACTGCCTGACACGCAGATAGTAGTTTCCGGCAGGCAGTGGATACCCTCTTAATTCGTGTTCGTAAGGATTGCCATAGGCGCCAAAGGTTCCGGAAGCGCCAAAGGAGGTAATCGTACCGCCATTTACGTCGCATACGGCGATATCGGCGGAAGAAAATTGCGCTTTTACACTGAAACTTACCCTCGAATCCATGGGCAGGTGGAAGTAGAAGTAATCCACCGTATCGGATTTGCTGAGCATGGCTTGAATAGAGGTCCCGCTGTTGAGCGCTATACGGCTCCCGTTGGCATACGCAAGGCTGGGCGTGTCGTTCGGCTCAATCTCTGTGAGGGAGACGGTATCCAGTGTAGCATGGAGCCTGTACCGCCCGGACGCAGTACCGTCTACAACGATATAATACACACCCTGATCGAGCCAACCGGAACTATGCCCGGTAAGGCTATTGTTCTCGCTTTGGGCTCCCGAAAGCGTAATGGACATATCGGCCAAAACATTGTTTGTGGAGGTATCGTTTCCGTACATGTAAAAACGCATGGTGCCGCCCGTCATTTTGGTGGCGCTTAAGGTCAGCATGCCGGCGCTGGGAAGCTCCAGCCGATAATAATCCGACCGGCCAAACAGACTGTCCTGCAAGCTGTAGATTCCAACGCTGGGAGAAGCGCCGTTCAGCGGGAACGCCGCTGCGTTGTTCATGGTATTGTTGCGATAGCCCAACTCGCCCGTAAGGATGAAGCTGGGGGTAACCCCTACCGCGTAAGCGGAGGCGTCGTCCGGGCTGCTCTTGCTGACAATGACATCATACGCGCCGGCTTCTACAAAGAAAGAAAAGTTCGTGGTGCCGGAGGGAACCAAGGAACCCGTCCACAGCGCAGCAGAAGAGGCGTCCTGATCCGCGGAACGTACCTCCAGGGTTAGGTTGCCGGCGGCGATGCCCATGGACTTAAAGGTGATAGTTAACTGGCCCGCCTCAGCCATGGTGTAGTGGCCATAGGCGGTGCCAAAGACTCCGGCAAACGCTTGCAGGTTGAGGGTGGTTTGCTGGCCGGTTGTCAGGGCAGTGGATCCCGGAAAGAATGCCGGCATAATGCCGATCGGATTTTGCATCGCCATAAAGGGGGAATAGTCCGCCTTTTGGGGTGCCGCCTGATACGCGGCGGTCTCTTCCTCCGACAGCAGGCGAAGCGCATTGGCGGCGGCGTATCCTTCCACCTCGCCGTTCTTTGTATCGGCGAGAATCAACCAGCGATCGCCGGCGCGCTGCTTTACCTTCACGATGCTGCCCTTCCCTAAAAGGCCAAGCCCCACTTCCTCTTCCGCTTGCGTGGCGGAGAAGACGATCGTGTCCCAAAGCGCCTGCGCAAAATTGGACGTGAAGTCCGGGTTTAGAGAAGCGGCGTTGACGAGGTTTTCTTCCTCTTCAACGGGCGCGGAGGCTTCAGCCGGTATTTCTGTGGGGGCCTCCGTAGGGGCCCCAGTCGGTGCTTCCGCAGGGTCCTCATCCGGTGCTTCCGCGGGGGCCTCCGCAGGGGCCTCTGTCGGCCCTTCTGTGGGGGTTTCCGTAGAGGCTTCAGCCGGCGCTTTTGTGGAGGCCTCCGTGGTGAGTGTTTGCGCAGGAACTTGCATGAAGGCCTCCTTCGCAAAAGCTGCGAAAGGCGCTGATATGCACAACACGGCTGCAAGTATAAATGCCAAACCTTTTTTCAAACTGAAGTTCATTGTTTGCTTCCTCCCGTTCCGATATTGCGTTTGAGCACTTTCGGGATTCTCCTGCACGGAGAGGGTGCTCTATTTTTACAAAAAATATACCACATCGTAACACTTTTGACAATATGTTTTTCTTTTGTAGCAAAAATTTAATAACTTTGCAAAACAGCGTACAAAACACGAGCGGCTGGAAGCAAAACGCGCCAGCCGTTTTCCGCCCGCGTTGCCTTTTGGCCCTTTGGGTTTTCGGCCTATGCCTCCGGGCTGTCCAGCGGGATGGACGAAATGATTTCCTGCGCAATCGTGTCTATTTGGTCAAGCTGATGGGGGTCTGTGAGCGCAAAATTGAGAACAACCGCTTCACGCTCGGCTACTTGAACCACATAACAATACATATTGTCTATTTGATACGAAATATACGAAAACTTTGCGCTGGCGCGCTCCTGAAATCCGGTTACGGTGCTGAGCGAACTTAACAGGGCGCTTGTTTCGGCGAGGGTCGCGCCCTGCGAGCGGAGAACCTGTAGGGTAATGCCGCCGCCCGGGCTTGCCGCGCTATATAGGACGCCCATTTCCGCAGCCCCTTCGCCAAGTGCGGTGGAAGTCCAATCTTCCGGGAACCTCAGCTGTATATTTCCCGTTGAAAGCGACGCTTCTGGAGGCGCGTTTCCTTGCGGATCGGCCGCGGGCGCTTGGGTTTCAACCGCCGGGGCCTCCGTCGCCGAAGGCGCAGGCTCATTCGCGCAGCCCGCCAGGAACAGACAAAACACAAGAAACAAGCCAACCCATTTTCTCATTCTGAACAACCTACCTTTCTATGCGTACGCCCTCTAATAAACTCTTTGATAGCGCGCAGTGGCCAGGTGATCTGCCAGCTCATGCTGTTTTTGACCAGTTCGTCGCTGGGACGATCAAAGATCGTTTGCTTCATGAACTCGCGATACGTGCGCAACCTTGCCCGCGCCCCGCCATGGCGCATGCGGCACGCACGCTGAAATGCGCGAAGCGGCCTAGTGATTTTCCAGGATGTTGTGTGATATAGGCTCTTCGCTTCAATGTCTTTTGCCAAATCCGTGCTGTAACTAAGTTGCGATAGCACGGTATGTTGATGATCGCCGGGACGAAAACGCCGCATGACGTCATCATAGATTTCCATCATCCCTTGGATATAACGATCCATGGGATAATTTTCTTGCACAAACGCCCGGGATTTTTCTCCACGCACCTTACGTTCTTGCGCATCGTCTATCCACGCTTGTAAGGCGGCGCTGTACGCGTCCTTCTCTACAGCCAGGCCGCATTGAGGAGAAT
>Ga0123353_10015480_pt1 | contig 11081 bp, 6 predicted proteins | sample TergutLab28metaG_3_FD_92763 | JGI IMG/M metagenome (GOLD analysis project Ga0123353, IMG submission 92763) | Labiotermes labralis P3 segment gut microbial communities from Petit-Saut dam, French Guiana - Lab288 P3 | ecosystem: Host-associated > Arthropoda: Insects > Digestive system > Gut ... | reverse complement strand
GGATCCATCATCAGGGAGCCTTGTACAGTGCTTGGCTAAAAATTACAAGAATGATTCCATCGTGTCCGTTGACATGGACAAGGTCGGTGTTATGGCAGCATATTCTGACCCGCTGTGCAACAAACAACGGGTCGGAATATGCTGCCATAACATCGATCTTGCCCATGTCAACGGACACGATGGAATCATTCTTGTAATTTTTAGCCAAGCACTGTACAAGGCTCCTTGATGACGGATCCTCTATGATCCGAAACATGTTGGAGCACTTTTAAATATTTTACAATTTTAATTGTATCTACATATTATATACTGTACATTTTTTGGATAATAAAGTGTTTAATTATCATTGATGCACGGTGCAAACATGAAGTTAAATGACAGAATGTAGACTTAGCATCGCCACATGCGCGAACACAGAGTAAGGCAAATGTGATTATGAATAAGATGTACGAAACCCGTAAAATAACAAACGTTTGGTTATAAGATTTGCCTTACACAGCACTTCGCGTTAATGAATTCCATAAAGACTAGTCGATGGAGTATCTCCCTTATCGATTTTCTAGTTTCCATAACATACGCCTCAAATGGCAGCGCGGTATATGTTTATTAGCACACTCGCGAAAATCGTTTAATTAAACTCCAAACAGAGTACGGAATCAATTACACAAAACGCTGCTTCACTTAATCGGCAAAGGGAAAGGGCAAGTTTATACCCTAATCCGGTTCAATGTACAATACCGCACTCCACTTCTGTTTAACAAAGATGAGTGTTCATGAGTGCTCTGGTTACTGCCGCAACATGTCCACGCAGGAAGACGGGTATTACATGAACAAGGGTTCTCTGCGTTACACGCGCATTAATAATGCATAACCAACATAAAAAAATGAATCCCTGACCGCTGAAAGGCCGCGCTTCCCCTTAAATTTAATGCACAGGCTTATATTCCACTCCTTAAGGCTCAGCAGGTATCAACAGATGAATTTTTTATCATTTTGTGAAAAGCAACACCGTTAGTACGCCAACATGTCCAGGGCTATGAAGAATATCTATTGCAAACCGGTACTCCTGCACGTCATTATATAACTCACTGAAGACAAAAATTTATCTACAATGCATATAAAAATTCAGTCCGTACGTCACAGAAAACACAATATGCATCTATTAAAAAGACCAATCAGTTCTGAATGTGGGTGATATAAGGACGCTATCATCTGCTAAGATTATATTGCGTCGGTGATGAGTATGGAGCACTGGTGAAATTACAATGACAGGGGAAAACCGAATGACTCGGAGAAAAACCTGTCCCATTTCCATTCTCTCCATGGGCAAGACTGGAAATGAACCCGGGCCTCCACGGTGAGAGGTCGGCGACTAACCTCCTGAGATACGGTACGCCTCCACCAGTCAGTTGATGCTGTGTACAGAAACAGTCTCTGTTTATTCGTGAAATCATAAGGAACACACGAATACACTGTGAGGACAAAATACACTCTTTAGCGTCTAACACAGCGGACCATATGGTAACGAATGGTGTTAGAACCTACAGAGGTATCATGAAGCACTTCTGAGGTATAGTTTCCAAATTCCGCAACTGAGACAAACGAATAAAGACATATGAAGGTAAGTCGCACTTCCAAATAGTCACAACAATCTAAAGCTCTATGAATAGGCACTTTCATACGATGCTACTGGTTATACAGCAAGACAGTGCTAAAGTTTGTCACGGCCCGATTGTCAGAAGAGACTTAACCACGCATGAAATCTGCGCTCTTCCGGGATATTATGCAGCGCAGACAGCGCAGATATCTACCACATCGCGACTGAAGCCTGAAATCACGCACGGTACACCTCTATGAGGAAGATAATTCTTCTCGTGCTTCTTGACCTTTGAAGATAGGACCGATAGGTTCTCCCGAAACGTCGGTACGGAACTGCCACTCTACTCTGCCTGACATCCTAAAAGAGTGCAGATCTCAGCTACATGGCGGCGAAAGACTGAAAACATGAACCACGCATGGTTACATCCCGGTAACAGAACTAAGTGACGAATACACGTGACTTGCAAATAACCTGCCACACGCTTCTACAGGTGGGAGGCAACGACCACTACGCACAAGTGCATACGCAGGTCTCCAGCGAACGTGTCGCCGGCATCTGCAGACACTGGCCTCTTGTAGTTGCTTGTAGTAGTACTCTGCAGAGGTAGGAATATCCTGCTGCAACAGCACCAGCCGCAGGAGTGTGCTGCAGGTTGCCTTGCTGTAGTAATAGCCATAATCGATGTAAGACTGGGCTGCCCACCCAATCTGTTCCAGAGTGTTCCGGTAGGTGACCGGTGTGAAATGGTGGACCGTCGGGTCGGACCAATGACAGACCTTCTACTTCTACGCTCCAAAGGGAGAGGGAATAACGGATGTCCTACATCAGTCGCATTCATATGTGAAAACTGTACTAATCTAGACTGACTGGTTCGAAGGTTATGTAACGACACATCAACTCTGCGTGCTGTAGAACACCATTTGAGATGAGCGATGATTATTAATGGCGAGTCCGGTACAGGGCGCCGTCACTGTCCACGCTATACAGACGTATACTGCACTCGCCATCCCTTGCATGAACGAGTACGTATCTACGAGTGCAAACTAACAGGAGGGCAGCTAATGCACAAATTACAAATTACAAAACTGATTAAGGTCTCCTCTTACTTTTATACACTACGCAAAACATATGAAAGAAGCAGAAGGTATTGATGGAAATCGTGTAACAAAGATTAAAAATATCCAATCACGAACGTCTGAGGACCAGGGGCGGAATGCCCCCCCGAAAGTTCCCTACATGACGTAAAATTCCGGACTCCCTTCGCAGTCACAGCTGTGATACCACCAAATTTAACCTCCAAGAGCTCCCCGCTTAGTGGTATTGGTCTAACAAATGACACGCGTATTTATCCCTAGTCTGTGAATAACCCCGCTGACAGTTATATTAAGCACGTTCATAATAATCAAAATAGTAATAATAATAATAATAATATGAACTGGAATTAAGTAGATACGAAATACGGTAGAAAACAATATGTTACGAAAAATAAAGCCTGAACAAAAGAACCTTTAACATGCCTCGCCACAAAAGAAAGAACAAAAAATGTACTCCAGGATGATATGACCGTTTTAACGAACGAAGTACTTCCAAGAAGTAAAATCCTTCATGAAAACCCGGTAATTAATAGTTATGCCAAAAACAAATACATTACAGAGTTCTTAAGATCACGACACTTAGTTACATTCTGGGTCATTTCCATCGCGTCAACAATGTCACATATTTTCTATATAGGACACTTTAATATTACAATTCTCCCAACAGCCTCTACCGTTCATCGTTTCCAATTAAAACTTTTACACACACAAACACATATTATATATATACACACATACATACATACATACACATATAATATGACATCTCGCCCGCTCCCCAGCCACCCAACCCCCCTGATGTGATCATCCTAACAATGTTCGATGCAGTACATAAAATCCGAAGCTTCTCACTGTGTACTCTTCTCCACTCTCTTGTATCTTCGCACCCCTTAGGTCCAAATATTCTTCTCAGCATCCTGTGCTCGAGCTCCGTGTACATGTTCCCACTGTACGGTGACGGAATCACATTGTAAACTCGTTGCAGAAGTCTGCCATGTTAGCGTGCCTAAGTTGTCACAGATTATTAAAAATAAATAGAGCAAGAATTCGGACTGAAAACACGGCACCATGGACTGCGAAGGCACGCGCCATAAAGCGTCAGCGCACTCCTCTTATCACGGGCACTTGGGGGAGGGGGGGGGGAGGACCCAGTTCTCACTCAAGGAACATAAAAAAAAAGGTAAAGTGATTCCGTTACAGGCCCGGCGTGGTCTAGAGTGTGGGTAGAGGTATAGCTCTATTCTTCAATGACCGCGGCACTAGAATGGTGTGAGTGGTCAGCAGCACGCCCCGGCCGCACTTTACCCCCGGGAAAGATCCGGTACCCATTTTACAGGAGGCTGGGTGGGCACCAGGGCCGGTCTGGACGGGCGGAAAATCTCGTCCCCACCGGGACATTTTTTGTTTTAAATACACATTCGATCCCGGACCGTCCAGCCCGTAGTCAGTCGCTATACCGACTGAGCTACCCGGCCCATACTCAAGAAACATAAGTTACAAAATGTCAACACGTTGTGTCATTAAACAACAAATAATACTGTCTATACAAACCTGCTAAACTGGCAGGCGCTTAACTGGGGGTACATCTGCACTTCACTGTACCTGAAGCTACAGCCGTTACTTGTCGTACCTTCAGATGATACTTTTCTGGGTTACAATGCCGCACAAAATCTTAAGCTTGTTTACGCGTTTCGGAAAAAAAGTGCTGCAACCATCTTCAGTAACCATGACACTGGAGGCAGCATGGTCCCTCGCAACGTCGAAACAGCCTTGGGATCCTACCAGGTGTAATAACTCAGACGTCTGTCATTTCAGCGAAAAGTTCAGTGAAAACCTGAAAACTTACCCGTAACTTGTACTGTTGCGAGAGAATTTGAAAGGGTGCTTAATGGAAAGCTTGGCCGTTGTTTGACAGCACTTTTCCACATCCGACTGGGAGGTTTGTACGAACAGCACGAAGCTTAGGACTGTCGGACTCGGGACCGGGATTCAAACCAGAGACATCGAACATAAGAAGCAGGGTCGGTCTGTGTTCGAGCGATGCACTGTGCTCCCTCAAAGAATAATCCGCGCGTACGTCTGGAAACTGATTATTTTCGTCATCAGGATAAACAAATTCTTCAAGCAGTAAACCGCACCAGCATGTCTGAAGAACAATATGACATTACACTCACGCTTCCCACAATGACACAGGAGCAATCAGCAGCCGGTACCGGGCCCACAGACAGTCTCTCCACACACCAAAATGCTGGCCTTTCGAGAGCATTGGGCAACAACTGAAATCCTAGCTTATTTAGCAGGAAGAATGCCTGAGGTCGCAATTTGTGGTAAAGACTGCTTAAGACAAAGTTGGCCCGACTACCATGCTTCAACCCAACTTTATGACATACAGTTCCACTGTAAAAATATGGAGTCTCTCAGAAGGCAACACAATCCCGCGTTTTATGGAACACGACAGTTCGTTACCTTGCTCAAAAGACTGGACTCCATTCTGCGAGGCACTTTAATCAGTTCCACATCATCATAAGGTACTTGGACACCAACGTAATATTGCATCCTCCTCAACGACTACTTCCACCAATGCATAATTCACTCTGACGTTTCCCGTATAAAATTCTGGATGCACTTCTCATTATCCCCTATGTTTGCTATATGGACCACCTACTTCACGCTCCATACCTAAAAACCATCGATCGACAATAGTGCATGTGGTAACGCCCCAAATTCAGTTCTTTTCCTTCGTCTAGGTCGATTCCGTACAAGATGCTACAACGGTCAATGGTTTGTGAACTGCGTAGGTGGTGGTGAAAATAGCGTCTGTTTTTATGACGTCTACTTCCCCCTATGCTACATGACAGGCTGTCAGTCACTTGCATTGCAAAAAGATCAACTTACCGAACTATTTCTGCGCAAATCTCAAGCTATACAGTACACCTGCCTTGTCCAGGCATTGGCACGTTTAAATTAACCGATAACGATTTCAGGCACAACACACTACCCACAACCGCATCGCGTAACATTACCCATATATTTAACCAGGAAGCCATTTTCCACAAATGTGTACTTAATAAACTGTTTGTTTCGAAGTCCAACACGATATAAATATTCAGGACAATCTCGTGAAGGCATCACTAACGATTTGATGAGCGACAGTTCCAGTCTATAAAGTCACTACAGAATCAAACCATAAGGTGACATCTAGTTTTTATAAGAATCATAATGAGGTATTCGAAACATTAGTCTACTCGTTCAGAGGTTGAAGATGAAAACAGCGACATGCGAACAAACACAGGGAGGCGTGCGCGATTGGTCTGATTACAACACCACGCAGTAGCCCTTCTGGAAGCTAAATTTCTAAGATATGTGGTACGATGGGCATGAACAGGCTTCACGGCACCCAAGAACCCATACAAAGCTCTTGCTGCTGACAAATGTTAGCATTCATCAGGATCATCATCTACAGTTCACGCTAAAGCCACCGACTGCAGAGCTCAGTCTCTACACTGGACGCACTAACAACTACTCTTCCAAAATAAACTACATTTATTCCGTCGATAAAAACACAGGTTTATTTTAGTTTAAATGTTTTTTACGTGTGCTACATGTTTCGGCCTGTACTTAGGCCATCATCAGGCCTAAGTACAGGCCGAAACACGTAGCATGAATGTAATGGCACTTTTTGATTGAAAACACACCTTTGTTGTGTTTTTTGTAGTTTATTTACTAATTTATACAACAGGATGGCTGCCATTAAGATTACTTACTTCCTGCTGATACTGAAGAGCTAATTAGGTAATCCCATTTCGTTCACTCCTATACCCATTTCTCTTCATACGAATTCATTTTATCTTTTATTGAACATATGTGTGATCGCAATTCTTTCTTAATACTTTCGTTTCTAATTTTATCCACTACTGTACATCGTTTCACAACCTTACAAGTCGCATTTCTGCACACCGTCTCTGTGAATGACCCTCACGTTAACCAACACCCCGCAGGCGCACGACAATAAGATAAGATAACAAGCGAAAACTAACAGCAGTGCAATCAAGAATGTACCCCCTCCCCCCCCAAATCGAAGTTACATTCGACAAATTTAAAGCAGACAAAATCTCATCTTCATGTTGCTAATCTCGCTGTGCATTTATGCACAAACGGTAACACTAACACCAGTGGAGCACAACTTCTGTATTTCACACATCGACCACATGTTTCAGCCTGCATACAAAAACTGAGCTGTAGATGAGGTTGTTAAATACGCAAGATATGCTCGACTGATATAGTTACTGCAGACAAGATCTGTTCATACTCATTAGCATCACCGTCTGCCCTCCAACAGAAAATGAAGGGCATCAATGACAGTAGAACATATATAAAGGTAAAGGTCTCCTCAGGCAGGTGGAGCAGAGGTACAGATCTACTCAATCTTAACCACTGCATTAAATGGCAGTGGGTGGTCAACATCACACCCCGACCGCTTCCCCCCGCGTATACAGCCCGGTACCCAGTTCTTTGCCTCACTGGGGTTCGAACCCCGAACCGTACAGTCCGTAGCGAGTCGCTATACCAAACACGGTATCCCGGCCCACCCATGGAAATATATGCAACAGTGAAATTGGCTCTACCGTTTCTGCTCGAATCTCCACCAAGTCTTCTATTACGTAGGCTAACCATCAGTCGTATATGTCTGGTGTATTCTATCGTCGTGTTAATCACACAAACTGGTTACAGAAGCAATATTGATGCAATGTGCGCCTTATGCGTTACAAGTTCTCACTCCTCAGGTAGTCCTAACAGATTTCCGGGCAACACAGGGATTGATTTTTTACATTTATTAGTATTTCAACTCCAACTGAATCGAGAGAGCACTCCAACGCGGTTCGCAACGAACAGCAGATCCTGAGAAACGCACAGCTTCATAACGGATACGGTAACGCATCCAATTTTAATCTTTTCGTACAGTCTGCTGCCGTTGTCTCGTATCCGATGCGTGCACAGATATCTACCGGAATACTTAAAAAGCCCGTCCTGTGCCCTGCCGAGACTCTGCGGATCCTTGCGATAGGAAGGCCGCCTACCAATGTACACAGACATGAGATACATTTTCTTTTAGAATTTATGTGTGGAGATATGCATACAGAAATTCGAAGCCACGTACACAGTTCGTGCAGTCAGTACTCAGTATAGTGACTAGGTTAGGAGCTAGATGACACGGGGTTCGAACGCCGGCAAGAACAAGACATTTTTGTATTCTCCAAAATATCCAGACCTGGTGTGGGGCCCACCCAGCCTCCTGTTAAACGGATACTGGGTTCTTCCCAGAGGGTAATGCGGTCGGGTCGTGAAATTCGCCACACACCTCCATCTAGTGCAGAGGTTAAGAATGAGTCGAACTACACCTCCGCTCCTCCTGTATGCCTGCCTGGCTTCACAGGGGCAATTGCATTTACCTTTTGCCTGCTGAGTTCATATACAAGTAAATTTCGTACCTATTTAGAACAGCTGGCACATTACTGTCTCAGACACTCTGATATCCAGCGTTTTAGGAAAGCAGACAGCGTGACAGCATGTTTCGGGTTCGACAGAACTTTCATTTCCACGACAGGAAGCGCGAAGTGGACTGAGGCGGCACGTCAGTAACCGCTCCCACAAGAAACAATTACTTAACCCGCTTATTGAACACAAAACAAAGTAGCTTTCCACAGCTTTTTTGACGTCGCGACCGTAAGCAGCAGGTATATAAAACGAAGAACGTTCACGAAATCTGCCAGCTTAAAAGGTCTTATAGACGTACGTTTTCCATTTATGTACTATTTCTATAACATAGATCGAAGTTCAAAGAACATCAGAGTATAGCAAAGTCTTGAACGAATATTACGTTACAAGTGTTACAGAGTACTTTCTCTTAAACATGAGCAATTTATTCAGTTTAACGTACACAATCCAGGCTCTATGTGTTAACTGTAAATTGAAGGCGATATATTACAAAAGAAATGTTTTTGTATGCGTATAAAAACTGGGACAGGTTTTGTGGATATGTACTATAAAGATGACACGAAGAATAACAACTACAGGACGTGAAGATTTCGGTGATAAAATCTTCTCAAATGTTCAGCCGCAACAATGCGGCATCATGGACTGTAGCCGAAACTCTGACTTTCTGACGTGGCTGATCGGCTGCGACAGTCCTATCGGTATAGTTTGAAATGAGGAAACTTCCCGTTTAATCTTTTAAAGGGAGGGCCTATTACATTTGTGGTTTACTTTCCATGGTGGCGTTTATGAGATACGTTATGCAATTAAGTAAACACTCGCCCGGGGCAAAGTAAGAAGTCTGTATGGATTATATGCGGTAGAACCGCTGAAACCTGGCGGACGTGCTGCGCTTAAGCGAAAGCCACCTTGCAAGCCAGAAACATGTTTTGCGCGCATCGTGTTTACATCCGCCAGGTTCGAGCTGTAGGCCTCTACTTATTCCAACCGCCATCGTTGAGACGTGAAAATCCGGGTCATATCTCTCCCGTTCTTCAGGATCCAGAGTACTTATCCTTCACTACTGCACAAGCAGCAACATTTCTCCTTGCGATCTCGTACTCTAGAATCTCCCTTACCCGCAGAATCCCTCATACTTCTTACACAGGTCCCAAAAGCGAACAATACGCACTAGTATTCACAATGCAATGCAACTCTCCAACACAAGGACACGGAACCCAGTTTTATATACCTTCATCTCCTCTTTCTGACGGTTACTCTGTGCAGTTGCCTACAAACTGTACAGCGAATACAGCACTTTTCATGTATTTTATATGGCCTAACGTAATTATCCGTTTCATGTGCTCCAAATACAGCGCATAAGAAACTGAAAGACGGAAAGCCAGAAGGTAAACACAACTTCAATTTACTTCGAAAATAATGTTAGCAGCACTGAAACGTGGTGTTAAGAGGAGAAATCACAAATCACACTTTAATGCTACATAGTTTAACTCAACAGTTCTGTCACTATTATTACTGTGCCTTTATTTTACTGTTGTGAACAACAACCTGTTAGGAAAGTAGAACTAAAAATCTGTGTGCGTCACATAAGTTTGTTGGGTACAGTCTCAAAATTTCGAATCGTCGCCATTACTTGAGCTGCAGACATACAAACAACAGTTCGCACAAACTGTGTACACACACGGTACATTCATGACAAACTCCGTGCAAAATTCCACATGCCTTGCTCCGCATCAGTAATCACCATTAAGCCACGAGCAAAAATGTCCACGTTCTTAAATTACCAGCCACAAAAATACCGCCTTAACAAAAGCTAGGCCAATTACCATACATCAGTTGGGAACCCTAAAGAGAGTTACGCTGGTGTCACTCCCACCTCAGACGTTCGCGCGACTGTCACGTTATATCAGACGCATGCATTTGGAAGAAGCATGACATGGGGGTGACCTCTAACGGCATAAATTTCGTGTCAAGTTTCATGAAAATCTGTCGACTGGTTCACGTGCTGAAATGGGCACAAAATCACACAATCATATTGATCTCAAAAGCTTCACCGTTTAATTCAAAAGGAAAAGACTAAAATATGGAGGGAAAAAATAATATGAATCATCCTTCCAAGCACCTAGTTGGCTACCATTTTCTATTCAATATGTCTACGTGTACTAATACTGTGGCGTGTTTAATACGGCTGTTGCACTGACGGAATGCAGGAGCTTTGATCAGAATGTGGTCACGAGGCAGTCTACCAAACTTGCGCACAATGACAGTTCATATGCAGATAAATGTGTGAGTTACAGACGAGTCTGCGAATGAGAAGAAAAATCCACAGACGGGCAGAGAGGTGCCGATGATGGTTCGCGTTCTAGGACGTCATGTGTCAAGGTTAGGAAGCAGATCGATCGGCGTGTCTGGTTAAGCCGAAGAATCGGTATTGATGTACCTCCATGTGCAATAAGCAGACAGTCGTGGCAAGAAGATGTATCAGAATGTTACTGCCCCACATAAAACATCTGCATAGAAAACATCTGCATTCTGATGAAATCAAGAGAGTACTGGCTACTAGAAAAACTGCATTACTTCGAGGGACGATTACTTAGAAAAATAGGGTCTCACTAAAGTGAAATGCTTTTGTTAAAACTTGATCCTACAATAAACCGTCGTTTAGTATTCCACCTTATCTTCGTCAGTAGTGCAGCTCGGATTTTTGGCCTCGGGGCCACTGCTTACAATGGCCGTACCTATCAGGCACTGTGAACTTTAAAATAATAATTATTTACTTAATTTCCTTTTATTTTATCTAAGTAATTTGAAATTCCTGAGAGCAAAAAATTAAGTATGTTTATTTAAAATACTCATTTTGCCGCCCCCTTGACTTCACCGCCCGAGGCGGCCGT
>Ga0123353_10015479_pt1 | contig 11081 bp, 7 predicted proteins | sample TergutLab28metaG_3_FD_92763 | JGI IMG/M metagenome (GOLD analysis project Ga0123353, IMG submission 92763) | Labiotermes labralis P3 segment gut microbial communities from Petit-Saut dam, French Guiana - Lab288 P3 | ecosystem: Host-associated > Arthropoda: Insects > Digestive system > Gut ... | reverse complement strand
ATTCCCAGTAAGAAAAACAATTACCGAGGGGGGGGGGGGGGGAAGGAAGTGGCATGCTGAGGGCCCAGTTGATACAAAGAAGTGCCGAATCTTTTAAACTTTCAACGGCCGAAGTCTGCGTAGAATAAAACAACTCTGAAGTCACTGGTACTGGGGAGGGCTGGCTTTCCATGGAACCTTTACGTCTTGAACATATAGTAAACACTCGGCTGTCCGATCTAACAGGAGAGAGTGATGGCTCAGTCGGCAAAGCCGGTAAGTCGGTTGTTCGGGGACCTGTAACCTAGCACAGAGTTGCGAAGTTTAGGTAGGCAAACTGCCGCACCTAGGCAGTGTTAAATAAAACAAGATATAAATATGTTTATAATTTGGTACAGAATAAGAAAAGAAGTCTTGAAAATGTGTGTTGCGATCTTCCGTCACCTAATGCAGTTTAACTTGGGTTGCGTGGGCCTAACTGGGCCTGGGCTAAGTGACATTTCTCTGTAGATGTATTTCTGCGGGCTACCATTATTGGCCCCCACAAAAATTCAGTTTAATATGTTACGTAAATGCTGAGTTCGAGTTTTTGCCCATAAATAATTTGGAATCGCGGGGGGGGGTTTTTTTCTGTGGGTCGGAAAGGAGGTCGGTGCACGCGGGGGTCTGTTGACAAAGAAGTGAATTGCCACTTACTGTAGACCGCGTAATTTTATGGGAACGTATGGGCAGCGTTCCGTTCCGGCCGCTTCAGCCGCGAAAAGGAAGGGTCCCTGGTGCTCGGCCGTTCGTATGGACATAACACACTCGTAATACCTACATACACCGTCTGTTGTACGTAAAGACAGTATGCTGCCAGGTATTCAGTGCGGGTTAATAGATTTGCTGCTTAGAGGATTTGGAACCAATGTCCAGGTGAACAAAAAAAATAGTCGGCGCCGAACGAAATTAAGATACGACTCCCCCCTGTGTGTTGTGACAGAACGTAAGTGGGCGAGTGACTTCCTTAGAAGAAACCAACATTACTTGGAATATTAACATAAATATCGCACGTGTTATTTATAAGATTGTTTTCCTAACTTTTATTATATATTTGTTATTTTACGAAGCTGTATAATTTGATAAGGTTGTTTAACTTCCAAAGAGATTTGATAGTATTGTAGTGAATTGTAAAGGACTTGACCTGCGTGACCTTTATTGAACATTTCTCGGGATTTCCCATAGAGAGAGAGAGAGAGACGAAAGCGTTGAAAAGCCATAATCATTACGGTCAGTCGTCGGAACCTGCCGACAGACACGTTAGTTTTCCTTACACAACAAGCAAAATAGCGCTGCCCACAGTACTTCTGTAACTGTGTGTTTGTCTGCCGTTGTCAGCTTGGAAGTAGTCGACACGTTCACACCTTCCCAGCTCTTGGCGCCAGCACTTTATTACAAGCGTGTTGTTTGAAAGGCGAAGAAATACAAGAGTCCCTGGACATACATTTTCCTCAGAATTTACTGTTTTTTTTTTCTAGAGATTTTCCGTACGAATTTGCAGTTTTCCCTCAACTTTACATTATTTGTTTTGCAGAAAAGTAGTGTCTGCCCACATACGTCTGTCTGCCCTTCGATTCTGATGCGTTTGTAACGTATATGACGTCACCGCAAGGAACATGACTGTTTGTCGGCCTGCCTTCGTTTATTAGACGTGCTGGTTCCTAAAATGTGAATCTGTTTCATATGTTGAGGTGTTGTAGTGCGTGTTAAAATATTATATGGAAGAAAAACACAAAGAAGCTTAAAGTATGTCACCATACTCTAGTAATAGCTCCTATATACACACCACTCGGTAATGATGCATGGTTTTGTGTGTCGTGAAGGACTGTGCTACTTTTCAAAGTGCTTCCATGTCGAGAAGACCTTTTATCCGAAAATACCTGCCGCTGCTTCAAAATAAATTTCTAGAACAAATTATATATACGGCTGTTGTAGACGGTCGAGTCCAGTATCTTGGAGCGTATAGTGCTGTGGTAAATTATCCATAGCAACAGATCTCTTAGGTTTACGTGTACATCGTGCATGCCATGCCCTGAGGACATATTCGTATGTGATTTATGGAATCGGCACAAAAACTCCTCCTCTTCCATCAGAGTCTCGGTGCTGTACTTCACATATAGATCGTGTCTCTATAGCACTGTCTTTGCTCGTGTTATTTGTTGATCTTGTTTTGAGTTGGGATGAAATGTGGTTTGCCACTCTGACAGAAGAGTGCGGAGTGAGGGTTTGCTTGATAGCGAAATGTTTTGGGTCGAAGTGACAGTAACGGTAAAGCTGTTCCTGTGCACGCCATGAAGGAATATGAGGTAACGGAGGTGGAGCTGTAGATAGCCTTGGTGCTAGATGAGTTGATCAGTCTGCTTCGCGCCACGGCCTTTTTACCGGGGAAAGAGTTCCGTTACCCAATATACAGGAGGCTTGTGTGCGAGGGAGGGGACCAGTATGGGCGCTTTTGAGAAGAAGTAACCCTCTTACTTTTTCCGAGAATCGAACCACTTTCGCCGGGTATTCAGCCCGTAGCTTAGTCCTTACACCGAGTACGCCACCTCGGCTGCTGCTAAGTTGCAGGTAAAATATAAAGTTCCTCTGCTGTTGGGAAGTCGACGTTTGGCTCCACTCGTTCTTAACCTCGGCGGATACGTGGTCGGCTTCACACTCCGCCCGCACTACTCCCAGCGAAAGAGTCGACGTTACACATTGAATAGAAGACTGAGTGGGTCTCGTATGTACGTTGTCCATGTCAATCAGAGTGCACAAACGTTGCTTCTTAGTCCGTTCACTTAACTCAGAACTGTCAGTGTCAGATGTAACCTAATCAAAATCTGTTCATTCGTTTCGTTGTCATGATTGTGTGCGGACAGATGTACAAAGGCAAATCGAGTAATACCCTCAGACTGTTACGAATCGCTGAGAAAACTGCTCTTCGTTGAAATCGTGCGAGTGTGACGTCATGTCATGCTGTAGAAAATTACAGACATCTCGGAATTACTTTCTCTGTGCTCGTTGTCGCAGTTCCGAAGATTCGAAGTCTCTTAGATCCGGAAGAAATAGGCAGCAGTTCTCTCCGAAACGTCCTTTATTGCCGTATGCGCACAGTTCGATACGCAGAACACTACGGTGAACGTTTGTCGTTTCCAGAGCACATCCGTCTTTACTTGTGACGTCAGCTGCACAACTTATTCGCATGTGATTTTTAAGACCCGACTAATTATAGTCACATCCTTGTTGAAGATATTCAGCCGCATGAGAGATGAGATTAATATATCAGCGTGGGGATGCAAGTTAGTCTTTTGGGGGCAGTTTTACTGGCTTCACAGTGCGGGAATACACTGCTTACAGAAAGACGCTTCGACTTTGTGAGCCTTGTATGGATTTTTCGGTCTTGAATATCGTGGTTTAGAAAGGAAGAATATCAGAGAACGAAAACTCTTTACATTCGTCGATATGTGCGTTCTAATACATTCTAGCTTTTATCATGCAGAGCCCCTACAATAACGTGGCCACATTCTCGAATATACTTTTGTCTACCCTCAGTTACTTTTAAACAGCATTTTAATTTACGCTACGTCAAACGATAAAGGACAAAGACATGTAATTTTGGTACAGTTTGGAATACCGCATTGTATGGAATTTGAATGATTTATAATGCGGGCCTTCATGGTAAGATGTCGATACGTATAGACATTGATTCAGCTCGCTTCAGAACAAAGTGCTTCGGATTTTTATGGTTAGTTTTACAAAGCTGTCAGTAACATAATGTATAGCATCGGATTGTGTGAAGATTGATGAATTGGAAAGCATTCGGTAGTAAACGGTCTTTGCCTAAAGGACAAAATGCCATATCATGAAATTGCTTTCTGTGGATGGGTAGGGAATTGTAGAAGAAGGCATTTTTAAATAAAAAACGAATCAAAGCAAACGAAACGTATACTCATCACAGGAAACACTAACTTGTGGGTATAGACGTGTTTTTCAGGCACACTAATAGTGAAATGGTAATTAAGACGGTAATGAGTATTATGGAACAGGAAGCACAAACTTGAGGGGGGGGGGCTGTGGAATAAATGTTGTGACCGAAAGCCAGTGTCGAGGGGGTGACACTTCTTTTTCGTATGAGGGTGAGTTCCGGATTTCGGAACAGTCGATACGTCAGCTATACTGGCTCACGTTCTTAGGCGCGTTCGCAAATCGGTCTCGAAAAGCAACTGTTGGCGCCTTCCTGTCTTTCCGGCTGTCCATTCGTTCGTCTGCCTGGCCGTATTGAACATGCTAAGGCAAGAAACAGCGCCATGATCGCAAGAAATATTTCTTGTTTGATGCTAATTGGTTAATCACTGTAGCTTTTAAAATTTTCGTAAACACAGCTGGCTGGGAACACTACGTGAAACATGCCGTATGACACGAGTGGAGATTACAGACTTCAGATAATACTCGACGTGTCCTTAATGGCATCGAGTATTAACAAGACGGGTAATGTACATATAACTTGTCATTTAGGCGCGTTCACGTAGCCATTGTTGCCGTGGAAAAGCAATAAGTATTACATATTCTGAGTGTTAATCTGTAGCCTTAGGTATCTGGCATGTTATTACATGCTCCTTATTGTATTGGTATCTGTGGTCTGTGCGGCTGTTCCATATTTTCCCATATGATCTCATAAACGGCACGACTTTCGAGGACAAAAAAGAAGTAATTGATCATAAAATGTGTGTTTGTCTCTGCAACTTTTGTGTGAAACATTTCTCATTCTATGAAGAAATGAGCGAGATGCTATCATAAACGTACATAGGTCTTCATGTAAAGTACCCGCTATTCTTGTCACGTTTTAATGAAACTTGATTTTTTTGCGGCAGGTTTTTGAAAAATCCTCATATATTAAATTTCATAAAAATGCATCCAGTGGGACCCGGGTTCTATGCGGACGGACAGACAGACAGACAAACATGGCGAACCTAATATTCTCTTTTCGAAGTTTACGAACGCACCTAAACAAGGGAAGTAAAAAAGGTAAAGTGATCCCGTTACAGGCCCGGTGTGGCCCAGAGGGTGGGTAGAGGTATAGCTCTACTCTTCCATGACCACGGCACTAAAGGGGGTGAGTGGTCAGCAGCACGCTCCGGCCGCACTTTACCCCAGGGAAAGACCCGGTACCCATTTTACAAGAGGCTGGGTGGGCCCCAGGGTCGGTCTGGACGGGCGGAAAATCTCGTCCCCACCGGGATTCACCCCGAACCGTCCAGCCCGTAGTCAGTCGCCATACCGACTGAGCTACCCGGCCCACAAAAAAAAGGAAGTATCGTATAAAAATACCTATAGAGTCCATGTTTTACACGCATCATCAGCTATGTAGGATTCAGCGCTGACTGAGTGCTGAAAGAGAAATTCGTTCGGTGACTTGCTGTTTTAAATTAAGAAACCTTTTATTTTATTGTCACTAAAATCATCAGAAAATCGGTCTCCGGGTGAAGACTTGAAACTATTCTCTCTCCAGCAAGGAACAGGACTTAAACCATTACGTCTCAGAGCCTAATCTTAAGTAGTAAGTTTTAAATTGGCCCTGTGCCTGAGCACCACACCAGAGCGAACACGACGTCCACACCGGTTGGAACTGAGTGATCAATTTCACGCTCTGGATACTTCGCCTTCTGAGAATGAAACTGTATATCGGTTGGATAAGAAGCTGTGTCAGCAACAAAGCCAGTTTAAGCACAAAATTCTCTGAATCCTTGTGATTGAGCTGCCGTAAATGGGAAGCAACTTGTGAGCGAGGGAAATTACCGCCTGCTTCGGTCGAATACGTCGTGTGTTTACATCCGTCAGGTTCGAGTGACAGGCATGTCAACGACAATTCCATGTTCAGTCACACGAAACAAAACATGTAAAATTAATGTATTTTTCTTTTCTTTCTTTTTTTATTTTTTTGCATTCGGTTTGGAGTTGTTACGGAACGCTGATGTGGCATGTCATCGCCTACAGATTCGGCTCGCGGCGCGCATTGCAAGGAACGTAAACATTTTTCGGCGTTTTCAAATAAATAGCGAAAAGCGCCTAATACCATCGTCATGTCTGTCCGTCTATCTATCCGCAATTATCAGCGCGGCTTCCACCGGACGGATTGTAGTGAACTTTTATATTGGCGAGTTTCACGAAAATCTGTCAAACTCCACGTTTCGTTAAAAGTGGACAGCATTGGCCACTTTACATGACGGCCTAAGTACGTTTATATTGTTGACAGCAAAACGAAACACTGTAGCCCGAAAACAGTGCAAACGGAACCCATTCTTACGTTCCCGTGGCAACACTTGACGGCTGTCTATTATTGAAATGTGAAGTAGGACAAAAAGGAAACGCATTGTTGCGTTTCTAAACATCAGTGGTTAGCGTATGCACCACAGTGTAATACGTAGAGTGCCTATCTCGTTCTGAAATGTTCTCAGCGTCAACCCCCACCCCCACCCCTGTTTTGAAACGCGTTTTGAAGGGAAAATGAAATAGGCGTGTTGTGGCATTTCACTTACAACTCCATCCCCGATGTCGCAGTTGGATAGATGGTCGAAAAGTAAAAATGTAATTGCTTATGTCTCCGTGCATGAAGTACTGTAAATATATCGTATAATGGCGTTGTAAAGCTCGTAATGTTGAGTTGCGTACACCAAACAGTTTCGCAGATAGAACCAATCAGCCAGAGGTCTCCAACTGCGCAGCATTCAGGATGTTTACATGCCGAACAGGCGCACAAAATTTAAAACGAAGCATAAGGTGTGTTTTGCTGCGCGATTTGACGTGGTATTCGAACGGGGCACAGAAGAGTACTTGAGGCAGCCGAAAAACGGAATTCCACCGCCCTTCTCGCAGCCTGTTGCTTGGATCAGATCTGTCGTGTCCCTTTTTTAATCCTGGGAGAGTTATACCATTTAACCCTACAATTAATGCGCCTGTATTTACTGATTATACAGGATCGCCAATAACATACCCCTTGCACTCAAATGCCTGTGTTTACTGACTTGCGGCCCCTGCTTTATTTTTATATCGTTAGAATACAGCAGTAGAGAGACTGTCCACACACCCTGAGACGCTTGTACGTTGTTTACTCTTGGGAGTGTACTATAAATCGTTTGGACAAGTGAGTGAAACCCGAAGGCTAGCTGTATTTCTTTCAAGACCATTTTATGCCACCGCTTCGTGGCATGGAAGTGAACATTAAACATTTTTTGCCGCCCTAAATACGAGTGAGGACCTGCGAATGTAGGTAATTTCTCGAAAAATGTGGTGTTTTTCCAGAGTCGTGTCTAATTTATATTCTCTGGGATTGTACACGTTGCCTGTTCTTGGCAACGCTACTTAAACTCGAGTCCCTATTATTGTTTCTAATAGAGATTCTTAAAAGACAGTGTTTACTGGAATAATCCGCGTGCAGCCGAAGAAGTGCAGCCGGGAATCACCGGCAGTGTGGGAAGGATTGGCTGTATAAACGTTGAATCGTCGAACATCGGCAGATGTTACTGGAGGTACGGGAGTGATACTGTACTAAACATACAAGACTTAACGGCATTCACTGCGAGACGTAGTGAAAGAATTAAGAAATCATCAGCTTTCTTAGGAATTTCTTGCTTCTTCTTCAGGAAGTAGTGCCGGAGGTTCGTACGTGGCCGTGTGAAGGATGCTTGATGTAATGAAAACAAACAACTTCGTTACGGAGTGGCTTGTGTTCGTGACTGAAATCATCGTGTAGTGTAGGTATGTTTACACCTTTCTGATCATTCACAATTCGTAATTGTTAGTTTTGTTTTGGATAGTTTGTCCGTTAACAATGACAGTTTGTCATTTTATTACGTAATTCCATTCATACATTCGTTCGTTCGTTCTGCAGCATGCCTTACGACAGGCCCGTAGCCTCTTCATATGCAAGTTCTGCAGACTGCGATCTAACGCTTCATCTTTCAATTTCCGGTATCCTCTCGTTTCCTTAAGTTTATCCAGTAGCTGCTTACGTCGTCTTCCTCTTCTTTCTGTCACTTATATCCTTCTCTCTATGTTTTCTTCAATAACGTGTTTTAGAAGGCAGTACCTACGCAAGATGTGACCAATCCAGTTAGTCTTCCTTTTCTTTACTGTATGTAGGATATTCTTCCCCTCCTTGACTCTGTATAACACTTTTTCATTACTCACACGATCGGTCCAACCGATCTTCTCCGTTCTCCAGCACCACATTTCAAAACTTTCGAGGTATTTCTTTTGTACTTTCCGAAATGTCAAAGTTTCAGCACCGTACAAATCTTTGCTCCAAATGTAGTATTATTCTTTGTTATACAAACTATCGTATAATTCGTACACTTAATAAATGCCACTTCGACATGGTGTGATGCCCGGCAGATTTCAGTGACAATGAACATGCGAGATTTGAGTTTCTCAGTATACAATAATATTTGGAACCCTTCTTCAGTAGTGAACTTTATTTATTTACGCAGACATCCGCCCTTCGCTTGTGTAGTCACATTGCAACTAGTGCAGTCACTTCATTGTATCACTTGATACGAACGTAAGGCAGTCCCTGTGCATGCCTGGACAGGCCCTGATAGTTCCAGGAGGTTGAGGCTACCAGATTTCAAGACAGTCGGCGCATGGGCGCGGTAAGGTTGTCAACCCTACGCATCGCCCCCCCCCCTCCCAAGGAAATATTCTCTTACTCTTTTCTGTTAGAGGCTGAGTCGACCCCAGGGTCAGAGTGCGGCCGGAAGGATCATGTCAATGAAAAATTCGTGACGCATTGGGGAATCGAACCCGCGACCTTCCTGATTGTAGGTTTCACTTGATGTAAGATCTTCAATACCATGCAATTTCTGATTGTGTATGTAGACTGTTTACGCACGACACTCCGTTTTCAGCGCTTACATGCTAGCGTCCCGTCGACTGCTGGAATTTCCTCCGTCGCCGACGTTCTTAGAGCAAATGCGTGTCTCTCTCCCTACCGCGTGTTTTGCATTCCTCAGCAGCTCGAAGATGGCAGTACTGCAGGGACCATTCGTCATTCTGTCCGTGTCGTGTCTGTGCTGTAGAGTAGACTGTTAACAACGTACTGCGAGCACTGAAATAGTGCCTGTGGCCCGGTCGTACCAGACGCTTTCCGCATGACCACAGCATAACCACATTTCGAAATTGCAGTAACCATGAAAGCTTATTGAAATAACCGCAGTTTTGGTTTTACTAGTCAGCTATAAGCACGGTGTTACGTTTCATAATAGGAACACTTGATTGACAGCTAAGAGTAGTGAATAATAATAATAATAAGTAGTAGTAGTAGTAGTAGTGTCATCGTCATCATCATCACTAAACTTTACACTAACGACAGCTGTAGTGGGCAACCACACGCTGTATTTATTACGATAGCTACATGTTTCGGTCAATAATCGACCATCATCAGGTTAGTTATACAGTTATTGAAACGGTAAGGTAAAAATGTAATGTATCGTACATTATTATGTTGTATGTTTGTAGGGTCGCACATAGTTTTCAATTTCTGCAGTATATTGTAAAATTACATTGGTCGATCGGCGCCGCACATCAGTATCAGCTAAACTACATTCGTACCCATGGCCTAAGATTCCATTTGTATTTAAATATATATTTACAAAAGTATATTACATTTGCTTAATACATTTGCCTAGTTGACTCGTTACTTTTAAGCTTTTTAAACGCTAGAGATAAAACACAGTAATTATTTAGCTACTGATCGACCAATGTGATTTTACCATCTTTTGTAAAAACAGGAATACTCGTTGGATACTACAGACATAAAATGTGGTGTACGATACAGTTTACCTTTTTTAAAATAAATTTCTAGGTAACCTGATGATGGTCGATTATTGACCGAAACTTGTAGCTATCCAAGTAAATGCAGTTGTGTTTGATTGACCATTGCCAAGTGTTGTTATTTGAGTATAAAACACAGCGGGATGAAGTCTTATCACTTCCGGCGAACCAATGAACTGTGACTTATTTTCAGTAGGGCATGTTGGAACGCACAGAGGATGTTAAATAGCATGGTTAGTGTCAAGTCGCCGCCATTCTTATCCCGGTAAAAGAATCCCCGTGACCGTTGGCCTGGAGGATGAGTGGGCCCAACTGTCATTTAAACGTGATATCCTGTGAGTCGAATAGAGGATATAGCTGGCGTATTAGAATCTCGGTTTATTTCGACCGCGACAGATTTTATCCCTCTTTGTAGGTTGGTTTTGCATATGGAACATGATGATAGTCGTTCAGGTGGCAACGAACATTAATTGGGGGCCTTTACTAGGTTTATGTACCTAGTATGTAAATTGTGATGTTATATTCACAGTACGTATAGTGATAACGAAGGTTGGCACCAAGTACTGTAAAGTCATAAGTAAGAATATGACGAGTTTTTGTGCTGGGTAAGGTCACGTGCTTTCGTAATAGGTTAATTTGGAAACGCACCTTTCTTGAACATTTGAAGTATTTTTGACAGCATCCATGCAGTTATCGGCCTCTTACTGCGGATGTCCGGGGCATTCCACGTGACTGACAAAGTGGTGCCGAGAGTCAGGCTGTATCCGAGTACCTCGGGTTTTCCATACTTGTCATGGTTGCACCAACGCCCCATACTTATCTGTCTTCCCAGCTGTCAAGGACAGGAGATTCGTAGGGTCTTCTGTGGCACGGTTCCACTGGTCTCATTGTCAGTCTAAATCCAGTCACCTTCTTAGGCCCAATTCATCTTCACTAACATCCTAGGACAGTGTGCCAGCATGGCACACATATAGCGGCTTACAGATTTTTCGTGTGTTGAAGACATTTCTTACGTTGGGTAACTAGGAGTTTCGTAAGTGAGCGCAGAAGTCTGCCGTTGTATCCTTAAAGTAACTGCAATTTCCGGTATAATGTGATGTAATTTGTTTTTACACTAAAGATTTGTTGGCATCGTGGCTATCTTCCCAACAGGAGGAACGTTCAACTACTAAATAAACGTGAAGTTTTCTCTGTGCATGCCAGGAAAGGATGGAGGTATATCTCCACTAATTTTTAACCTCGGTTTGAGTGGT
>Ga0123353_10015477_pt1 | contig 11082 bp, 3 predicted proteins | sample TergutLab28metaG_3_FD_92763 | JGI IMG/M metagenome (GOLD analysis project Ga0123353, IMG submission 92763) | Labiotermes labralis P3 segment gut microbial communities from Petit-Saut dam, French Guiana - Lab288 P3 | ecosystem: Host-associated > Arthropoda: Insects > Digestive system > Gut ... | reverse complement strand
TATGAAAAACTCTGGCAATTCAGCTCGGAAATAATACAAAACGGGCTTAAGGTGCTGGAGGTATCCGGCGACGAAAAATTCCTTGACGGCAATATCCAAAAAACGGCTCCAGACCCCGATAGGTTTATCCTGCGCGCTTACGCCAAAGGGATGCCGGGGAAGGTGTATTTCGACCATAACGGGATTACCTACCACGCCGTCAAGGTGGGCGAGAAAATCTATATCCCCGACAGAGGGAGGATATACGAGGAGGACGCGGTATGAATGGCAGCGTCATTGGGGTCGAGAGTATAGGCAAGACAAATAGTACGATAAAGCTACGATAATCGCAAAAGACCGGTAAATTCGAACAATTATCTCAGACTCAAAGGGGGTGCTTAGGCGCCCCTTTTTTTGTGCCGCCTTAAAGACGTGCGTAAATGGTTACGATCTTTTTGCCAAGCGAGTTAAATCGACAAAAATAGCTGAACGGTCCAAAAAGCAAAAAAGCATATCCGGATTGGAATTTGTCTTAAATAACATTGATAATCATGGTTTTTTTGCGCAATGTTGTGTAATATGACAAAATGTAGTGTAAACTTGGTTGCTATTTATGGTGAACTGTGGTATACTTACGTCAAACATGAGCGTGGGATGGCATATATTATACTACACTACACGTATCAAAAAAGTCTAAATATATTTACGGAGGATTTTATCGATGAAAAAAATAGTTTGTTTGGGAATCGCGTTTTTGATGCTTTTCTCGGCAATAGGGTTATCCGCCTGCGATTTAGGCTACTTGATGGGCGACTTGCGGAGTCAAATTGAGCAGTTGCAAAAACAGGTGCAGGAGCAGGAACATAGAATTGTCGAGCTGGAAGAAGAAAAAGAAAAGCTGACAGGAGAAGTCGCACAACTGCTGACGGTATACAAGGATTTGGTCAAGGCGCAGCTTGAGGTTTACGCCGCCGCTAAAGGCGAAGAAAATTATTTTTTGGCAAAGTGGGCGGAGATAACGGGGCTTGTCGAGGAGGGCAAAACAGCGATTGACGCGGCGACGAGCAAGGCGGGCGTGGATGTGGCGGCGGAGGCAATGAAGGAGGCGATCGACGCGATAAAAACGCTGAATGAAAGTATGGGAAAGTTTTATAGTTTGCAAGAAGCGTACGAATTGGAACTTTTGACAAGAGAGGATATAATGCACATAGTTTATTATTACCGTAACAGCGGCAGGGTCGTAGAAGTAATAGACGATTCCGCTTATGATTATTATGAAGGTTATCAATTCAAATGGCGGTATGAATATTGGAAGTTGCCGGAAGAAGCATGGACAGTGCTTGCCAAAGTTGATTTTGTGCCACAAATTGAAACCCCGGTGATTGACACGAATGTTGAACAAGACATAAAACTAGCATATTATGAAAAATACCGTGAATCTATTTATGTTGATGATGGTATAGGGATTGTTCAAATCAAACAATATTTGGGTGAATACAACAATTGCTATGCGGTTGAGATGTATGGTGCGTTTGATTCTGGACAAGAACCAAAATATTGTTGTTTGGCAGGAATTGTTTGGTGGCAGCCAGATTTTCGACCGATTGAAATTTTTGTATTTTAAAATCTAAAGATAATTTTTATAAAGGAGAAACAGTCATGGAAAAACGAAAGAAACTAAGGTTTGCACTTGTCGTTGTCTGCTTTTTGCTGCTGTCCATTTTTGCGGGACCGAATTTTATTGGTGCAGCGGCGACTACGACTCCGGACGATCCTAAGTTTGTTGACGGCAGTCAGTGGGGACTTAACGGTGTAAACGGCATTAACGCTCCCGAAGCGTGGGGAATCACCGTCGGCTCCAGAAATATCCGTGTCGGCGTTATCGATACCGGTGTTCTTGCAAACCACGAGGATTTGGCAGACAATCTTGTCACGGGTCAGAATTTTGTCAGTGGCGGCACCACAACAAACGACACGGACGGTCACGGCACTAAGGCAGCTGGAGTAATAGGTGGCGTCGGAAACAATGGAAAGGGAATATCCGGCGTTGCGCAAAAGGTTTCTTTGGTACCGCTAAAAGTTGCCAATGCTAACAATGGACATCTTCAAAATGGTCAGCCTCGTATTGCCTCAATTCAACACGCGACAAATACATGGCAGAATGCTCCCAATAATCGGATAAGGGTGCTGAATCATAGTGTCGGCAATTTTGGCTTGACTGTTAATTTGTTGGATGCAATCAAAGAATACCCGGGACTGTTTGTGTGGAGTGCGGGTAATGAAACAGAGTATGTAGACGGTTTTGCTACTATAGCCCAATTTGATTTACCAAACTTGATATCCGTCGGAGCAATAACGAGCGACAGTGCACGGTGGGCGGCATCTAATTACGGTGAAGCCGTAGATATTTATGCCCCTACCGATACTTATTCCACGACACTCTACGGATACGACGATTTTGGCGGTACTTCGGCGGCTGCACCCCATGTGTCGGGTGTGGCGGCCCTTATGCTTGCAGTAAATTCCAATCTTACGGGCGCGCAATTAAAGACGGCAATTCTGAATAACGCCGACGATATTACGATACAAATACCCAATCCAAACGGTAGCAGTCCGGAGATGGTTCCGCAGCAGGTCAAGCGTCTTAACGCCCACAAGGCGGTCAGCAGCGTGGCGTTCCAAACAAACAACATGGGCAATATAGTAACGGCCTTAAACTTTGAGCCGACAAGTGAGTTGGTCATACCCGATACAATTAACGGTATAAAAATAACGGAGATAGGCACTTCGGTTTTTGCAGGAAAGACGGGATTAAAATCCATCACCCTCCCCGCCACCGTGCAGAAAATAGGCGACGGCGCGTTCAGCGGTTGTACAAACTTGACAACAGTGTACATGGAGAGAACAGCGGCGCAGGGACAAGCTCCGGCAAGCATTACAGCTTTGGGAACAAATGTTTTTAACGGTTGTAATAGCTTAAATAAAATTTATGTCCCTAACTGCAGTGTAAATACATACGAGGGTGCGACAAATTGGTCGGAGCATTCGTTAAAAATAGACTTCAAGGAATGGGACGGAAAAAAACTCAGCGGTATTGCGCACGGCGACGGCACGGAGAAAAATCCTTTTCAAATAAGTACGGCAACACAGCTTGCGTACTTGGCAAATCGGATTAGCATCGGAAATCCCGAATTTTCGGGGGCGGACAAGCATTTTGTATTGACTTCGGACGTTGTTCTTAACAGCGACAATAGCCGTGCCGATTGGGAAAATTGGAATTCATCCACACCAAATCTAAACAGTTGGACACCGATAGGAAATACAAACAATCCATTTAAAGGTGTTTTCGACGGCAACGGTTTCGCCGTAAAGGGTGTTTGTGTTTATGCATTGGCTGATAATCAAGGATTGTTTGGAGTTATTGACGGCGGCACGATAACAAATATTGGGGTTGAGCAAAGCCGCATCTTTGGTTATAATGGACAATCCCAAGGCGGCTCGCGGATTGGAGGTATAGCGGGGTTAATCAGAAACAGCAGTACGATAACCAATAGCTATAATATGGGTAATATTAAATGCACAGATGATATTGGCGGAATAGTGGGGAGAGTCGAAGGCAATAGTGTAATAACCAATAGTTACAATGCGGGCAATATAAGTAATACAGATACTTTCAGCAACGACGCTAATCTAGGCGGAATTGCGGGATTTCTTAGCGGAACAAGTACAATAACCAATAGCTATAATATAGGCAATATTAGTAACATTACAGGAAGCAAGAGTAGAACCCCTAATCTTGGTGGAATCGTAGGAAGGGTCGACGGCAATAGCACAGTAGCCAACAATTATAATACAGGCGACATCAGCAATTCAGGAGCTTACACTTACGCGACTGCTTGTCTCGGCGGAATTACAGGAAAGGTTGAAAGCAGTAGTGCGATAATAAATGGTTATAATACAGGCGAGGTCAGCAATACTACTGTATCTTCTTATATATCTTCTTATACAGGAGGCATTGCAGGAAATATCTTAGGCAGCAGCATGGTAGCCAACACATATAATACGGGCAACATCAGTGCAAATAGTTATGGCGGCGGCATCGTAGGCAGAGTTGCAGGCAGCAGTATAGTGGTCAATAACTATAATATAGGCGAGGTCAGCAAAACAGGTTCCGGAAGCATTCTTTTAGGTGGCATTATAGGAGATGTTTCCGGCACAAATAATGGTGCAAACAATACAATTCAATACAATTATTTCTTAAAAGCCGGGAGCGTAAACAGTAACCTGAATTTTGCTCACGTTGGTACAGTATCATCCGAAAACCGCACATTCAATACCGCTGGCATGCTTAGAAAAGAGGATGCAACTGCAGATCAACCAATATCAATCGACGGAGCGGCAAGAAGCACACTGCTTGCCGCGCTTAATGCGGCTGTTGATAGCGGTTTTGTTTCATTTGGAGGAGTAATGCCCGCGCTGTCCTTTGGAAGTTATGTATATTGGACTGATGAAACGGGCAATAATTATCCCGAAATTATTAAAATTGATCGTTATGGTTTGCTATATACTCCAATTAATAACCAAACTGAATATTCGGTATCAAGAGGCTTCTCTATAAACAGTGATATTGTTATACCTTCAGAATACATCGGCAAGCCTGTGACCACGCTTAAAGCAAACGCATTTCAGGGTTTTACCACACTAAAAACAGCAGTTATCCCTTCCTCCGTGATTAGCATAGGCTATGGGGCGTTTTCGGGCTGCACCAACATTACAAGCTTAACAATACCTTTTGTGGGGACGAACAGCGGTACAAGTACCTCGAATATGGCGGGGTTATTCGGCGTCAATTCTAACTCAAATATACCCAAATCGCTTGCAACGGTGGTTGTTACGGGCGGCGTCTTGCTTAATAGTAGCGCGTTTCGTTCTTGTAACAACCTAAAAACGATTGTTCTTTCGTCCTACATATCGACTGTCGGACAGTATATGTTTAATGGATGCAGTAAGCTGGAAAACCTTGTCCTGCCGCCCACCGTGACGACAATCTCCTCGTATGCGTTCAGCACGTGCGTCAATCTTAAGAGCATTGTTTTGCCGTCAAGCATAAATAGAATCGAGACAGGTGCGTTTGACGGCTGCAACAATCTGACAATCTATGCCGAGCCTAATAGCAGACCGCAAGTGGAATGGGATATGTCGCTCAGTATGCTTGTGGGTTACAGCGATTATTGGAATTCTTCTAACAGACCCGTATCATGGGGCACAATATTGTCGCCTTGCAAAACTTATGTAGTATCGAGAGGCACCAGCAATTTTGAGAATTACAACGCCCCGAACGGTATTTCTGACCCGTTCCGTTACGGCTTTACTTGGGTATGGCCGTCATATTGGGTGGATAACGCGCTGAAAGACCATCAGTTTAGCATTACCCTTGAGCCGGATAATGGCGACCCATCTTCGATTAAAACGGTTACTTACGGGAAGCAATACAATTATGGCGGCAGTTTGCCGACGCCGACAAAGGCGAACCGTACTTTCGCTGGCTGGTGGACCGGGGCGAACGGGACGGGGAATCAAGTTTTCAATAGCGATATTGTGCTGGTTACTTCAAATGAAACAATACTGTACGCTAAGTGGGCTCAAAATTATACCGTTACATATGACGGCAATAAGCCCGACAACGCGGTCGAGAGTTTAACGGGAACAACTGCAAGTTCTACTCATGGATTTTGGGTTTACAGTAATTTAACCTCAAACGGCTTTGAATTATCGGGCTGGACTTTTTATGGCTGGAACACAGAGGCGGACGGCAGCGGTGCATCATACTGGAACGGACAAAGCGTATCTTATATGACCTCGTATTTCACGATAATGCTATACGCGCAATGGTGTTATAGCATCGAATACGACACTAATTTACCGTTGGGCGCGGGAAACGTAAGCGGCGATACGCCCACAACTACGCATATTTACGGCATAGCAGGCGATTTATCATTTAACGAATTTTCACTGCTTGGATACACTTTTGTCGGTTGGAACACGGAGTCAGACGGTAGCGGCGACCCTTATGAGGACGGCGAGGAAGGTGTAATCTTTTGCCCTGAGTATGGTACGGTCACACTGTATGCCATCTGGGTGGAATCCGACACTTTTACCGTTACGTTTGAGCAGGAAGGCGGGGACGGGGGAACTACGGACGTGATAGTAACCCTTGGCGACCCCATGCCTGCAGCTACTGCGCCCGAACTGACGGACCATATTTTTGCGGGATATTTTACACAGCCGGACGGCAAGGGGGTTATGTATTATACCCCACAAATGACCGGAGTAAGGAACTGGGATATAAAGGAGGACACAACCCTTTACGCTAAGTGGGCGTCGGAAATGCCCGTTTGGGACGGCTCGACAGCCACTGAATTTTCAGGCGGAAGCGGGTGTTACGGCGATCCGTTTCAGATAAGCAGTGCCGAGGAATTAGCACTATTGGCATATTTGGTTAATAACGATTTATCTATATCGGTCGACGACGGTATATCCGTAAACGAAGTAGAGGCGGCAACTGCGCATTATTTATTGATGGGGGATATTTGCTTAAACGACGTGTATTCAGTAACATGGGTATTCATTTATTTTGAGCTACCTTGGGAGCAAGTTGCCTCGTGGGGTAGTGCAAATAATGTGCTCAATCAATCCGGTATAAATGTCTGGACGCCAATAATGTCGTTTCAAGGACATTTTGACGGAGGCGGGCATATAATCAGGGGCTTATTCGGTTTTTATTGCCCCCAAGGACAAGGGCTTTTTGGTCTGGTTACGGGTGGTAGCATAAGTAACGTCGGCATAGAGGATAGCTTTATTATCGGTAGTACCAACAGCGGCAGCCTTGTCGGACGTCTCTATTACGGAAGTATTACCAACTGCTACAGCACCGCTACGGTCAGAGTGACTGCTAATTACACCGGCGGCCTTATAGGCAGAGTGTACAATGGATCGATTATTACAAATTGTTACTATGCTGGCGAGATAGTCGTGGATAACCCTATCAACAATGGCGCTTACCTAAATGTTAGCTTTATCGGCGGTATTGCGGGCTCGCTTGGTGGTGGCAGCGTTATAACCGATAGCCGCAACGGGGGAGAGATAAAAACGGGCAGTGCTTGTGGCGTCGCTCACTACGTCGGCGGTATTGCGGGCGAAGCCGATTATTCGGAAATAATCAACTGCTCTAATACAGCCACGATTACGGCAAAAGGAGAAACCGGCGGTATTGTGGGTCTTATGCAAGGTCACAGCACGATAGCTAACTGCTATAATACGGGCGCAATATACGGCAATAATTATATCGGTGGCATAGCAGGGGTAAGTAATAACAACAACAAGATAGTCAATAATTACAGCAGCGGGACAATCGGCAACGCAGGCTATGCGGGCGCGATCGTGGGGATAGTTATTAACTACGGCGGCGCATATATAGCATATAATTACGGAAACAGAAATCTTATCGGCGCCAATAACGGCTTTTATTCATCGGGTGGCCACATTTTTGACGAATTTGGAATGTTAGTTGATGAATATGATATGCCCACCGCTGTGGAAATAGGCGAAGACCCGTACGGAAACGGAGACAACTTTTATTATAATCTCCTTGACGCGCTTAACGCATATGTGGAAGAATGCGTGGGATTGGATTCAAGGTTGGCTCCTGACTTCGGGGTGCTGTTATACATAAGTTGGTGTGCAGATTCTTCCGACTTACCCGAACATTATTACAGGAATGACTGCGATTGTTTTTACTGTAATTATTTTTCAGATTGCAGCGAGTGCTGGCTGTGCGAGGGGGCTTGCAACGGAAACAGCTCCTCGGTCAAAAGCGGCGGCGGCAAAAGCACTGGCGGTTATGTGAAGACGACGACCAAGGGGCATGCGTTGTTCTCGTTTGAAGATTACATGATGTGTCTGCAAGCGCGGCTTGTGGAGCTTGAGGAATATATTGCGTCCTTGCCGCAAGACGCCGACCCGATGCTGGTCGAATTGTTAGAAAATATATTCAACCATTTGTCGTCGGAAGTTAACCAGTGGCTGTCCACTTGAAGAGATATCAGTTTTCACAGAATATGACATAACCCGTTAAAACCCCAGTTTGGTGGCTTCTTTGTCGGACAATCGGCGTAGACCGGGGATGTTACATTGCGATGCGCGTACTTCCTTGTTTTTCGGCGTGGGCGGATTTTGTGAAATATATGGAGTTTGCGGATTGCTCGGTGTTTTCTTGGTTGTTGGCGTTTCATCAAGTCTGTATTTATTCTTAAACGGTTTTTCTATGGTCGCCGCAGATTCAAATCCGTCGCCTTTTCCAAAAGTTTTGCCGGCTGTTGCAGCCGTATCCGTTCCGTAACGCTCTTTGAAGAGCAAATCAAACGCGGTCTTGATGTTGGCGACCATGTGGATGCGTTTGGGCTTGCGTTTCAACATTTCGTGCCAAGTAATTTTGTTGTCCAATAATTCCAGTAATTCCGCGTAAAGTTCGGCGTTTTCGTCTACTTCTTTTTCATCGGGGTCTAAGTTTTCTATCGTGCTTATACGCTCCGAGGGGTCGTAGAGATGCTTGCCTTCTTTCCTTGCGGAGGGCGTGTCGTGGATTAGGTAATCATAAGCTCCCTGCGGGGCGTAGGACGGGCGCGCGAAAACTATTCCCATATCGTCGGTAGAAAACGCCTTAAACCACGCGCCCCGCTGGTTTCGTACAAACTGCACAAGGAAGTGAAAATGCGGCTTTTTGTATGCCTCGCCGCCTTTTTGTCCCCCGCTTTGCGCGTTATTACATTCCCCGTTAAACTCTCCGCCGGATTTACGCCCATCATTTTGCGCCTTACTTAACCCATTCCCATCCTCCTGCCTATCCTTGTCATGCAAAATCCAAGCGTAAGTCCTGACGTCGGTGGAGGAGATAATCGCGTCTAGCTGTTCGCGATGGTAACAGGTACCGCTCCACCAAGTGGCGTGTTGTTTTGAAAAATCCATGGGATAATTCCTCCTTTTGTTTTTGGCTGTCTAAAATTGTCCTAATATTACGTTAAATAAGTGTGTTATGTGTTGAGGGGGGCTAATAGACGTAGTGGTATTAGCCCCCCCCTCTTGCGTGAAAAAAAGCCGTGATTGCGCTGGACGCATTGCGGGTTAAGACGGTTTAGCGCTGGACGCGCCGCGGGCAAACGCGGCACACGGCGAGGGACGGGCTGACGGCGGCGGCTGGGCCGTCCGCCTCGGGGCAGCCCCGTACCTCGGCCGTGTGTGTCCCCGCATTTGCATCGGCGGGCGCTGTCCGGGCGTCTTATCCGTTCTTATCGCCCGTCATTTTCGCGTCGCTCATCATCGGACAAATCGTGCGTCCTGTAACCGCAATATTCACAGATAAATTACTCATAAAGAAAAAAATCGTAGTATTTGTTGCATTCTATGCAGTAATAAATCTGCGTTTTGCCATATTATCTGTCTTGTGAGTTCTGTTTTCTATCATTCACTGTCCGCGTCCCGGTCGCTGCGTTTGTGTTATTCTTCGCTATTATCCCCGCTGTATTTTTGTATATCGTTAATAAGGTAACTGCCTTGGCTTTGGAGTTCCTCTAAGCTTGCCTTGTGGGTCGCGTACTCCGGGATGTCGTCAAGCCCTACTTTGCAACCTTTCAATCCCTTAGCGAATATATCTCCGTAAGCGTCGGTAGAAAAACGGTTCGAGTATATTTTTTTGGCGGAAATGTAATAGCGGCAATCTTTCATACCCTGTCCCGCGCAATCCTCTATGGCAAGAGTCTGAACGCGGTAACCGAAACGGTTGTAAATACGGATGTAATAGGAATACGTTCTCGCGCCAAGCTTTTTGAGCAGATACATCAAAAGCGTGTTGTCCCCGCGATTAAAGCGGTATTCTTGGTACACGGTTTGAAACCGTGGAAACAATGTTGTGTACAGCAGTTCTCCTATAAAAAACCACGGCATAGCGAGCCTTAACTCGCTTTTCTCGCGGATATGGATTATTTCACATAAATCCCTCGCGTCTGCGCCAAGGCTCTCGGGGCGCTGCTCGTCCAAAAACACCCTTGCGAAGGGGAAGCCGCCGACGGTGCATTTATGGCGTATGAGCTTTAAACTATCGTTAAATTTATCGGTTAATTGGGTGGCTTTATCCGTAAGCGCAAGCAGTTCGGCGCGATGGGCGGCGGTATCCGCCTTTGTCTTCTCTAATTCCTTAATAGCGTCCCGTAATTGCTTCGCCGTGTCCCTTAACTCCTGCGATTTAAACTGGTTGCCCCTTTCTTTTCCTATTTCGGTAATCGCAATAACCCCGAACTCAAAGGCGTTAGAAAGCGCGTTGTTATCCACTAATTTTTTGCCGAGCCGGAGCATGTCGAAATCGAGGATGTGGGAGTGACGGGAGCCACGCTTCATGTGCTTAACGTCCCTTTCAAAAAAATCCAAATCCCATAAGGGCATATTGCCGCCGTCAATCTTAACAAAATCCGTACGGATGGCATAGTTAGATAAAATAAGGCTTGACGAAGTTATATAAATAAGGTATAATTTGGCGTAATCTCTAAGACCCTCGAAAAGGGTGGTAAGTGCTTTTTTGTCGTCGTAATAAAGCCCGTATTTTTTGTGGTCGTACTTAAACAGGTTATAATCGGGTTTCCGCATAAAATATCTTTCAATCCTGTCAATCCACTCCCCGCAGCTTGCGAGGTTAAAGATGCGCCCTTTCTTTATCTCCAGCTTCAGCGCGTTTTCTAACACAATCCACGGGAAATGCGGGAATTTCAGGTCGGTTTCTAACATCATCTCATACGCTTTTTGACGGAAAATTGCTTCGGTTGACAGCGCGATATCCGTCACAAGGGTCGTTTTGCCCTTGCCCATAGTCCCCACAAACATGGTACAAATCGACCACTCTAAGATAAACTCCTTGTTCATGTTTTCCATGTGTCTTAAACATCCGAGCGCTGTCCTTTTACGTCGGCGGTCGATTAAGCAAAATGCAAGGACAGCCCATAGCCATAACGGGATAAAACGGAACGCGGGCAGGAGCAGGACGGCGGCGTTGTGGAG
>Ga0123353_10015475_pt1 | contig 11083 bp, 3 predicted proteins | sample TergutLab28metaG_3_FD_92763 | JGI IMG/M metagenome (GOLD analysis project Ga0123353, IMG submission 92763) | Labiotermes labralis P3 segment gut microbial communities from Petit-Saut dam, French Guiana - Lab288 P3 | ecosystem: Host-associated > Arthropoda: Insects > Digestive system > Gut ... | reverse complement strand
TTTTTTTTTTTTTTTTTTTTTTTGTTTTGTTTTTTTTGTTGGTTTTTTTGTAGGACGGCGGGGGGGGGGGGGGGGGGGGGGTGGAGCCGGTAAGATACGGTAGGAAACTGGTTTACCGATTTCGTGCTACATAGTTCGATAAATTACCGCTATGAGGATGCTACTGAGTTAGGCCGACTACATAAGGACGTCGCAGCCGCTTGTGGCGCGCATGTTTCGTTTCCACGGAGTTTCCAAGCCATACAGAGTATTAATCTGTGCTCCAGTCCACGGATGAAAACAATAAGTCGCATCCCCTCCGATTCTTGTCGAACGTTAAAGGTGGTCATGTAAGTGGACCCGGAAGACCCTCATCCTTTAATTCGAGTCTATAGTCCGTGCGCTTTACGTGCAGGAATCCGGTTCCGTCCGGTTCGCCTCAGGATCACTAACGGGGTGTATATAATATTATGATGTATATATTGTAGGCATTATATAATTTAAGTATGTAAATATGAATTGACGGTGCGTTGCATTGCTTGCCTGTGTATAAATCATTTAATATTTTATCCGGTGGAACCCAGTAAACGCAATGGAAAAGAAGCAAAAAAGAGTTTATAGAATTGTACTTACAGGAGGTACGAAGCAAATACTTTGAAAGACTAGGCAAAGAGTAGGAATGAATGAGTGAGAATGATTATTGCTAACATTAATGACAAATCCATTGACTGTATTTATTTACAGGTCCTTGTGGCGGAAAAACCACTGGGCAATCACGTTTATGCACGTTCTTCGAAAATCTCGGATGGAAGGTTAGTTGCACATCATTTTTTGCAGTTGTTGAGTATAAGTCAAATTTATAGTGCCACTTCTAGCTAGGTTTAAGTAAACATACAGACAAATGTAATTTCGATTTTTTTTTAAACAAGGGGTTCAGTATTTTGAGTCCGGTTGAAAGAACGTCTAAATGTTTCTTTTTGCGCCAAAATAGTAGCCGGCCACAGGCAATATTAAAACACCGTAGATATAAACGTAGGTATAAAATGACTGTGGTTACTGAGGGTATTAAGCAGCTAAACTGGTTGAGGGCAACTCGTAAAACAAAATACATTAACCTTTTTTTTTAAATATAGGTGATGCCTGTGGGGTTTCATACCTGAAGGTGATTTTATTTTGGTGTTACATTTTTATTTATTTATGATGTACTTTTAATGTAATTTGGACAATCTTATATGTAAGAAGCAGGTGGACATACTGGTTACTGTGAAAAAATTACTGAATTGTGGATGTGAAGTTTGTGCATTGATAATGGCACTGTTCAGTATACTTCACTTGATATTTTCCGTCTGCACAGAAAGACAAGTACATTTTCCTGTTAAAGTTAACAGAAGCACTCAGTAGTAAGTGCTGAATTTGAATAACAGCATAGAAAAGTGAGCAATCCCTTTTACAGGTTTTTCGGGTCCCAGAATCGGCCACTGTGTTGTTAAGGTAGGTGATGTTCCATTTATTTTTTTCTTCAAAATGCTTTGGTACAGTTTATCAGACAGTCTTTAATGTATGCACATCATCTCATTTCTTATGTTTCAGTGGTGGCATCAAATTTTCGGATCTCTCAGCAGAAGAGGGTGAGTACTTACCGATTATGATTTTATTTATTTTGTGTTTAATGTTAGCTGTTTAAAGGTGCTTGCCCTTTTTTTATTGTTTTTATTTGTTTAATATAAGTAACGTGCTCTGTATATCGATTTTATGACTTGTCTTGAAGGTTTAAAGTGAAGCATAAATATCTTACTTGCTTTACGTATTGCAAGCCACTGTTTATGATATTACTTTAATGTGTATGGTGTTTTTACATGTGTAATAGAACATTTACATTGACAAGTTGTACATTGTCTTGGAAGAAGTATGAGGAGCCCAAGCTTAAAATGTGATCACTGTTTTCTTTTTGTCCTTTAGACTCTTATGTACCCATATCACTAATGCAGAGTGTACCTCTAATCGTTTCCATAAGCACAGCAGTTGGCATTGAAACTTTATTGCATATGAATCCTGCTTTCCTGTGCAGCTCAGCTTACCTTATTGCATAGCAGGGTTTCTCCTTGTTTTTAGCTTCAGCTTGTAAGCAGGCTGCACACCTTTGGAAAATGTTTTTCAACAAATGATGGAGTTCTTTTCTTGAAATACTAGTAATTGTACATGCATGTTGTCTTGCAAAGAATGTCAGTTGTACACATAAACTCTGTTTTCAATGTCTACCACAAATAATAATTGCACAGGTTCAAATCTGGACGTGTAGGAGGTCGCAGTTTGTTAGTTCCCATTAAGAAGTCACTGAGAAGTTTTCTATATGGTCTGTGGCATTGTCCTGTCGCAAGTAACTATATTTATGTAGTTCTGAAAGTTTTGCTGCCTTGTGAACTGAGGATTTGGGTCTCCCACTTTGAGCAGCCAGTTGGCACAAAAATTTTCTGTGGCTTGTTTCCATTTGAGTGTCACTATCATCCACTTTCTCTTTGATATGACTTAATATTTTTGAATATTTCTTTTTAGCTTTGAATCTGTTATTTACAATTTTTCTACAGTTTTCTTTATTATTCTTTATGTGGCACTGTTTGGAGCAGGATGTTTTTGTTACAAAACTTTAAGTGACATTTTTCCACAATACAAGCTTTGGAAAGGTACTGCAAATGAACGTCCCCTGTTCAGCAGTATATGAGTACATTTCTTGCAAACACTGTCCACCTTCTATCGCATGATGGAGTGCCTGTCTTATGTGTCAGCTCTAATGACATAAAGAGGATGTGGGCTGACTCACTCCATCAAGCCAGTGTCATATTTTCCTATGTTTGGGGGTATGATTATATGTATAACTCAAAGGACTGTACTGGTCATTATGCATGTTGGAATTGTACACCTCTCTAATGGTTCACTAAACTAGTAATGGTTAATTCACAGCAATACCAAATGATCACACATGTATCGATTGGCATGCTACATCATGTGTGCTTGTGCTCATACTCATGATATGTATACATGCACACACACACACAAACACACACAGGCTCTTAAGATTATTGTGAGAAGTGAGGGAGGGATGCTTCCTTTAGCAACACTGTCAGTTGCTGCAGTTATGTAGAATTGGTCGCAGGTGAATGAAATATGAGTTTGGAGCACTGGTGGAATGATATTTAGGGAGGAAGACTGAAATCTTTGAAGAAAATATTTTGTCACTTCATTCATCACAAATCCCACATGGACTGGCTTGGGATCAACCTGGCTCTCCACACTGAGAGGCCAATGATTTACTGCCTGAGCCAAGTCATGGCCTTCATAATGTCTCCTTGGATATGATTTGTACAATTTGATGGATGGGTACTAACATTTTGGAGGAACCTGCTGCTTCTGTCATTTTTCTTTGAAGCATGAATTTTGTCTAATTAATACGTAAAATCTTGCAAGAAACACAATGCTTCTTTATTATAAAGACAGTCAATTGAATGCTGTTTAGATAAATAATTGCTGTTGATTTTTATAATTGTACAAAATCCACAAATGCGTCATGTAGATAATGTATAGAGTTTCAGAACGTTACAGCAAGTGGATCATACAGTTACAGCTGTGCTTTAAAGGGAAAAGAAGGTCACAGTTATATAAACATCAAAGTAACATATGAAGGTTGCTCCTTTCATGGATGTGATGTTACAGCTTCTACCAGACTGCATGCAGAAAAAGTTCACATCCACATCTGTTTCATTTCATCATTTATAGTCAGTGTACTTCAGCGTCATTCATTAACTCGTGAATCGGTATTTTGGCCACGTGAAGGCTTGAAAATTGCATCACTAGCAGAGAATTTTTACTGGGTGTTCAGGCTTCACATAGGGAGCTGGGAAAGTGTACACATCGTAGTGACTTTGCTGTTGGCTGTACAGTCCAAGGTTCAGATCCTATCAGGTGCAAGAGATTTGTTTCTTCTCTGGAATGTCCAGACCAGCTCCAGAATCCTTCCACCCTGTTGTGTTGTGGGTACTGAGAGCCCTTTTCCCAGGGTCAAAGTGACTGGGGCATGAGTCTGACCACTTCCTCCATCTAGTGCCAAGGTTGAGAATGAGTGGAACTGTACTTCACTCCCCCAGTGTGTCTTTATGAGTTGTACAGGGACCTTAGGTCCCACTTATTCTCTCTTGTGGAAAAATTTTCTCTCATGCCCACTTGAACCATTCATGGCATTGTATTAAGTATATGCATTTGTTTAATGGGTAGGAGAGCAGATTCAAGGAGGACCGTAATATTTCCTTAGATGTGGGTAACATGTTCTTTTGATTCCGGTTTCCTTGTGTGTGGTATTAATGTATATTATTTTCCCTTTAGTTTGAATAATACCAACATGTAACAGTGTTAAAGAATATCAGTTATTAGTGATTTATCTGTGATGAGCAGTTAATGTTAAACACTTCCAATTTTAATAACTTATTGCAAGTGGAAATGATTTATTTTTTTTGTGGTGTCTACCTTAACACATTGCATAGTGTTCGTTTCAGTCATCCAATTGGACAGTTGTTTGGTCTGTTGTCACCTGCTAGGTCAAAGGACTTGTAACAAAGTCTTGTTGCAGCTATCTTTCCTATATTCTTTGGCATTCTTTGTAAATTATAGTTATTATTTTTTAATAACATCATATTTGTGATACATTGTTACCAGTCAGTTTGTCATGGCCAGGAGCCTACGAAGATGCTAACTCCATACAGTGGGTTTGTTTCTTAGATGTTGCTGCTGCTGCTGATAACAGAGCACTTTGAACACCTGGAAAATTGTATGTAGTCCCAACACAACTGTGTCACTTGAGGTGTATTTAATGACTGTATGATGAACAACTACATGTTTCGGCCTGTACTGGCCATCTTCACGTTGTCTCAGGGAAACTTAAGAACTTACTTTAACCATGCTTAAAGTAAGTTCTTAAGTTTCCCTGAGACAACCTGAAGATGGCCAGTACAGGCCGAAACATGTAGTTATTCATCATATAGTCATTAAATACACCTCAAGTGACACAGTTGTGTTGGACTACATACCATTTTCCAAGTTTCACACACACAACGGGGATGACTCACTTCCTAGACTTTGAACACCTACTTGTTAACCATGTTCTATTATAAACGGACCTCAGATGATATCACACGCGTGTGAGAAGTATGCATTTCAACAGAGAGTGTTCATTTACAGTGCTTTTGCTGAGTTTGTTTAGTGGAAAAAAATGTAACCAGAAGTTTTTTAAAAAAAAATCCTTCATCAGCAGTGTTGCGTAGAGAAAAATATACAGAATGGTGGAAAGTCTTTGGATCACGGGTTCAGTGTTGAACAAGCATAGAGTAAGAAAATGTGTTTTTTTTGGGTGAGGTATAGTTTACATTAAGCAGACACATCAACTGCCAAAATAACATACTGATGTTATGAACATTCTCGTGCAGTTAACGACTTAAAGTCGAAGTTTAGCGTGCAGTGAATACGCGCCAAATAATAGATCCCGTGTTTTCCGAATAAACAAATTCCGACCATTAGGTTAAATTAAACCTCATACCGGTAGGTACTCGGGGAATTAACGCAAGAAGAGAAAATGTAATAGCACTTACATTCTTTGTAAGACTTGAGGACCATTTTAGTGAAATTTTGATATTTCAAGAGAGGAGTTTCTTCGCTTGTCGGGAAATATTTTTAGAATGTGTGAGATCTGCATGGAAGAACCTGGAAGTTTACACTACTACTCTGTCCTAAAACATAATATTGCTTGAACTCTTAAACTGCTAGTAGTTGGAGGCTTCCCCGTATGCAAAAGTGTTTCCGTGACAGCGCCCGCACTCGGGGGCACGATTAAATGGCGTCTTTGTGTGCACTCTTTTTGCGCAACTGCCCTTAGTCTATAAGGGAGGTGGACTTGCACATAATGCAGGGTGTCCAGCCGAACGCGGAAACCATTCATAGCAGCACTGCTGCATCGCGTCCGATGACGGTCCCCGCTCTGCCGTTGTCATTTCCGCGTTAAAAACTCCGTGTATATCGTACAGGGATATTATTTGTCGGACCTCATGCTTGTATACAGTAAAGGGATATTATTTGTCGGACCTCATGCTTGTGTACAGTACAGGGATATTATTTGTCGGACCTCATGCTTGTATGTAATACAGGGATATTATTGTCGGGTGGGCCGGGTAGCTCAGTCGGTATGGCGACTGACTACGGGCTGGACGATCCGGGATCGAATCCCGGTGGGGACGAGATCTTCCGCCCGTCCAGACCGGCCCTGGGGCTCAGCCAGCCTCCTGTGAAATGGGTACCGGCTCTTTCCCGGGGGTAAAGTGCGGCCGGGTCGTGCTGCTGACCACCCACCCCCTTCTAGTGCCGCAGTTATGGAAGAGTAGAGCTATACCTTTACCCACTCTCTGGGCCACATCGGGCCTGCCCGACCTCATGCTTGTATATAGTACAGGGGTATTATTTTTGTGACCACATGCTTGTATACAGTACATGGATATTATTTGTGGGACCACTTGCTTGTATATAGTACAGGGATATTATTTGTGTGACCATATGCTTGTATACAGCACAGGGATATTATTTGTGTTGACCACATGCTTGTATACAGTATAGGGATATTATTTGTGTGACCACATGCTTGTATATAGTACAGGGATATTATTTGTTTGACCACATGCTTGTATACAGTACAGGGATATTATTTGTGTGACCACATGCTTGTATATAATACAGGGATATTATTTGTGTGACCACATGCTTGTGTACAGTACAGGGATATTATTTGTGTGACCACATGCTTGTATATAGTGCAGGGATATTATTTGTGTGACCACATGCTTGTGTACAGTACAGGGATATTATCTGTGTGACCACATGCTTGTATATAGTACAGGGATATTATTTGTGTGACCACATGCTTGTATACAGTACAGGGACATTATTTGTCTGACCACATGCGTTATTGTATTGTGCACTGATGGCTGCTATTCGAATTTGTTACTACACTAGGCAAAAGCACATTGCTTTTGGTCAATTAATAATATGGTTTCATTATTTTATCTGTTCTGTGTCGTTGGCCACTTCCCGCCGCTAATTAACACGCGTGTGGGGGTGGGGGCTGGTTGGGCTACGTTTTGTACGATAAGCGGCCCGACAGAAATAGCAAACGATATTGGTCCGATAAAATAACGTCTTTGTAGTATTTTTAGGTGTTAGTGAGTGAAGGCTTGTAAGTTATGTCTCAAGATCGGTTATTCTCGCTGATATTCTCATTAGTCCGGAAATAGTTTTTTTTAGATTTTTTTTAAGTGTGTTTAGTCTTCCGGCAATTCAATGTTTATGTTGTATTTTAATCACAATTTTCTCACCAATATGTTTCGCTCGAAACATATTGGTGAGAAATTTGTGATTTTATTGGTTATTTATATATTATGATTTTTAGATGTTTCACTTCGCTCTCTTGAGAAGTTTTTTTTTTTTTTTTTTTTACTCACAAAACAACACTTTTATATGGTTTGGCTGCAAATTTCTAGCCACCCATGTACCTAACGAGCATTTATAAAACAGTAATTCTTTATTGACTTGGTAATGTAGTCCAAGAGCTGGCGTTCGTTCGCTTCATGTTATACCAGGCCCTGTTGATAAAGGGCTTTCGAATGTACAAGTAGTCATTTATCACAGATTGTTTAAATTATGATAAAAGTAACACAATGAAAACTTCGGCATTTTTTAAGTCTGCGTGGTGAAAGTAATCGTGCTATAGGATGGGCGATCGAGGAGTCGGGTTTCGACTTCCAGCAGAAGCAAGAGGGGTTTCTCTTCTATGTAGAAAGCTTCCAGACCGCACCTTAGGCCCACCCATCTTTTGCCGCGGATACCGTGGGCTGTTTCCTCGAAAGTAATGTGGCCGGATAATGAAACTTAATGCTCACCTTCATCTATTACGGAGCATGTTTGGAGCCATAGCTGCAAAATCTGCATGCCTTCATGAAGTGGTGTGTAATTAAACACGGGGAAATTTGATGTGTATTGGACCGTGCATCGTTGTGATAACTGAAGAATAAGAACGAACTAGATGCTACTTATTGTTTTATTACACTTATGATATGCTCAACATATTTCGGGCACTGCTATGCCCATCATCAGGAACTCACGCATGTAGTGCTGATTACCACATGGGGCGTCCGGTTCTTGGGTTGCTGTTGTTTGGAAGTTAGGTGCAGGCAGGCTGGATTAGTGTCCGGGCTGCAGGCTATAGCACAATAAAACAAGAAGTAGCAGCTAGTTGGTTCTTATTTTTCAGTAAACACGGGGAAATTTACACCTTTTATTGGAGGAAATTTATTGACATTTGCGTGGTACCACCTGCCTGACTGTAAATGGAATAAGTCCAATGTCATCCAGAAGGAACGTTGCTTTCAGGTTTGAATGTATTTGCTGTTTAACTGTTTCAGTGAAGTAGAATCTTCCGTGCAAGATTTCGGGATGGCGTCCTGAACAGTCTTTCCTTCTCACGAATGAAAATTACGAGTTACCGGTTTTTTTTAAGTTGTACATCCCGTTGTGTTCTCGTATGATTGGTAAATAAGAACCGTAAACACAGCTATTATGTTAACTGGTTTTTTTTTTTTACTTATCAATCATACGAGTTACCGTGTCGAAATACGAAGAAAAGTAATGTACCTTTATCTGTAAAGATCTTGGCATGGGCAGGATTGATATCAACGTTCTGGCTTACGTAACATGACTTGATAAAGTAAAAATGTACAACAGCAGATACGTGCTACCCATTCATATCGGGCAGACTCCATAAACTCTAGTTCCGTCTCTTTTAATGGCGATAGGTTTCTGGCTTGTTTAGTCGTAGCTAACTGTAGAATGCTGGGTAGATTAATTCAAGAGCAGAACAGTTCTAAACTTCTTACCGAAAGTTTTAATACATATGCATGCACTGGTGAAGTAATGTGTTCTCGGCTTTTCGGACTTCTTGGTCATAAGTCTCGGCAGCACCGCTTGCCGTCTGACAAAGGAATATGGGGGTCGCTTTTTGTTTTTAGCTTGGATTCTCTTGCCTAGGTTTGAATGGCAGTGAGCCAGCGGAGAGCAATGGGAACCTGCCAACCAGTTTAGGTTGTGCCTAGTACAGAACACAGGGGAATCACCTGTTTTAATATCTTAGGGGAATTTGAAGGATTATTATGTTCCGTCGTTTCTGAATTGCACAACGTAATGAATGATAGTTAAGCACGCAACTTTATTGAATTACAACATTCTATCTTTGTTAACGTTGTTTATTGCTATATTGTAGCAGCGATTCCTTGTATTGAGTTGCAATGTACCAGTCGAAATGTAAAGGAACGGGGCCATCTTAGTACCCTCTTATTACAAGATTAAAATGAAAAACAATGAAAGACCAAAGAGTGGTTGCCATTTGAAAAGAAATAAATGTTATTGTATGCTGTATGAAGGTTATGCAGCCCGAAATACAATTTGCCAGTGCACCAAGCCGAGGTGGTCTGTTCCATCCCTTTTGAACTTTGTTTATCCAATGACGTAGGAATTCGGTTTTACGAAATCAGTTGGTTCCGTCAACGCTTTGAAAGGTTGAGTGGGGGGGGGGGGTCCATATTCTGTCGTAAAGGCGAAGTCGTCCTTTTGCTTAATTATGCACAATTAATTAAGGGGGTGGAGTATAGCGCCACGATTTCTTAAAGTTGTCATGGGATAGAGATTAGTAATCAGCTTAACCCTCCTGCCACATGTCTCCTGGGAAAGGTCCCTGGTATCCACTGAATAGAAGGATGGGAGGTCCACGAGGCTGGCCTGGACGCTTTGGGGAAAAGAAAAATCCCTTGACTCTGGGAGGAAACGAACCCCGATTTCTCGATCGTGCGCCAAGACGTAAAACAGCCGCCGTGTAATAACTTTTTGGCGTACTTTGACGGCTGTTGGACGTTTGTCTTTTACATTACACTGCATGAATTTCGTCGGTCTTCTAACCATTGTCTGTCTGTAGGAGTGTTTGCAGTGACAAGTGTCTAATAACCGTCGCGGGTGACAAGCCCTTTGGCCCGGCAGGTACAGGCCACAGGAGGCGGGATGAAAATGCAATTGTTATCAGAAAGGGGGGGAGTCTCGATTTGAGGTCTGCGCGGGCAGAAGTTTGGGCTTCTACCCGGCCCATCCCCAGGCGTGTTGGCCGATCGAAGTCGTGCGTCCTTTATTCTAGGCCTAGATAAATTGGATTTACAATGGTGTGACTGTTGTGTCATTAGTACGGGTTCTTTTAATGGATAAATGTCAGTCATCCTTGAATGGTTACGTTACGACGGTCTAAGAACATCTTATATTATTTTGGCGTTGGAGGAAAGCTCCTTTGGAAACTGACGTAACTAGAATTGCTTCTTGGAAGGAGCAGTACGAGAATCCCCGAGAAAATCAAGTCTGGTTTCTGTTTCCGGAGCCCGACCAAACTCGTTTTCCCAAGCTGATTTTGCCAAATAAATTCTCAGCTCGCCACATTACGTATACGTTTAATCCCATCGTAACTTACTAGTCAGTTCGCAACGTACAAGTATCGCGAGAGCTTTCTGAGCTACCTATTAATTTTCTGTCGCCAGCATTCCCTACAAAGCCAGAAATCCTCTATGTGACAATTTGTTGGTATTAGCTGAACCTGGTCCGAACCCGAACGTTGTCTGTTCTAGCAGGCCAGGGCTTATGCATCCCTCTGGTCTTGACCTCCGTCATACCCGCCACTTACGGGGCTTCTTTGTATAGCCTGAGTCTCTGTGAGAACTTGACGGTATACAGAGCAACATGCATATTGTACGTAATAACGAAGGGTTGACCACTAAAACTAAACTCCGTGGCCTTAGTCCGCACGCGAACTATACCGACAGAGCGGCCGCCGCCGGTCGGCGAAGTCAGTGCCAACTTTTGCGGGTAGAGGGGTGTCACGTGGTCAGCGCAACGGGTCCCCACAGCCGTTAATGTCTGTTTTCTAGACCTGGAGCCGCTACTTTTTTCATTCAAGTAGCTCCTCAATTGACCTCACGAGGCTGAGTGG
>Ga0123353_10015471_pt1 | contig 11084 bp, 10 predicted proteins | sample TergutLab28metaG_3_FD_92763 | JGI IMG/M metagenome (GOLD analysis project Ga0123353, IMG submission 92763) | Labiotermes labralis P3 segment gut microbial communities from Petit-Saut dam, French Guiana - Lab288 P3 | ecosystem: Host-associated > Arthropoda: Insects > Digestive system > Gut ... | reverse complement strand
GGTGATGAACCTTTTATTAGAAAAGAAGAAATAAACTTATTGGCTAACTTGTTTGATAATCACAAAATTAAAATTGCTACATTAGCCAAACCCATGACTACTGAAGAGGAATTGGGCAATCCGAACAAGGTCAAGGTCGTTTTCACAAACTCAAACAGAGCGCTCTACTTTTCTCGCTCGCCGATTCCACACACCGCACACCACACATCGTACACCGTACACAAACATTTGGGTATCTATGCCTATCGTAACGATATATTACAACAAATTACACAACTACCGGTATCGTCACTTGAGGAAATTGAAAAATTAGAGCAACTCCGCTGGTTAGAAAATGATTTTACCATTCATGTTCAAACTTGTCATCATGAAAGCATAGCAATTGATACGCCGGAAGACTTAGAAAATTTAAAGATTTAAAATTTAATGTGCTATGTCTTTCAAGCCTACTTATATAGAACCTTTAAATCTTAAATTTTAAATTTTAAGTTAATGATTATCCTTTCGTTAATTCGCGCACTTTTAGAAGAAGATTCCGTAACAATTACCGGATTAGGAACATTTTATGTAAAAAAAAATCCGGCGCAGATTAAAGAGGATATCATTTTTCCTCCTCAAAACTTTATTGAACTTGAATACTCAAAAGATGCAGAAGGGTTTGATTTTACCAGTAAGGTTTCAAAATGGGAACAAATAAGGATAGATGAAGCGCAGTTTCAAGTTTCAGAATGGCTTAATTTGCTTGAAAAAGGATTGGAATATAACAAAACTGTTTTTTTTGATGATTTTGGTACGTTTTCAAAAGATTTTTCCGGAAAAATGGCTTTTCAAAGTGTAATAAACTCACAACTAAATATTGAAAATGAAGGATTTGAGCCTATTTTAGTGCCTCATAGAGAGAGAGAAGAAAATTACAAAGAAACCGTAAAAGAGAAACGACTTATTTTAGACAAAAAAGAGAAAAAATCTGATAAATTTTGGTTCGCGCTCATTATTTTTATCGCGCTCGCAACAATAGGCACTTTATTCCTGAAAGATAAATTTTATAGTTTTTTTCAAATTTCTTTCATAAAAGACAAAATTAGTATGCCTTCAGAAAGTGTGGATACGGAAATTGCTACATATATTGATAGTTTGAAGAAAGAAATTATAGAGGCGACCTACACGTTTGAAGAAGAAGTAAAAGAAGAAGTAAAAGAAGAAGGAAACAATACATATCTGTCTTATGAAAAAGGAAAATATTACGTAATAGCGGGAAGTTTTACGAAAGAAGCAGACGCTTTGCGTCATATAAAACAGCAACGTTTAGAGAAATATCATGCCAAATTGATTGTTCATCCTGATAGTCCGCGCATTCGTGTAGCTATTGGAGTATTTGATAATGAGGGAGATGCTAATAATTTTGCCCTACAAATTGATAAAAACTATTGGGTATTGAAATAGGTATAAAAAAAAGTATATTTTTGCACCCCCGAAAAAGAAGAAAAACCTTTTAAAAGAAGATTAGAAATGTCAAGAGTTTGTCAAATTACCGGAAAAAAAGCTATTGTTGGAAATCATGTTTCACACTCCAATATTAAATCAAAGAGAAAATTTAATCCAAACTTACATAACAAAAAGTTCTATGTTCCTGAATTAGGCGGATGGGTAATGCTGAAAGTTTCGGCAAAAGGGATTCGCAATATTAGCAAAAAAGGTGCTTGGAATGCTATCACAGATGCTCACAAAAAAGGTATTCTTAAGTAATACTTTTTTTATTTTTCCATAATTTTTAGTTTTAAATTGGGAAACTGCTGCCTTTTGGCGGCAGTTTTTCATTTAGAGTTTTTGTTGTAACATATTGAATATAATATATTTTTGCATGTTTTTTTATTTTGCATGATGTTTTTGTAATACAAACGCGTGTTTTACAGTAGTTTAAAAGAAACTTCCTGTGAAATTTGTAACAAAAGAGTGTTCGTAGAAACTTCATTAGTAAAACAAGAAAGTAGTGAAACAGTAAACTATTAAATGAAAAAAGTTACCCCAAAAAAAGCTCTCGGACAACATTTTCTCAATGACGAAACTGTTGCAGAAAGAATTGTGCAAAGTATTACGACAAATAATACTCCGGTTTTGGAAATAGGGCCCGGGATGGGTGTGTTAACACAATTTTTGTTACAACAAAATATAGATTTTAAAGTGGTTGAAATAGACATCGAATCGGTGGTTTATTTGCAAAAAAAATATCCTGCCTTAGACATTATTTCCGGTGACTTTCTGAAGTTGAATTTAGCTGAATATTACACCGGTAAACTTGCTATCATTGGAAACTTCCCTTATAACATTTCTTCGCAAATACTGTTTAAAGTATTGGAAGAGAAAGACAGGGTAATTGGATTGGTGGGCATGTTTCAAAAAGAAGTAGCGGAGCGTGTGGCATCTAAACCCGGAAAGAAAATGTACGGAATATTAAGCGTTTTGCTCCAAGCCTATTACGATATAGAATATTTGTTTACGGTAGATGAACATCTGTTTACGCCTCCGCCGCAAGTGAAATCGGGTGTGATTCGCATGACGCGCAACTTCGATAAGAAATTGCGTTGTGATGAAGTATTGTTTAAAAATGTGGTAAAAACCGCGTTTAATCAGCGCAGGAAAACGATGCGCAATTCGTTAAAAGGTTTTTCCTTTCCTGAGGAATATAGGGATAATCCCATTTTTGCTATGCGCCCTGAGCAATTGTCGGTGGCGCAGTTTGAAAGTATTTGTAGAAATATGTTATAAAGCGCAAAAGCAAGAAGGCACGAAAAAAAACGCTCTTTCGTGCCTTCGTGCCTTCGTGCTTTCGCGCCTTCGCGCCTTCGCGCCTTCGTGCTTTATTGTACGATAATTTTAATATTCTTCGCCCCTGCATCAGAATTTACTCTTAGGAAATAAATACCTTTGCTGATGTCTGTAGTATTAATTGTAGTTTTTTCTGCATTTACTGTAGCAGTATATACTACTTGCCCCATATTATTGATCAGTTGGATACTGTTAATGTTTTGATTTGATTCAACAGTAATTTTATCTGAAGCCGGATTAGGATATACAGTAGTTTGAATATCATTTACCGTATAGGTTTCTATACCGACATCTACAATTTTAAATGAGCAAGGTATTTCAAACAATGGATTATTTTCATCATTAGTAGCTACAAAAATATTAGCTCTATAGGTTCCTTTTTCAAGTCCGGTAGCATCTAAATCAACATCAAAAGTTTTAGAGTTGCCTGCCGGAACAGAACCGGATGCCGCTCCGACAAGGGATAGCCAGCAGCCAGGAGTCAGTTCACCTTCACAATATGCGCTGATCATGAAAGGACCATTTTCAAGACTGGGTTGAACAACATGTAATTGGCTCCATCCGCCGCCGTTACTTCTTCTCCAGTCGCTATTTTCAGGTGCAGCACCCCCACTACTTAACATAAGACCATCTTGGTCATTATTTTGAACAAATTCAAAAGCCACCCAAATATCTTGTCCATCTAATAAAACAGGGGTAGATAAAGTTACATCAATCCAATATCCTTCCATATGATTTACAGGGGATACTACTTCTTGAGCTAAAATTCGCCCGGGAGCATTGTCAGTGCCTTGCCCATAAACGCGAGCAACTATTTTATCATCATGAGTTGTGCTATTTAAAGGATATGAAATTTCGGTAATATAGGTGCCCACCATTTCGCAATATTTTGACAATGTGTATTTGTGAGCGACTTCTAAAGTAGGATTAGCCGAATCATTAAAGAAAGCAGAGCTTGGTTCTTGATCATCCGGTGCCATATAGGTAAGGTCAAAACTTGCAGATGTTCCAGTTGGGTTTATTGCAAATTCTACCCAGGCATTATAGTCTCCCATACTGGTACCGGTATTTGCTACAGTAACCGTGTTTTTCTTGTCATTAGACCCTTCAACAGCCCAATCAGATATGGTGGTAGGCGTAACATTTAGAGTAGGAGTTCCTGTTTCGCCTACTTGGGCAAACACAAAATTGTCAATGTAGAATACAGAAGTGTTATTTATAGGATAAAAATCAACGGCTGCCAACTGTCTTTGTCCCGGACCACCACTTTCCCCAATACTGAATTGCCATTCTAAAATCTGCTCACCATTAATACTAATAGTAGCATTATCATTGTCCAGGTCAACAAATATTGAAATGGGAAACCATGTGTTCGAAGGAATTGTAAAGTTTGTGTTTTGGTTATTATGGGTAACATATGTACCTGCGGGCTGCTGCGGCGAACCGGACGGCATGTTAAAATAAACTCCCAATGCCCATTTACTACCCGAGCCGGCAAAAACGTGCAATAAATTAAAAAACGCAGGTACGTTGCCGGGAATTAACATGTCGAACTCAACGGTCCAAGCACCTGAGGTAGGGTTTCCTGCTAAAAATACAACATCGTTACCCCAAGAGAATTTAACAGAATTTGGTGCAGTTTGAGCTTGTTCAACTGTAATTACGGCATCTTCTGCGGTACCGGGAGCCATATCCCAAGTGGTCCACCATTCAGGATATGATGCAGCTACGTGAGCACCAGCCGGTTTATCGTCAAAGCCGGTTTGAAATAGAACTTGTGATTGAAGTGCAAGCATGATTGCCATCATCACTACAAAAGATAATAATTTTTTCATAAAGCATTTTTTTTTTGGTTAATAATAATTTTACTTGTAATAGGGTGCAAAAATGCAAAAATAAATACAACCTGCAACTTTTTTTTGTTTTTTTTTGAAATATTAGAACAAAACTCCAAAAACGATATGCAATGAATGCACAATCGCCTTGAACCGCGCATCGGGAACCACATTGCTTACAGCTTTAGAACTGAAGTAATTAAACTGACAGCTATAATCCGCATTCATAAACACACGGATGTTGCTTTTAAATATGTACTCAAATCCCAATCCGGCGTACCCTGTTTCGGTAAATAATGCAGCATCATCATTTTTTACTCTTTTAGTCGTGATAAAAAAGTCCGGATCGTCTTCGCGAAACGAAAAATTGTCAAATTTATCTCCTCCCAATTTGAATTGATGATATAATCCTATTTTCCCCACAAAAACGCATCCTCTTGAAGGCGGCGTTCTAAACTTAATGCCTGTGGGAATAACCAAATAACTGGTTTGTAAAGTTCTTACGGTAGGTAAAACCAATGAAGTGTCAGGAACTGGAAACTCCTTAAAACTATACTTATTCTCAAAAGAAAGCTCTCCTTGCAAATACCTCACAAATAAGCCTGTAGAAAAATAAAACCATCTCCCTTTGGTTACACTAACGTCAATATTAATTCCGGCAACAAACCCTGCTTTGGGTTTTTCCCGCTTCAAAACAAAATCTTTCGTAGTGGGCGCAAACCAATCTACGGTAGGGCCAACGGTTACTCCAAAGAATAGCCGGCCATTCTCATTAGAGTTCTTATCATTATTATTTTTTGATTTTTCTTGCTGTTGCGGTTGTTGTTGTGCAAAAACAAAGCTACAACCCACTAAAATTACGATGAAAAAAAAGAGTCTTTTCATAATTATAAAATTTAAGAAAACAAGGTATGGATATTGGATTGAAATGTTTTTCCGAGGTGTTTGTATGCGTTTTCCGTAACTTCCCGTCCGCGGGGTGTTCTCATTAAAAACCCTTCCTGAATCAAAAACGGTTCATACACTTCTTCAATGGTTCCGGCATCTTCGCCCACGGCGGTGGCAATGGTGGTGAGCCCTACCGGTCCGCCTTTAAACTTATCAATAATGGTTTGCAAAATTTTGTTATCCATTTCGTCTAACCCGTGGGCATCTACATTGAGAGCGGCGAGTGCTATCTGGGTAATATCGTACGTAATGGTTCCATCGCCTTTAATTTGTGCAAAATCGCGCACGCGGCGCAGCAACAGGTTGGCAATACGTGGGGTGCCGCGGCTCCGGCGCGCAATTTCAAATCCGGCTTCTTCGGTCATCTCAACGCCCAAAATTCCTGCGGATCTTTTGAGAATGCGCGCAAGTGTTTGTGCATCATAATAATGAAGCCGTAAGTTAATGCCAAAACGCGAGCGCAAGGGCGCTGTTAACAATCCCGAGCGCGTAGTAGCTCCTACCAACGTAAAGGGGTTCAACGAAATTTGCACGCTTCTCGCATTCGGACCCGAATCAATCATAATATCAATCTTATAATCCTCCATTGCCGAATACAAATACTCTTCCACCACCGGAGAAAGCCGGTGAATTTCATCTATAAAAAGTACGTCGTGAGGCTCCAAATTTGTCAACAAGCCGGCCAATTCACCGGGTTTGTCTATTACGGGTCCGGAAGTCACTTTCAGATTTACGCCCATTTCGTTGGCAATAATGTGCGATAGGGTGGTTTTTCCCAGACCTGGCGGACCGTGAAGTAACACATGATCTAATGCTTCTGCTCTTGCTCTTGCGGCTTTTACAAAGATGATAATATTCTCGATAACTTGTTCCTGTCCAAAGAAATTGGCAAAATCGGAAGGGCGAACCGCACGTTCAAACTCTTTTTCGGCAGCCGAAAGGCGCCCACCCGAAGCATCTAAATTAGGATTCAACATAAACTATCTTTTTTCGGCATCTAACCGGTTCAACTCAGCAATAGCACTTTCATTATTAGGATTTATTTTCAGGCATTGCAAATAATCCGAACGCGCTTTTTCCCACTCTTCCAAATAATAATACGCAATTCCTCTGTTACACCATGCCTGATCATACGAAGGTTCAAGCTCAATAGCTTTAGTAAAATACCGGATAGCCTCTGTATAATCATCTTCATAAATCAAAGCAATATATCCTAAATTATTATAGGCAGGATAACTTTTGGGATCTACGGAAATAAGGTATTGGTACTGTTCTTTCGCCAACTCCAAATCTCCTAAATCCTGATATAATTTTCCCAGATTATAGTTCAATATTTTGTCATTTGGAGTAATCTCCAACGCATTTTTATAATAACTAATGGCTAAAGGGTCTAATTTTTCTTGAAAATACCATGCCAAATCCGCATATGCGTGCACTTCTGTGGGGTCTTGGTCAATTACAAGCTGCATCATTCTTAGCCAACCAATAGTATCACCCATTTCTCTTAATAAAATGGCTTTTGTTAAAAAGGCTTTAGGATTATGATTTTGCAATCGAATCGCCTTTTCTATGGTCTCCTCGCACTCGCTATACATATATTGGTACAAATATAATTCTGCTAATTTTAAATAGGCTTCATTATTATCATCAATAGCAATGGCTTTTTTCAGCATTTCCTCCACCAAATCGGTTTCACTTTTAGATAGATAGACATTTGCCAATGTAACATAATAGGTAGATTTATTATTGTTTAATTTAATGGCATGTAAAATGTCTGCCAACGCTTTATCCACTTGATTATTTCTATAATAATACTCTGCGCGTAGTTGATATAAGTCACTATTTTTAGGATTTCTATCAATTTTTCTACTCAATTCTGCCAAAGAGGAGGGAAGGTCGTCATATTTTTTTGAGTTACAGGAAAAACAGCAAGACAAAGTAACGAAAAGACATAGGAAGAAAAACTTTTTCATGGGCAAAAAAATTATCGTGCAAAAATATACTTTTTAACGACATTTTGCTATCATATATCCTGTCTAATGCAACAATATGCAGTGAGAATCGAATTTTTTTGTGAATCTTGTAAGAAGAAAAAACTCCAACAAAGAAAGTTAAATTGAAAATAACATATTTTCGCCAAAAATTTAAATATTAACCCGCCAAAATGATGAAGTTTCATGCTTCTAATCACTAACTACTATAAGATATGTTCGAAAGTTTAAGTTCCAAGTTAGATCGCGCATTTAAAGTATTAAAAGGACACGGCTATATTACCGAAATTAATGTTGCGGAAACAATGAAAGAAGTTCGTAAAGCGTTGTTAGATGCCGATGTGAACTATAGAATAGCCAAAGAGTTTACAGATGATGTTAAGAAACAGGCACTGGGACAGAATGTTTTAAAGGCAGTTTCCCCCAGCCAGCTCATGGTGAAAATCACTTATGATGCACTTATTGACCTCATGGGACGTGAAACCGTGGATATTAATGTGAAGTCGAATCCTTCCATTATTTTAATGGCAGGTTTGCAAGGTTCCGGTAAAACCACCCACGCAGCGAAGTTAGCCAAAATGCTGAAAACCAAACGCGGAAAGAAACCGTTGTTGGTTGCAGGAGACGTGTACCGCCCCGCTGCCATTGACCAGTTGAAAGTGCTCGGAGAACAGATTGAAGTAGATGTTTTTACGGATGAGAACTCTAAAAAGCCTGTGGAGATCGCTAAAAGAGCCGTGCAACATGCCAAAGACTGGGGGCATAATGTCGTGATTATTGACACCGCAGGACGTCTTGCCATTGATCAGGAAATGATGGATGAAATCGGCAATATAAAAAATGCAGTAAATCCGCATGAGATTTTGTTCGTGGTAGATGCCATGACCGGTCAGGATGCCGTGAATACGGCGAAAGCATTTAACGACAAACTCAACTTCGACGGCGTTATCCTTACCAAAATGGATGGCGATACGCGAGGGGGAGCGGCGTTAACCATTAAGTCTGTGGTAAATAAACCCATTAAATTTATTGGGGTAGGGGAGAAGATGGACGCTTTGGATGTGTTTCACCCCGATCGTTTGGCAGAGCGTATTCTCGGGATGGGCGATATTCGTTCGTTTGTAGAAAAAGCGCAAGAACAGTTTGACGATGAGGAAGCGCTGAAACTGCAACGCAAATTAGCCAAAAACCAATTTGATTTTAATGACTTTTTAGGACAAATTTCCCAAATTAAAAAAATGGGTAATCTCAAAGATATGATGAGCATGATTCCGGGCGTAGGAAAAACCATAAAAGATATGGATATTGATGACAACGCATTTAAAGGTGTGGAAGCTATTATTTTATCTATGACGCCTTACGAACGTTCCAATCCGGATGTACTGAACGGTACTCGTAAAAAACGGATCGCCAACGGAAGCGGAACCGACATTCAGGAAGTAAACAAGCTGATTAAACAATTTGACGATATGCGCAAAATGATGCGCGCCGTATCCGGCGGAAAAGCAAAAGGATTGATGAATATGCTGACGGCGCCGGGGAAACGGTAACTTTGTGCCCCTTGTGGTAATAATATCACCTTGCATAAAACCACTTCCCCATTCGCTTTTCACTCCAAGATTGTGTGATCTTAACAAAAAAGTACATCACAATTAAGGTAAAAATAAACCGGAAAATAAACACTCCGGAAATTTTAGCGCCGATAGCAATCATCAATAAAGAATCTTCTATTACGCTGTGAGATAATGACATGAGCATTAAAGCATACACCACGTTGCGTCGTTTCAGTTTCGTTTGTTTCACTTCATTAATAATTAAACCTCCGCCATACGCCAACCCCAGCGTCATGCCGATAACTGTGATTGGGATTACTTCTTTTTCAATACCTAATACCCTTAGTACCGGATAGAACCACCGATTAATTTTAGCAATAATCCCCATACGTTTTAAAATATCAATGATGATAATTAGCCCTGTAATATAGCAAAAAACGAGGGCATAATTTTTCAATTCATTAAACACCCAACCTCCCCATGTGGCTTTTTCAGGTGCCATTACAATTTTGTCTATACCAATTGGGACATTTTGGTACAGGTTAAAAACATTATATAAATGATACAAAATGACTCCTGCTATAAATCCTAATATAAATCGAAATAAAAATGCGGTGCCGGCTTTCACTCCCGCTTTTTGAGTAATGGCTAATTCAATGGGTAGTGTATGTGCAATTAAAATTACTGTAGATAATACTGTAATCTGGGCAATCGTTAATTCCATGCCAATAGAAAAATAGGTAATAATTCCGGCGTAAATATTGCCCAACATTGCGGAGGCCCAAACCAAACCCATTTCTCCGGGCAGTCCCATCACGCTCATTAAGGGCGCCAATGCATCTCCTATAAATACAATTAAACCGGTTTCCTGCAATATTTTAACCAAAATGGAAACGGGTATCATAATTTTAAAAATTTTGATACTCGTTGTAATGCTTTGGGTAAACCAATTTTGAATGATGATGGGTAGGTTCATGGATACAACATACCGTTTGGTTGGATATAATTATTCCGCCACACACCGCACCGAAAAGCCGTTATTGCGGGGGTAGCTGTTCGTGGAGACAGGTCCGCTGCTAAAGCCCATGTAGTACGCGTAGTCTTTATCATTCGGTGCGTTGTTCCAATAGTAGCCATTGTAGCGCACGTAAGTGAGCGTACCGTCGTAACTGCTACGATAACCGGCAGCAGGGAGAAACACCTTTTGAATGCCATTCCCAAAAAAACGACCATTCACCCCGTTTAGTGGGGCCCAGTCGCTACCGGAACTTATCAAACTTTCTTGTTCTGCTAAAGTAGGTACACGCCAGCCTGTCGGGCAAGGATCATTCGCTGCTTCCCAACTGTTGCCTTCGGGAGTAGAACCATCCCAAGTAGTGCCGCCGGTAGAGCTTGTCAAAGGGTCTGTACTACTCCAACCTGTTTTGCAATTCCATTGATAAAACATCCCTGCATCTTCGGGCTTGGAAGTAAACGTACCGGGAGCAGCTACATTACGTTTTGCCCATTTTACACCATTAATCTCTATCCATTCCGAATCATCAGGATCGTCCTTTTTACAGCCAATAGTTACGATAAGCAACGACATCGCAACTGCAATGATTTTAAAATAGTTTTTTTTCATTTTGTTTTATTTTAATTATTAATTGGGTTAGATTCTTTCTCAACAATATTTATAATTACACACTACTTAGATAGTTGAAAATTTATCGGCAGAATATGCACTCAAACGCCACCATTCTTCCTTGCTGGTAATATGCCGGTCATTGGGGCAAATGCCTTGAACCGGATGAGGTTGATATATTAAGTTAAGAACTAATTTTTAACAAATTTGAGGATCGTCGTCTTGTTATTGTTAGTGATTCTCAACATATAGATACCGCATGCAATCTCTTTGGTGTTGATAAAATTATCGCTGAAATTGCTTTGGT
>Ga0123353_10015470_pt1 | contig 11084 bp, 5 predicted proteins | sample TergutLab28metaG_3_FD_92763 | JGI IMG/M metagenome (GOLD analysis project Ga0123353, IMG submission 92763) | Labiotermes labralis P3 segment gut microbial communities from Petit-Saut dam, French Guiana - Lab288 P3 | ecosystem: Host-associated > Arthropoda: Insects > Digestive system > Gut ... | reverse complement strand
GCATCTTCCTTCGACAAAAGTGCGAGTTTCACTCTCTCGTCGGCATATACGGATTTCATTTTCCATTCTGCGATGGCGTTGTCCCGTTCCAATGCAACATCGGCAACATAAGCGGCATCTTTCATGAACTGCGCCTTTGCCCGGCAATACGCTAAATTATATGCCGCAACCGCCTGCGAAGTGTAATAAGCATTAGCCGTTCCAACCGCAGCACAGGGAAGACAAACACTTTCAACGCCGATACATTTTCCGCCGGATTCGTATTGCCGCCAGATTGCTTCGCTTGCCGCTGCTCTTTTCTTTGATGCTTCCAGCAAATCATTCAGCATCGCAACCCGCACTTCTGCATCCTCTTCTGCGGCAACAGCAGTTCTTGCCCGAAGTTGGTCGGCAATACAATGATTGAGATAATGCTGATACTCCCAAGACATCACCGCAGCGGGCTGTCCGCGCCGGGCATAAGGGATACCATGTTCGTCATAACAACGCTGCGCAGCGTGTCCGATGCTTCCGATAGTACCGCGATACCAAAGTTGCCGCTGCGAAACGCCGCCGATGAACTGATATTCGTGACCGTAGTCCGCTAAATGTTTCGAACATCGATTGCAATACGGGGCTGTACAACTGCGGTGCGGGTCTTTGCTTTCCTCTTCGAGAATCTCTTCCCGTTTGAGCGTCCATTCGCCGGAATGAACACCGGAGTGAAAATTGGTGTGCAGACGTGCATTTTCCGTTGATATTTGCGGCGGACCTTGAGCGGACACTGAATTCCCCAAGAAAATCAAAATGCAAAACAAAACAGCACCGGCAAACGGATATGTGAAAACTTTAGTACTCATAGCAGTGTTCATTGCAAATCTCATTGACTCGTAAAATAATTAACGCTGAAACACTTTAGTTTATGATAAAGCATTGTGCAAAGATAATTGAGGAAAAAAGAAAAAATAGACGAAAATGCCGTCCGTTGAGAATAGTAAAGATAAATTTAAGGATTATAGCGGCGGTTCAGGCGGTTCGTTGAACCGCCGCTAAACGGAATAATTGCTCTTGCCGTTATTCGGCATAATCGTTATTCTCCGCTGGTTTTCCGCTGTGTCTTTCTCCGGTCATTCATCGGAATAAAGAATACAGCGGCACTTTACATAGTAAAACACAATGAAAATTGCTATGCCGAATACTGTCAAGTACGGAAAACGAACCGTCATAACGTTATTGCTGCTAATAAGTTGCGTCTTAACTTGTCTAACAGCGGGCTGCCGAACTATCGGCGATGCTGCGGGACAACAGACCGTACTCGGTCAAAATAACCGACCGGGGTTCGCAAGCACCACTAAAACGAAGTACGTCGAAGGTACAAAAAATCAATATGACGTTGACGATAATCCGAATCTCCCGCCCGACCCGAATCAAGTCCGCGATGTGCAAATCTCCGGCTACTTTCAAAGATACGCAAAAGATATTGTAAAAATCCTCAAAACGAAAAAAGGAAGACCGTTCAGCGAAGCAACGCTGGAAGAAGATAAAAGAGCGTTGATGCAGAAAGGATGGTTCATTGACGTTAAACCGAAAGTCGAAAGAACGCCGACCGGTTATATCGTTCTCTTTGAGTTTATAGAACGTCCGATGCTGGATTACGTTAAAATCGTTGGAAACAAGGCGCATACCCGTAAGGTCTTGATGGAAGAAGGAAACATCAAAGCGGGCGACGCGCTTGACCCGATAGCGGTACATCAGGCAAAAGAGCGCATGGAACAGTTTTACCGTGAAAGCGGCTATTACCGGGTGTGTGTTACCGTTATAACCGGTGATAAAATCGGCGACCGCGGTGCCGTGTTTTATATCAGCGAGGGACCAAGGCAGCGTATTCTCGATGTCGATTTTGAAGGCAACAGGATTGCCAGTTCGCAGCGGCTCAAGACGCTTATTCAATCAAAGCCCGGCTGGTTCTTCTGGGTGAACAGCGAATTCACGCCGAAAAAACTGGACGAAGATATTGAAACCCTGACGACTTACTACCGAAAACTCGGTTTCTTCTATGCGAAGATTGACCGGAAGTTTGTCGAAACAGACGGCTATACCGGCTGGGGACAAAACCGGCACTGGGTTAAAGTCAAGTTTCTCATTGACGAAGGTCCCCGCTGCCGGGTCGGCGATGTGCGGTTCATCGGACAGAAAATCTTCGGCGATGATGAATTGAAAAAGATGATGAAACTGCCGAAGGAGAAATACTTCAATCAAGATATGCTTGAATCCGACATGCTCCGCATCAAAGAAAAATACGGAGAATACGGCTACGTATTTACACGTCCGGCACCCGACCTGCGGATAGACGAGGATTACGTAGACATCGTTATCAACATGACCGAAGGACCGCGCTGTTATCTTGAATCGCTGAAAATCGAAATCGTCGGCAATGAAGGGGCAGACCCTTACACAAAACTTCAACCGATACTTAACCGCATGTCGCTGCGTCCCGGCGATATTTTGAGTACGAAAGAAATCAATAACAGCAAGCGGCGGTTGCGGGCATCGCAACTCTTCAATGCTAATCCGACGCAGGGTGTTATGCCGGATATTATTTTCACGTATCCCGAAGAAGCAATCGAAGATGAACGCAAGGCGGATGAATTAGCGGCTGTCAGAGGACAAGTTGCGCCGAAGTCCGTTGTGCCGTTCTGTCTGCTTGCCGAGAATTGCGCCGATACAAAAGTTGAGCCGACTGATACGGAACTGATTGACGAAGAAGACCTCAATGTCTTTTCGGAGTACTTTCAAATCCGATGTCCCGATTTTTCAAACATAGAACAACAATTAACGGAACAATTGTTCATTCCGCAGCCGCAGCAACAAAATACGCCGCCGCAGATTCAGCCGGTGCAGCCGATGCTGCTCAACTGGACACCGAAACACAATGAGATGCTGCCGCTCAAAAGCGGTGACGACATATATCGCGGACAACTGTTTGTACCTCCTGCATCGCAGCCGAATAATACTGTTCTGCAAAATATAGTTCCGCAGAGTGCTGTGCAGAACAGCACGATGTTAAATTACGTTCCGCCGAAGTATGATGACATTGCGAACACCAATCGTCCGATTGCTGTTCCATATCCGTATCAAACGGCACCGCCGCCGGTGCAGGCGGCAACGCTGTTTGATGCCGCCGGTAATGGAACGCTGGTGCAGCAAACTTCAACGCAAACAGGAAATTATACGGGGACTAACACAACGGCGTTGTACACTCCGCCTGTCAACATAAATCAGCCTAATGGGTTGTCCGGTGTTCCGTATCCGACCGACCATCTTTCGCCGCAGACGAATCAGCAATATGTCGGCGGAGCGGTGTTGTATAATCAAGGGCAGGTTTTTACGCAGGAATCGAATCAGCAGCCCGCCGGTACCGATGTAATTCTGGGTAACATCGTTGACAATGCCATCAATAACTCGGCTTATGCTTTCGACCCGAAAAATCCTTATGGTGCGAAGACCTATCCGACACCCGGCGTTATAAAGGTTCAAGAGACCCGCACCGGTCAACTTATGATGAGCGTTGCCGTTAGTTCAGATGCCGGTTTGATGGGGCGTTTCGTTTTGGAAGAACAGAATTTCGACATATTGAATTTTCCGAAGGGGTTTTATCTGCGGGATTGGCGGAACGCTTTCCGCGGACGGGGACAGCGTTTCCGTCTTGAGGCGGTACCGGGAACTCGGGTGCAGCGGTATAGTGCAAGTTGGGAAACACCGTATTTGTTCGACTTGGATTACACGTTTGGTGTACACGGATACTACTATCAGCGGTACTATGACGAATGGTATGAAGACCGTGTAGGCGGCGGTGTTACTTTCGGAAAACTATGGACACCCGACTTCACAACCCGTCTTTCGCTTGGCGGACAACAAGTCAGGATTTATCAGCCGCAAATACTATCGGAGGATTTATATGCGGCACTGGGACGGCATCCGATGTACACCATCGGTTTAGATGCAATTCACAATACCCGCGACAGCGAATATATGCCGACCGAAGGACACATGATTTCTGTCGGAGTTGAACAAGTACTCGGCGATTATCAGTTTGTCCGCGGAAACATTGATATTCGGAAATACTTCACACTTCATGAGCGTCCTGACCGCAGCGGACGCTGGGTACTGGGACTGCGAAGTAATTTGGGCATAACGGAAAAAGGCACGCCGATTTATGAACGTTATTTCGGCGGCGGTTATACCAATCTTCGCGGCTTCAATTTCCGCAGTGTTTCACCGCGAAACGAATTAGGATACGTAGACGGCGGCTGTATGGAATTTTATAATTCAGTCGAGATGGTATTCCCGCTAACGGCTGACGATATGATACGCGGTTCGCTCTTCCTTGACACCGGTACTGTTGAACGTTCCATTAAAAAATGGGAAAGCAATTACCGCGTTGCCGCCGGTTTCGGCTTGCGTTTGACGATTCCGATGATGGGACCCGCGCCGATTGCGCTGGACTTCGCCTTCCCGCTTAGCAAAGGAATTGGAGACGAAAAAGAGATATTCTCGTTTAACGTCGGATTCATGCGGTAACTAAATTTGCGTAGGATTACTGTATTTCTGAAATACGCCTACGCCTATTCCGCGTCAAAGTACTCTATCAAATCGAATACCTGTTCGTTGATTTCTTTCATCAATGCAGTCAAATCGCTATACGGCTCATACTCATTGCTGACCATTCCCTTGTTGGAATCAATGTTCGACAACTCGGCGTTCTTCGCTGTCGGGTCGTTATCCAAATACTTGAACCAATGCCAGCCGATGCAATTCTTACACTCAAGCAAAGCAAGCGTGTAGTTCTGATAAAACAATCCTCTGTCCCGCTGCGTTTTAACATTCCACCCCGCTCCGGTGTTGTTCGGCAAACCGGAATCCATACCCTTCGTGTACCATTCCGTCGTCATAAACGGCTTGCCCGTCTGCTGCGTCCAGCCCTTCGTGTGCTGCTCCTGCGGAGTCCAAACGCCGTAATAGTTGAACGAAATAACATCAATGTGTTTCGCAATGCCTTTCATTAGTTGCCAGCGGCTGCGGTTATCTCCGTAAAGCCGCGGTCCCAAAACCAAATGATTCGGGTCGCATTTACGGATTGCGTTTGCCGTTATTGAAGAATATGTGTCGCCGAGATAACCGAGAAACTCCCAGCGGTCTTTGTCTTCGATTTGCTCTTTTGTTCTGTTGCGCTGGGCAAGCCACTTTTCGGCAGCACGCCGACCGGGGTCATCGGGATTTTCGTTCTTCAAATATCCCTCCAGCGCATTCATGCGGAACGGCAGTTCGTTGTCCGTGAAATAACCGAGAAAGTTCGGGTCGTCTTTGTATTGCGCTGTTTGTTTCGCAGCGGACTCATCGCAGAATTTCGCAAATTCCGGTTCAAAAACGAAAATGCAGTCATTCGGATAGCCGCGGTGTCCGGGAACCGCTACAGAGCGGTCTCTTCCATAAGCACCCATCAGCGCAAGGTTTAGAGTGTGTGCCTTCGGATGTGCTTTTTGGAATTCGGCTAAACTTAAAGCGGCAGCGTCAGACCACGAACCTGTTCCATTGAATCCGTTTTCGTGGAGCAGTTTTAGCGTTTCTTCCGCCCAAACACTTTTTTTTCCGAATTTTTCGGCAAACGCCTTTTTCTGAATATCCCCCGCACCGCCGCTTGACACGGTACAAACCGCCCGATGAATGTTCAAGCCGCCGTCGGGGTCAACGAACCAAAACCTGCCCTGGTGTTTTTCGACGTGCCAAAAGCCGGTCTTTTTCGTTTTGGTATTTGGGATACCGCCGTATTTGTTGAATTTCCGGTCCTTCTTCGGTTTATAACCGGCGAGATGTCCGGCGGTTCGCGTTGGATAATCAATCCACGGCTGGTCATTTTTCTTTTGAGCAGCAACATTTAACAGCGGTTTCGACAACGCTTTGCGGTATTCCGGTGCCGGTGCTGTTTCGGCAGCATCAACAAAAAGCGGAAGGTGAAGTGCAGCGCAACTTCCCGATACAGCGGCAGACGCTTTCACAACACTACATAAAAAATCACGGCGTTTCATAGCGGTCTCGATAAAAAAATTTGTGTTTGTATTCAAAACGGTGGAAAAATACTCTTTTTTGGCTTGATATTGATGTTTCACACAAAGGCACAAAGCACACAAAGATATTGAAAAATCTCAAAGATTCCTTTGTGTGAGACAAAATCATGTTACCAGAATCAATACGGCGAAGCAATACCACCGCGAACCGTTCACCGAACCGCCGCTGCCTTTGCGGCTGCGGTTTGAGCATTTTTATCCGCTTCGCGCCGCAGTGAACTGTCGGGACATAACCTGCTGACTCCCTGAAACGCAACCGCCGCAATCGCAAAATCCTCTTTTTGCAGCGCAAGTTCGCCCCTTAAGAAAAGAACTCGGTCCAAAATAGCGGCATCCGGCGGATGCTGCAATATCTGACTCAACAATAACTCCGCCTGCTCATTGTCCCGTTTTTTGTACGCCTCCACGGCAAGAATCCAAACGGCGTGAGACCAATAATCGCCGTTCTGATGATTACGGTAAATGCGGGCAAGATAACCCGACGCTTTGCGGCCGCTGCCGTTTTTCATATCTTCCAATGCAAGAAAATACAGCGCACCGTCTATTTTCCTGTGATTCGGATACTGGTCTGCCAGCATTTGCAGATATTCCAAAGCGCGGTAGGAATCTCCGTTGAATTCATAGTAATACCCCGAATACCAAAGAGCATCAGCACAAGAAGGCGAATTCGGATGATTCCGTACAATGGAATCCAGCGTTTGAAGTGCTTCCTGCTCCTTGCCGAGTTCAAACAACGCCTTACTCCGCAGAAGCATCGCTTCCGTCTTGATTGTTTCACTAGCGGTCTTGCCGATTAAATCGAGCAATTTGGCGTCAACCTGTTCATAACGCCGGGCATTGTAAAGCGATTGACAAGTCCGCAATATCTGCCGCTGTTCGGTCTCGGAATATGCCCCGGCATAAGCGGTGTTGTTTATACTGTTGAAATTGCCGCCGGTTAATTGCGCCAGCATCGTTTGCGTTTGCCGGACTACATCGGTTTGAGCGGATACCGCCGGATTAGCACGCTGCGAAAATGCCGCAAACATTGCCGTTCCGTAATCAAGGTTGCCCAGTTGCGCCTGCGCCAATGCCAACACAGAACACGCTTGAATCAAAGTCGTTTCATTCAACGCACCATTCTGCTGATTGACCATGTAATTGATGGTACATTGTTTCGTCCATGGATTATACTGCACTCCCAAAAGGGGTTCTAAAATTTGAACCGCTCCGTTCCAGTTCCGCTGTGTGTACATCTGCACTGCTTGAGAAAACCGCTGCGTTTCGGTGCCGTTATTGTTCGTGTTATTGTTGTTACTCCATTGATTGTTATTCCTTCGTCCGCCGGAATTGTTGTTTCCGTTGTTAAAGGGCTGGTTAGCATTCTGCGCATAAATGTTTGAAAGTTGTCCCGAAGTATCCGAAACAATCTTCATCAAGTCCGCTCTTCCGCTCAATGCTGCCTGCCCCTGCATTTCGGTCAGAACGGCATTACTTCGGGCGGAATCCCCCAGTTGTGCATACGCCGTCGCCAGCAGCGAACACGCTTTCAGAAAGGAGTCGTCGCTCATTCGTTGTCCGCCAGCATAAACCGGCAGCGAAGTGTAATTGAAAGTCATCTTGCCGGTCTGTTCATTGAAAACCGGCAGAAGAATCTGCGACAGCGTACTTACCGCTTCTTGATAATTCCGCTGGTCATACAGGAAAAACGATTTCAGCAAAGCAATCTCATCTCGGTAAGCGGCACCGGCGGTCTGTTCAATGCCGGATAAGAGATTCTGCGCTTCCTGCGTTTGTTTCAAACCATAAAGACAACGGATTTTGAGCAATACATCGTCCGTATTGGGATTAGCAATTTGCGTCAGTATATTCAAGGTTCCCTGAAAATCGTTTTGCGCCGCCTTGCATCGTGCAAGAACCCGCTGAACATCGGTGTAATACTGACTGTTTTGCGGATACCTGCTCAAGAAAGCGGTGAGAGTTGCCGTTGCGGCATTGTAATCACCGCGTTCATACTGGGCAACGCCCCATTGATATGTCGCCGGTTCGGAAACCGCCGGATTATTCTGCGCTAGTGAGGCACGGAATATCTCGTCTGCCGCCATAGTGTTGCCGAGTTGATTTTTCGCCCACGCCAGTCCGATTTTACTCTCCGTGATTTTTGCCCCATTTGGGAAGAGCGTTCCGCATTGCCCAAAGTAGTGTTCCGCTTCAGCCGGTTCATTTGCTCTCATTGCAATATCGCCGAGATAATATAGGACAAATTGCAGATTATTGTCGTGGGGCAACTGCCGGACAAATCGTTCCAGATTCGGTTTAGCGATGTCGTATTGTCCCCGAATATAGGGAACATCTCCCAGCCGAAACAGCGCGGCACGGGCGTAGGAATTGCTGTTCAAGTCAAGCGTAACCAGCCGATTGTAGCAGGAAATCGCCGCATCGTATTGTTCGAGGTTCAGGTAAGATTCTGCAAGGTAAAATAACGCTTCATCGCTTTTTGCATGGCTGGGATACACGGAAAGAAACTCTGAATAGAGTATCTGTGCTTGACTAAACTGTCCGTTTCGATAGGCATTTTCGGCGTTGGTGAGCCGGTTGGAAGCGTCATCGGCAAGCAGCGGCGCAGCGCAAAGCAACAGTAGTAAAGCGGCAAACTGTGCCGTTTTCAGTGCCGTATTCAGCGGTATTAGCGATATTTTAGGACGGTAATTCATCTTTGTTCCCCGAATTCCCTTTCAGGATACACAATCTGTCTATAGAGAAAGCCGCCGTAATATACAAAATTTGCGAAATTCCGGCAAGAGCAAATATTGAGTGGCGAGTGGTGAGTAGCGAGCGACTGTGTCGCCGGTATTTAGGCGGTACTCTGCCGAAACTTGAGGGGGGTATGATTGGAAATGGCGGAATCAAGTCAAGTCTATTTGTATAATTTCTTGTAACCTTAACATATTGCACGCGTTTCCTTTGTTATCACATGTTATTTTTAATTTTTCTTTTACAGGTTCTGAAGCACTCATTATGAACTTCTGTGCCTCAGATTTTATATCGTTGGCAAGATTGAATTTTTCCAACCAAGAACCAATTTCAATGTTTTGCTCGAAGGAATAAGCAGTCGAGGGCTTCAAGCCATTATATTCCAAAGCTGTACCAATATCACCAATTTGAAACCACTGGTGCTTGTAGGTTACCTCAAAAATTTCAAACAGGTGTCTTATGAAGCGTAAACACTCTAGATTTGGCGATACAGTTTCTATTAGTGTAATATGCTTGGGTTTACCAAATTTATCAAATAAACTTGTGAATACATCTCTGAGAGACGGCAATAGATGTAAAACAAGTATTGAACAATTCCCTAAACTCCGAAATTATAAGGACTTACGGAATTACATCAGAGCAAGGGGGAGTAAAATCGGACAATTTGCCGGAATTACCACAAGACCTGCAATTCGTGATAAATTGTTGGAACGCCCTGCCCAAGTCGGCAAAGAAGACAATCCTGTCCATCGTCAAAGCGAGCCGTCCAAAAAAGATTTTATTTTCAAGAGACACATCGGACACATGAGACACCGTTTTCACCGGTTGCCATGTGTTGCCCATTACGAAGTCCAATAGGGGTTTTAACCCTGCCCAGCGGTAATCCCCCACAAACGCTCACACGGTGCTTAACGAGGGGGGCGTTTCGGACATGTGGGGGTAGGTCAACCGCCGATAGGGATACCCCCGTCCGCACACATGGCAATTTTTATACCCCTGCAAAAAAAGTTTTTGTTTCGCCGTTAACTTCGTTAACATCGTTAACTTTACAATCCCTCTGCCAATTCTATTAGATTTTCCGCCGTTGATGCATCTTTTTTAATTGCGGCATACTCCAGAATGTCCGCTATATCCGCATTGCCGTCCTTCATTCTGTAAAACAAATCATCACTTACCAAACAATATACCCATTCACACCCCATGCGCTCCTCCGGTTTGAGAGTGTTGATTTTTTCACACCATTTCAACGCAGAACGTTTTTTAGAACGGACATTGTAATTGCTCTCATCCTTCTGCGCTTTTGTTTCAACAAGATAAATGGTATCTTCAACCTTTACCATAAAATCAGGATAGTACCGACGTATCATGCCGTCTTCACGGACATAATTGATGAACGCAAACGTGTGGTCGTATTCCCGAATTTTGATAAACCCCTCGACAAGCGAATCGTTGTCGCAGAATTCGATAAACGCCTTTTCCAATCCGCCTTTGCTGGAAGGATACGGCAATCTGTCGAAAATGGATTTTACAACGGGAACTGAAAAATTTTCACGGATTTTTAGTCGGGCAACAGACGAGAACCAAATCTTTTCAACTTCCGCTTCCGTGATTTCCGTATTCTGCTGCATTTCAAAAATCAATCTGCTCAACTCTTTGACAACGTGCCGGACTTCCGAAGATATTATCAAGAATAATTTTCAGATAATGTCCTGCGTGCCAGTCGCAGTGGACGTAGATACTTCCTTTTTCGGAGATGAGTTCCCGCATGAGTGTAAGTCGGGGGTAGAGCATTTGTAGATATGAGACAGTACCGTTCTGCCAAGTATCGGAGTATGCGTCAATTTCGATGGGCGTGGGACGCTGTTCGATTTCACCGTCAATGAGTTTTATTTTCGTGCGGTAGTCGGCTTTGGAATCAAACGGCGGGTCGATGTAGATGAGGTCAATTTTTCCCCGCATTCCTTCGGCGAGCAGTGCTTGCATCACGAGGAGGTTATCGCCGTAAATCAGACGGTTGAATTCGGTTGGCGGAGGACTTGGAGTGTTTGTTGCTCTTGCCGCATTTGTTAAATGCCCAGTGGAATGCGGGAACATAGAAAATGTGCTGTTTGAGTTTTCTGCTCGTTCTGCCCGATTGAAATCGGACACTAAACTTGCCGCTCTCGCTTTGGCGGGAAAGATAAATTCGTTTGTTTGGAGTTTGAGTTGATTCGGCGAATTAATACGGGCAAGGATAGTTTCGACTTC
>Ga0123353_10015469_pt1 | contig 11084 bp, 12 predicted proteins | sample TergutLab28metaG_3_FD_92763 | JGI IMG/M metagenome (GOLD analysis project Ga0123353, IMG submission 92763) | Labiotermes labralis P3 segment gut microbial communities from Petit-Saut dam, French Guiana - Lab288 P3 | ecosystem: Host-associated > Arthropoda: Insects > Digestive system > Gut ... | reverse complement strand
TCGTAGAACCACCCTATAGGCTCTCTCTTCCCTAACCTGATAGGTATGATGTACTATTTTGTCGTCTTGGAGTCGTTTGATTAGTCTCCGATTAGAGTCGGATGTGTTGACGTTGATTTTTACCGTTTCATTGGGGAGAGCTTTACAATAGTATTGTTCTTCCTCCAAGGTTTCAGTAATGTATTTCACAATGTCACGATAATTTATAACACCGTATACATATATCGGGGGCGGTTTGTGTACACGCGGCTGTGTGGCGTGTTCACTGCATGTAGTTCCGTGAAGAACGGAAGCAGGAGTTTGGGTGTCGTCGTCTGAGAGATGCGAGAGTTCCTGAAATTGGTTTGGTGAGTTGAATGTGGACTGGTGCCCTCGTGTAGCAGTCTCCATTGGGAGATGTGTTCGCTTCCTTTTCTTGACGGTCTGCCAAGGATGAGTTGTAGGGGTTTCGGGCTCAATTACTGGGTGCTCTAATAACTGGTGAGCATTGTGTGTATATTGCGTGTGGTGTTGAGTAGGTGATGAACGTGTTATGGGTGGAGATCGCGGGGATGTGGATGACTGTAAAAGCATCACACTGCAACTAACCTGCGGAAGCGAGAGCGTAGTAGCTGAACTTGAGAACCGATGTGGCGCACTTTGATCCTGCGATGATGGAAGTTGTTGTGACATTTGTTGGTGTTGATTTTCTGGAATTGCTGACCACTGAATAGTGGGTGTATGTTGAGACGATTGATTCATTGAAGGATCACTCAGACGATATGGATTTTAACTACAGCTGTGGTAGAGGTTATGCGGCGCGCTGTTTACGTACTACGGAGCGAGCAAGAAACACGTCTGCACAGTACGAGAAGCATGGCGAGACTATATAAGCATACATGAGAGAATAATATTAAATCGGCCGTAATGATACAGAGTGCAATATTTTGGGTTGGATGTAATCGTATCAGTACACACTGTAGACAGGATAATTGAAAACAACCATGAATTTTGATATTACGTATGGAGTGGTTAGGTCTTAGAACAACTGCACGACAGTAAGGTTCTTTAGTATAGACCTGATACATAAAGATAGTTAATTTGTTGGATTAGAAACTTACAAATAAGTGTTTTAGTTATGTCAAATACCGTAAAAATACTGCAAATGCATTAGACGTCGTCAAAATGCGTGCCTCACAGTGCCTGGCACTATGCGTGTGGAGTGATCATAAGTGTGAAGTGGCCTGAGGAACATCTGGGAAAGTTATTCGTCACGGAATTTAATACCCGAAACAAAAATCTAAAGTTTATGTTTTGTCGATGGTTTCCCAATGAAACGTAGCAGCAATAATGGGGATCACATTTCATCGTGATGGCAAGTTCCTTAAGTTGATGGTTTAAATTTCCCTTGCGATTGGGAAATATCTGCAAGATGTGCTCTACACTTCGGTTCTGTTGAAATATTGAACCGCTTAACGCAAAATACGGTCTGTTCTTCCTTGTTAGTAAAGAATATATTATGTCATATCTCTTGAAACGTGTCATTCGTAGAGAGTTAGAGACACGTGCAAAGAATAATCACGACATTACAGACGCTAATATGCCGCTACATTGAACAAAATGAATGAGAATAAGAATTCATATCGTAATTTCTTTGAATACAAATAAATAAAGAACCATGAATTAAAGATGTTAGTATGAAACACTTGGATGATATAAGGTTACGGTGAATACACCAAAAGAATGCAGAACACAATGAAGGCAAACTAACACATAAGGATGCCACAGATATATTAATGAAGAAGTTTCAAGTATTGTAGGATGTTACATCGTATCGATTGGTGAATACTGACGTATCGAAATATTGTTGTTCGTCCATCTTCGGGCGAGGCAGTCCAAGACCAGTGGGTTGAGAGCAGACATGAATACAGTACCATGTGCTGTGCGAGTACACAGTTTATAGAGTACATAAATGCCGGTATCCTGGGTCTGTTTCTGAACATTATATAAGCTGAATGGAAAAAAGGCGCTGGACGATATTTCTATTTAAGGCTGCTGTTTTACTGATGGTCAAGAGAATTGCCGTTTTTACGAAGTACGTGAAGCTTCATTGCCATGTTCACTGTTTAACCATGCAAGTGACCTGAAATTTAATATCTGTCCTTTTCCGACTGAAGTATTCATATAAACTTTAAGTACTAAGGAAGTACCATCAATTTTATGAACGCAGACATATTTCTTTGGCACCATTTTTAAAGTTATGTATTTGTGAATGCCGAAGCAAGGTAACGAAAAGTTGTACCTAATAAAGCGTGCTACAAAATACAAATGGTAGAACAAAAAATGCTAAGTCGATCCTACATATAGCCAAATATTAGCAATACGGTAAGTGCTAAAGATGTGCGTGGAATGTAAATGGCTTTAATAGTTGATATAACACACGTGATATCTATGTTAATAAGGAGCACGGCTCACCTGTACATTCTGGAAAATTTGAAGAACTATCTACTTTTACAGATTTACCAGGGGCAGTGCTCTGACATTATTCGATAAAGTTTTACAGCGTGCAAGATATCATTTTTGTGTTTCTTCTGTAAAACATAAGGCTATCGTATTTGTATTTAGGGCATGTGTTTTTTATACTCAGTAAAAAAAGCTAAGTTGGTTTAGCTTTAATAAGGTTAACAACGGTCGCTTTTCCCTTACATTAAAATTTCCCACAACTCTCTTGAAAATTCCCGTTATTTACACAAATGTAACACCTCACGTTCGAGTCTTACTTTATTTCCGTGATTTGGAATTAAGTGAAGAGAGCAGTATATTTCAGAAAAATGTGGTCTGAGAAAATAATTCACTCGTAGACTGCACAATAAAGGTATGAATGACGGACGATAGACTGGATACAGTTCTGGGTTATATGTCTAAATTTAAACTAATTCCTATACAGGCCTGGACAGACCCTGAGGGTTCCAGTAGTTTGAGGGTCAAAGATTTCAAGACAATCGGCACATGAAGATGGTAAAGTCGTCAAATCTACGCACCGGCCGTCATTATCCCTCAGGAAATATTCATGGTACTCATTTCTGTTAGAGGCTGAGTTCACTCCAGGGAGACTGTACTTGTGGTACAGTACATGTGTTGCAGCTCAGATAACCTCACCTTTGGAGTGTTACAATGAACACCACCATCTTATTAGATATTGCGCATGGTCGTGGTTGGAAAATCCAAGACATGTGCGAAATACTGTGTCACAGTTTCAAATCTTGTCAATTCCGATGTCCATACATCGTTGCATAACTGAACAGGATGACGTGTTCCCTGGAATTTGAGCTCACGGCTTTGTGTAGCATGGGGTACAATTGGAGCATCAAAGGCATTTAGTCTCTATAGAGCCTCTAACAATAATCGGATGTGGTTAGTTACAAAACTGCGTTGTTACTTGTCTGATGAATTATACATAGCTTTGCCTCACCTCTGATTGAAAACGGACAGCTCGTAAGGCTAGAATAATTGTGTCATATTTGAGAGCATTTTCCCAAATGCTCATACCATATGGCGACGCCACAATGAAGTGTGACTTGGAATTTTGTGAAGATGGGTCAAAATTTCCTCCACTACGGACACGCATAACGGATTTATGAAGATAAAAGTGAAGTTGTCCCTGTACTGGATTTTTAGGCATAGGCCTGTAGGGGGAGTGGGAGTATAGCTCCACGTATTCTTAACCATCACACTGGTATTAGTCGGTGGTTAGTGGACAGCCTTAGTCTCGGCCGTTTTATTCCAGGGTAATTGAACCGGTTGTCCACGATTAGGAGGCTGGGTGAGCCTCAAAATGATTTGAGAAAAGGAAGTCTTTCCTTGCTTGAATTAGAATTCCGGATCGCTCATTCCACAGACTGGTAACTATATCGACCACGCTATTTCGGATTACCAAGACGGACCTAAAAAATAACAAATTAAAATATACTTCGAAACTAAAACGTTCGCGAGTTCTTTACAAGGTAAAGAAGGTGTGTCCAGTAAACTGGTCAGTATTATTTCTTTGACTTGTTCTCCCTTTATAAGTGCGTCGACAATCGCCTGCGGGACTTGGACAAAGCATTCTGCTTTCGATTAGCCTGCAGGCTAATATTTATTTGGGTGGTCACGTACTTGCCTTGCAAGGAACAAAGAAATTCATTAGCCTATGCACTCACCTGTTCTAGTGCTGGATGTTATATTGAGCAGTTTTATTCCCATTTCCATCCTCATAGCCTATGTATGTCCATATAAACTTCTGCATGTAGTTCTCGTTTTCCCCACTCCTGAACATTCTCCTGACCAGTCACTAACTTGATCATCCTAATCATAAATCAGTTACAGTTCGATGTTTTGTTATCTATACTACTGGTTAGTGATCTAAACAATGGAAATTGACATGAGATTTGTTACATGGAATGTAAGGAGCTCGTATATTTCAGGTTCACTTACAGCAGCTGCCCCGGAATTAGTGAGGTAGAAATTTTATTTAGTGGGTGTAGAGGAGGTTAGGTTCGACAAGGGAGCACGATAAAGGCACGGGATTATATTTTTTCTATGAAAAACGAAACGAAAATCATCAATTCGGAACAGGAATTTTTGTACACCACAGAATAATATCAGTAGTTACGAGAGTATACTATGTTATTGATGGGATATCCTATATAGTTCTGGGAGGTCGCAGGTGTAATGTCATTGTTTTGAATGTGCATGCACCAAGTGAGAAGGAAAGTGATGATATAAAAGACAGTTTTTGTGAGGAACAAGACAATGTTATTGATCATTTTCCTAAGTATCATATGAAAACTCCCTTAGCAGATTGAATCCAAAAGCGGGGAGAGAGAATATTTTCAAACCGACAATTGAGAAAGAGAGTCTACATCAGGAAAGCTATGAAAACTCTGGTTTTTAATATCACTATGTTCCCACACCGTAATATTCATAAGTACAGATAGACCTCTCTGGATTGGAAGACTCACAACCAGATTGATCACATATTGATAGACACGAGATGCCATTTGATTATACTAGATTTACGAAGTTTCAGGGGAGCTGACTACGATACTGATCATTATCTGGTGGTTGCAAAGTAGGGAAATGTTGACAGCAAGTAAACAAGTGGCACAGAATGTTGATGTGGAGAGATTTAATCTCAGGAAGCTAAATGAGCTGGAGGGTACGAAACTCCGATTAAGACTTCAAACAGGCTTGCGATTCTGGAGAACGTCAATGATAGCGAGGACATGTACAGGGTTGAGGAGAACATTAAAGAGAGTATCAAATCTTCTCCTAAGAAGAGTCTAAGTCTGTACGAATTGATGCAGCATAAACCATGGTTCGATAAAGAATGTTTATGCTTTCAGATCAAAGGAAGCAGGCTAAAATGCAGCGGTTACAGAATCCAAACCAAAGAAACGTAGACAATCTAAACAATGTAAGACTTGGAACAAGTAAAGATTTCAGGAGAAAAAATAAAGGATATCTTAAAGCTAAAATTGATTAAATTGAAATTAACAATAAGATACAAAATATCAGACGTGTTCTGCGGCACCAATGATTTTAAAAAGGGTTACCACCCTAGAACTAATGTAATAAACTACGAGAATGATGATTAGCTTAAAGACTCCTACAGTATTTTCGCTAGGCGGAAGAATCATTTCTCTCAGCCGTTCAATGTACATGGGGTTAGTGACGTTAAGCAGTGAGAAATACAAACAGTAGAACCACTACTGCCTGAGCTGAGTGTCTTTGAGTTTGAGATGGCTATCGAAGAGCTAAAAGACACAAATCACCAGGTACAGATCAAATCCCAGCAAATTTGTTTAAAGCAGGGGATAGAACACTTCGCTCTGAGATCAAAAAACATATTAATTCGATTTGGAATAAGGAGGACTTGCCAGAGGAGTGGAAAGAGTCGATCATTGTAGCTATTGTATATACAAGAAGGGTGACAAAAGAGATTGCAGTAATTGTAGAAGCATAACACTTTGTCAACTACGTACCCTCTGTTCAACAAAATTCAAGCGGCCTAACATTTTCTAAGTCCCCAACCGGATGTCACGTGACGTACAGTTGCCATCATAATTCATATCTTTTACTTTCCACATATTTGTGTATTTGTGGCATTTTTCTGTCTTCCAATCATTACAATCAATCACGCCGCTTATATATTAACCAAAGACACAAATACATTCGCTTAATTTGAATTAAAACATATAATGAAATTCACTAATTTTCCAAGGCGTGTGGCTAAGTAGCTCCGCTTTCATGGGTGGATGTTGCGAAAGGGCGGTTGTTTGTCGCAGTCGGAGATAGCCGAGCGCGTTAATGCGTGATGGCAGTACTATTCGGAAACAAATTACATTGGTTCGAGTGGTCCAGTAGCGTTCCAGACACCGAACAGCAAGGTTGTATAGTGCTGTGTGAGTGAAGGTAGGGAAGTGCATAGCGTAGAAGTAGTGTCTTCGAAGCGAATTGTGATAGTGCTTTTGAGTGGTGATTGAGAGAGACAGAATAAATAGTATGCGCCTTTGATCTCAAACGTACACGCATATCGGTATATGAATCCACGAATGGGTTTATGCAGAATTGAGGCTAGAAGATGAGATCATAATGGTGCAAATCGACGGTCCAAAAATACATGTGTATACAAAATTGCGAGACAAGAACCGAATACAAGAAGTGCTCCATTTGACTGGAGGAGAAATCTAATAACGACATACCAATGGAGAATTCTCGATTGTGTGAGTAGAAACAGCGGGTCTAGGAATGAGAAGGGTACGTAGAGCAAAACTACCCCAAGAAGTGCTGGAAGCGGTAATACGGACAATAATGTTTAGATACGGTGAAGTACAGAAAGTGCATGCGGAGACTTGGTACCGTATCTAAAGATACCCGGTGGAGAATGGCATCCGTATTGCGATGATGACTCTTGCAAAACACGTTCCGTCGCATGTCACTATAGTCGGACATAGGTTGCAGGTGTCATATGAGGGTCAACAGATGACGTGCTATGGATGCAATGGAACGGGCCACTTTTACCAAGGGTGCCCAGTGAGGGGGAGAGCCGGAGACATGGAGCACACAGCCGCCGTCACATCGTGGGCGGATATTGCGACACAAGGCACTGACGTAACACGAGAGAGTAAGGAAGCGGCAGAAGAAGGTGCATAGAGGAGAGTCCATACAGAGCTTGCAGAAAAGGATAAGGAGGAGAGTGAAATACACTCCGCCGAAGAGAGGTCACGCCACCCGAAAGGTCAAGGGTTGCGGCACATACCTCGGCAGGAATAGACAGGCAGAATTAAAACCACGGAGACCGCTATACCCGCGACCTTGACACCTACGCAGGCAGAGGGGCGAGGAGAAAGAGACGGACGAGAATAAAAATAGGACACCAATAACACAACAACAAGACCAAAAGAGGGCATCAAATCCGAATTGGAGAAAAAGGGAAGTGCGGAAGAATCGGTAGAAGCGGAGGTATGTTTCGCGGCGGACACCCCATCGAATATAGACGCGTAGGGCTCGACTGCCGTACAACCCACCAGGCCCAAGCGTCCAAAAAACTGAAGATGGAGAGGGTAGGATCGCCAACACGTGATAGGAGTAGGAGTAGAGTGAGGAGCGTGTTAAAAAGTGTAGGAAGCACAAACTCCCTGATTAGCCCTAACAGAATGGCGGAGATTTTTAAATTTGCAACGCACAACATTAATGGTATGTCGGCGGAGGGGGGAGGGGAGTGAGAATAATAATGCTGAATGAGTTCACACATAAACAAGAAATCGACATTCTCTGATTGCAAGCGGTAACACACACCGAATTTGATATGATACGGGGATATGAAGCGCGCCTAAATGTAGGAATACACAAACGGGGCACAGCGATTCTAACAAGAGAGCAAATACCGCTAACCAACATTACGAGATTACCTTCACGACGAGGGATGGCTGCTTACTACCGAGGTGTATGGTTTGTCTGGTACAGCGAACAAACATGAGAGGGAAGACTTCTACAACGTAGAGCTAGTTTACCAGCTGCAGTCACTTCCCACACAATGATAGTAGGGGTGATTTCAGCTGCGTCATGTCACAGGCGGACAGTAATGGGAACATGAACTACAGCAAAGATCTCGAAAAACTGGTGCGTGGCTTCGAACTAACCGACGTATGGGTAACGATTTCCCCTAGTGATAAATACACTCACTACACCCCACATGGAGCGACGCGATTAGACCGTATGTATGTCTTTCCGAAACTTAGAAGCAGCAAGACTGGAGTGGTAACAGTGCTGGCAACATTTACCAATCACCTGGCGGTATGCTTGCATATAACCCTAGATGCACCAAGGGTACAACGAAGGAGGGGATGATGGAAAATGAATATGAAGCTTCTGGAAGAGGCAACCTTTAGGGACCAGCTGAAGCAGCAATGGGCAAGGTGGAAACAGCAGGGAATTAAATATCCGAACAGCGTGACGTGGTGGGAATGCTATGTCAAAAGGAAAATCCGCTAAAGGTTCATGGCAGAAGGAAAAGAGAAGGCACGGGACGATACAATGATGGAAAACTTTTACTATACATGTATTTAAGACATACTGCAGGACCCGATCCAGCATAGAGAGAAGTCTGCCAGATTACACCACCTGAAAGCCAAAATCATCAGGCTGCACTACAAGCGGCTTCATGCTTTAACTCTAGATGCACGAGAGCCTACAATGTACAATGGAGAGAATCCGTCACTCTTCCACCTAATAAAGAGAAGCAAGGGGCGGAAGGCTAGAATTATCACCGAAATTCTGGACGAGAACGGGTTTCCTCAGACAACCGCGAGTGGAATACTGAACACTTTTGTAAAGTATCAGGAGCAAAAATACGGACCGATGCCGTTAGATGATCAGTGTAAAGACCATATGGTGAGTGCAGGACACCGGAAGGTGGCGGGGCGATGGGATTACCTTTCAGACATACCTATCATGATGGAGGAACTACAAACAGTGGTGCACCGAGGGACGGGTAGCAAAGCGCCGGGGCGATATGACGTATGTATAGCTTTCTTCAAGGGGAACTGGAATACGATTAAGGACGACATGCTAATCATGTTCAACCAGATGCATATCAAAGGCAACATAAGGGAACATCAGACGCATGTAATAGTGGTATGCACACCAAAGACGACCACCCCAACTACGCCAGCCGACTACAGACCCAACACCTTGCTGAAAACCAGTTATAGAATTCTGGCGCGAATAATCACAAATCTTATACAACCAATCCGGTCGGAGCTAATACATCCAAGTCAACGCGTTGGAGTGCAAGGCGGCGGTGTTTTTGAGGCTGTAGGAACGGTTCGGGACACGATAGTGTATGCCGAGAAGACACAAATTCCTCTGTGCATCCTCTCCCTGGATTTCACGGAAGCGTTCGACAGGATCTCCAACAAGTATCCGCTTAAGCTGCTATCGAGTTATGGTTTTAGCACCGAATTATTTGCCTTCATAAAGAACATGTATGACCAAGCGTATTCCTCGATCCACATTCATGGACATGCAACGGGTCCCACTCCCATACACTGCGAAGTATGACAAAGCTGCCCTCTGAGTTTATTGCTATTCGCCTTGAGTTTAAACCCGTTGCTATGGCTTCTGGACCAAACAATCATGGGAATCAGAATTGGTAGGGCAACCAGAACAGCGTTAATGGCCTATGCCGATGACATAACCCTTCTCGTGACAGAAAAGAAGAACATTCCAGCGTTACGCGACACATTACGGAGATACGAAAAGGCGACCGAAACATGCATAAACATACGGAAATCGAAAACAATGGAGGCAGGCTAATGGGATACGTCAGTAAACATGATGGACATTTCCTACTGCACAGAAATCACCATCCTGGGGTTCCAATTTTCGAGCGCGGTAGGCCAATCCGTGAAGAGCAGGTGGACGAGCATGATGTGAAAAGTTAGAACGACGGAAGGGAAGTGTACGGAAGAGACCAATACCTCACACAGAAGATTGAATATGTGCTCGCCTTCCTTCTCGCCAACAAATGGCATATAGCACAAGTTTTTCCCTCACAAAGGAGCATGTAAGACAGCTCGCAACTGCAATAGTATGGTTCGTTTGGAAAGGAACGATATTGCAAGTCCCTCTGTCAACCCTACAACACAGAAAAGAGAACGGAGGTTAAATGCCGTGCCCCTTTCTGACCCGGTTGATAGACCAAAGGGCAAAGGAGGAAAAACTGACTGTAGTGTGGCTCCATCGATGCGACCTGCGGGAACCAAAGGGAAACCCGCCACACATACACATAATACCACGAAATTTCGAATACCTGCACATCTATGCTCTCGAATGGGTTTAATTGGATCTCAGGAGGCAGGAAGAACACTCCGAGCCTTTAAGCGAAGGGTGTACGGAACTCTGAGGAGCATGGCCACAGCGGCGACCCCACCACGCGAGGTGAGCGTAATGCAGTTCCAGCGAGGAAGGGAATGGGAAAGAGTGTGGAATAATCTCCACAACATACAAATGCCGGGCGGAGCTAGATCAGCATGGTTTATGTTGATCCGTGACTTAATTCCCATAAATACAAGACTGCACAGAAACCGGTTGGTGGTCACGTAGGACTGCACACTGTGCGCGAAGCAGCATACCACGCTACACCGACTCACGGGATGTAGGGTGGGGAAAGAAATCTGGGAATGGATCCGTACACTGTTGGTGTCGTTACATAGAGCGGACCGGAGACGCGTCCCCACTAACTGGCTCCTGTGGGCCAGTTTCCGATTTTGGCCACTACAACAACATTTGGGGACACCGTGGACCTTAGCGAACATGGTATTCTACTTAGTGCAAACCGTAGAACGATATCGCTACAGGACATTATCGACTTCCTACGCAGGACGAGGTGAAAGACCTACCAGGAGAAGAAGAGATGGGAAACAGTAGGCAATTTTCTGAGATATTATAGTCGGTGCCGAACACCCCCCCTCCCCCCCCCCACCCCCCCCCCGCCCCCACACCCACAACCCGCGGGTGGGAAGAAAAACCCCCCCCACGAGAGATTGAGAGGCGGAAGGGGC
>Ga0123353_10015465_pt1 | contig 11085 bp, 9 predicted proteins | sample TergutLab28metaG_3_FD_92763 | JGI IMG/M metagenome (GOLD analysis project Ga0123353, IMG submission 92763) | Labiotermes labralis P3 segment gut microbial communities from Petit-Saut dam, French Guiana - Lab288 P3 | ecosystem: Host-associated > Arthropoda: Insects > Digestive system > Gut ... | reverse complement strand
GCCCTTTTCCATCCGCGCCTTGTAACAATCGGCGGTGAGCATGCGGTTGACCGAGAAGTGGGCGCCGATCTCCCGCATGAAATCCAGGAAGTTGAGGCTGCGCAGCCAGTCCGCGTTGTTGACCAGCAGGGCTTTGTCGTTTGAGAAATCCAGGAAGCGGGCCGCCTGCTTTTGAATCTTGCCGATGTTGGCGTCGATCTGCTCCACGGTGAGCATGGAGCGCAGGGCGGTCTTACCCGAGGGATCGCCGATCATGGCGGTGCCGCCGCCCATGAGGGCGATGGGCCGGTGGCCGGCCCGCTGCATGTGGGCCATGGCAAAAAACGGCAAGCAATGGCCGATGTGCAAGCTATCGGCGGTGGGATCGGTACCCTCGTAGTAGGTCACCTGCTCCCGCTCGAACAGTTTGTACAGTTCCTCTTCAAAGGTGATCTGGGCGATAAACCCGCGCTCCTTTAGGGTGTCTAGGATGTGCATGTTGGTCGTCCTCCCGATACTTTTTGTGCCTGCAATTGAAAATTGAGAATTGAGAATTGAGAATGTTAATTAGTTTATCAGGTTACGAAGAAAGTGATCTGCTCAGCCGCAACCTAATTCTCAATTCTCCATTCTCAATTCTCCATTAAAATCTCGCGCAGCGTCCGCATACCTACATCAATCTGCGCCGGGGTACTGTTGGAGAAATTAAGCCGCAGGGTGTCCGTGTGGCCTCCGTCGCAGAAGAAATGGGCGCCCGGCACAAAAGCTACGTTCCGCTCGATGGCGCGCTGGAACACAACCTTGGCGTCCAGGCCGCCCGGAAGCTGCGCCCACAGGAACAGTCCGCCCTGCGGCTTGGTATATCGTGTGCCCTTGGGGAAGGCCGCCAGCTGATCCAGCATGGCGTGCATCCGCGCCGCGTACATGGCCCGGATGGCGGCAAGCTGGCCCGGCATCCGCCCGTCGCGCAGGTAGTCGGCTACGATGGCTTGGGTGAGAGTGCTGGTGTGCACGTCGGAGCTTTGCTTGCCGATCACTACCTTGCGCAGCAGATCCGGATGGCAGGCGAGGGCCCCGCAGCGCAGGCCGGGGGAGATGATCTTCGAGAAGCTGGACAGATGGGCCACCCAGCCCTCCTGATCGTAAGCTTTGACGGCGGGCAGTGGATCGCCCGTGTAACGCAGGTCGCGGTAGGGATCGTCCTCCAGTACCAGCACGCCGTGCCGCGCGGCCATCTGGGCCAAGGGCCCCCGCCGCTCGGCGGCTAAGGTGACGCCGGTGGGGTTCTGGAAGGTGGGGATCACGTAGAGTATCTTGGGTTTGTGCTGCTGGATCAGCCGTTCCGCCTCCTCCAGCAGCAAGCCGCCGCCGTCGGTTGGCGCCGGGATCAGCTTGGCCTGATACAACCGGAAGACCTGCAGCGCACCCAGGAAGGAGGGGTTCTCCACCAGCACTACGTCGCCGGGGTCGATCAGCGCCTTAGCCACCAGGTCGATGCCCTGGGTGGAGCCGGTGATGGGCAGCACTTCTTCCGGGCGGGGCCGGAAACCGAAGTTTTCCAGCCAGTCGCACAGGGCCTCCTTGAGGGGCGCGTACCCTTCGGTGGCGCCGTATTGTAAGATGGCCTTGCCGTCCCGCGCCAGCACCCGCTCGGCCAGGGCGGCGATCACGCCTTCCTCCAGCGTGTCGGAGGCCGGATTGCCGCCTCCGAACGAAATCATGCCCGGCTTGCCCAGCATGCCCAGTATCTCCCGGATGGCGCTGCCCGTTATCCCGTCAAACCGGCTAGCAAATCGCAACTCTTGATTCCCCATTCTCAATTCTCCATTCTCAATTCTCAATTGAAAAAGCGCCTTCCGATCCTAAGATCGGAAGACGCTGTCGCGTGGTACCACTTCCGTGCGGACATGCCTTTCGGCAATGTCCCTCATGAGCCCATGGGCTCGGCGCTGTATCCGGCGCACCGGTTCCGCTCCGGGGCGTAAGTTCCGCGTTGCCGCCGTTTCCTTGCACCGTCCGGAAACTCTCTGAGGGCGGGGGATAACGCGGCTTGGTTCCCGTCATCGCGTGATTTTGCTATAGTATAGGCGGGGGAGGTGAGAATGTCAATCATTTTCCGTGCGCAGGCACGTGATACTCGTGGGCTTCGCGCATGGGCGCGGTTCGCTCCGCCGGGGTAAGGGGCAGCCATTCGGCGGCGAAGATGTCGTACTGCTCCTGATACATGCTGATGTACCTTCCGTCAACCGAACGCGCCAGCACGAATTGATCATCGTAGAGAACTGCGCTGAGGCAGTAATTGTTCCCTTCGTCGCTCAACTCGAGAACGCGCTCCGGCGGTTGATCCAGCGTTGCGGCATACGCTGTAACGAAAGCGGGGCGGTCCCCGGGCTCCAGCGCTACACAAGCACTAAACGCGGCTTTATACTGCTCCTCCGGCAGCGCATAACGGAGCCGTTCATGCTCGCCCCACGTATCGAGCGTGTACGTTCCCTCCGCATACCTTCCTTCCATGCATTGATGGATGTCGTCGGCCAATAGGGTTTCCAGTTCGAGGGGGTATTGATCCTTCCATCCCATGAGATAGGCTTCAATTCCCTGCTCTCGCTCAGTGAGTTCGGTTTCGGTCAACTCGTCTGCAGATTGTTCGCAGAAGGTTGCCAAGGTTACGAACTCTGTGAGGGCTTCTATATAATCCTCAGGCGGAATGAAAATGGCCCACAACCATCCGTTCCCCGAGAAGCAAAAGAAGTTCTCTTTCGGGTAATGGTAATGACGAAAGCTTGCGAGCTCGAGACGAAAAGGGGATTGCTCACCAAGTGGATTTATCAAATACAATCTCGAATAACTCGAAAAGATGAACCATTCCAGTGCGCCCTCCTTGGCCCGATAGTTCCATTCGTCGTATGTCAGCTCAATCCTGTCTTCCCACCCTTCGGGGATAATCCCCTTCCGCAGCGATGCAATCGCCTCAGGATTTGCATACAACCCGGCGACCCGCTCCTCCACAGTGGACGCCCGCGCAGCCGCAATGCCGCCCACGCACACCAGCGCCGCAAGCAGGGCCGATACCCGCCGTATTCGTGTTTTGATTGGCATGGTGTTTGTCCTCCCGTTCTTGTACACAAAACTTCTAAATCGACTTTGACAACCGAATATGTCCGTGGTATACTACTTATACTGACAAGGCTGGAACGTTCCGCAAGCGGGGCAAGGTGTAAAATGGCTGAGAGGCCACACCCGGGAGGAAAGGTTCTGACTTGGCACTTTATTTCTGGAAAGACAATCCCCCACAATCCACTTTCATGTCCTCTCATGCCTTGGGCCGGAGAGGCTTTTTCTACATTATGGAACGATTATACCACATTTTTCGCGCGCCCGTGAAGGGAATTCGACATCCATTGCGTATATATGTAGAAGACATACCCATGGAAACACAGGGGAAAGAAGGGGATTGTATGCGCAAGGGGGTTTCTTTGGTTTGTGTGCTGGCGCTGTGTGTTTTGATTGGGCTGCCAACCGCCATGGCCGACGGCGAGCCCTTCGATTACACCTTGCTGCGCGGCTGGAACGAAGAGGATGGTTACCAGTACCTGCAATACGGCGCTTATCCGCAGGAGTACGCCGATCAGCCCATCCTGTGGCGGGTACTCACCGTAAAGGACGGGCGCATGCTGCTGCTCAGCGAGCTGATCCTGGACGCGCGGCCCTTTGACAGCCGTCCGGAGGATGAGGGCAGAACCAACGAGTGGCTCGAAAGCGAGCTGTACGCCTGGATGAACAAGGAGTTTATCGATGAGGCGTTTACCCGGATGGACCGGGGCCTGATCCTCGACAACGGCAAGGCGGGCAAGGTTTTTGTTCCGTCGGACGCGGAGATGTCCACCTCGGGCTACGGTTTTGATGGCAACAAGTACGAGCCGGACCCCAACCGTTGCGCCACCGGCACCCCCCATGCCTACGAAAACGGCCTGTGGAAAACCGAGGTCGAATTCTCCTCCTACTACACGCGCTCCAAGCCCAACGACACCAATGTGTTCCATATCAATAGCGCGGGTAAGGCCGGATACGCGCGGGTGGAGCGCACCAACGTGGGCATCCGCCCGGCGCTGTGGCTCAGCGTGCAGTTCTTGCCCTTCACCCAAGGTGAGGGCACGCTGGAGGATCCGTTTAGGTAGGAGTGGAGAGTGGAGAGTTGAAAGTGGAGAGTTGAGAGATCAATTCTCCATTTCATTTCTATGCAGTTTGTGGTATCATACACACAGATTGGGGGGAGTGTCATGCGGATCAGCAAGGCGGTACAAGCGCAGTTTGAGCAGATTTGCGCCGACCGGAGAGCGTTGCACCGGATCCCGGAGGAGAGCGGCCAGGAGCGCAAAACCCAGCGGTATGTGCTGGACGCCTTGGCAGCCTTGGAGCCCGACGAGTTGGCCCCCTGCGCCGATACCGGCGTGCGTGCGGTGTTCCGGGGCGACGGGAGCGGGCGGAGTGTGGCATTCCGCGCCGATATGGACGCCCTGCGCATCACCGAAGGCACGGGCAGGGCCGACGCGTCGGAGCATCCGGGTTGCATGCATGCCTGCGGGCACGACGGCCACATGGCTTGCCTGCTGGCCCTGGCCCGGCTTGTGGCTGGGCAGCGCCAGCAACTGCGCGACCATGTGGTGCTGCTGTTTCAGCCCGCCGAAGAATCGGTGGGCGGCGCCAAGCGCATGATCGAAGCGGGCGCGCTGGAAACCCCCAAGGTGGACGCTATCTATGCCCTGCACATGATGCCCGATGTGCCGGTGGGTGCGATCGGCACCAGCGTGGGGGCGCTGATGGCCAGCGCGGGGGAAGTGGACATCACCATCCACGGCCGGTCGGCCCACGGCGCCATGCCCCATCAGGGCGCGGACGCGGTGGCGGCGGCAGCCCATCTGTACACCCTGCTGCAAACCACCATCACCCGGCGCTTGAACCCCCTGGAAAGGGCGCTGATCACCGTGGGCAGGCTGCGGGCGGGCGAACGCCGCAATGTGATCGCCGACAAAGCGCTGCTGGAATGCACGGTACGTACCTTTTCCAACGAGGTACACGCAGAGCTGCTCACCTACATCCAGGACGACATGAGGGCGGTGGAAGCGGCCTTTGGCGTACATTGCGAGATGGCGCAGCCCTTTAGCTATCCGTGCCTGTTTAACGACGAGGGCGAGGTCCGCCGTCTGGCTAAGGCGGCAGATGGCAGTATTTTGCAAGTGTTGCCCAAGATGACCGCCGAGGATTTCTCCTACTTTCAGCATGCGGCGCCGGGGGCCTACTGTTTTTGCGGTTGCATGGACGACACCCACACCGCGCCCCTGCACAACGAGAAGTTCGACTTTGACGAACACGCGCTGCTCTACGGCGTGCAGCTGTTCCATAACCTCATCGCATTTCATAGAGACACAGGAGGATAAAGCATGGGTTTGTTTGATCGTTTCTATTATGGAAAAGCGGGCCAGGCCGACTACACCGAGGATGATCTGCCGGCCAACCGCCTCCAGCTCTTTTGGCAGGTGCTGCGGGTGCGGTTTTGGAGCCTGATGCGCCTGAACCTGCTGCAGGCGCTCTTTTGGCTGCCGATGATTCTCCTCACCCTCATGACCCTGATGGGCGCCATGGGCCTGGCTGCCGATTTGATCGAGCAGGAGGCCGAAGCCATCGATGTGGCGAATCAGCTGATGGGCCTGCTGTCCACCTATCTCATTTTGCTCATCCCCTGCATCGTGATCACCGGCCCCTCTTCGGCGGCGGCGGCCCATGTGGCCCGCAACTGGGCCCGGGATCAGCACTCCTTTTTGTGGAGCGATTTTAAGGACGCGCTCAAGGCGAATTGGAAGCAAGGCCTCTGCGCCTCCGCCATCTCTTCGATATTGCCCTACCTGCTGCTGGTGGGCTACACTTTCTATGGCGAGATGGCGGATACCACCACGCCCTTTGCGGTGGCTGGCCAGGTGCTGATTATCATCGTGGTGGTGATCTGGGCCCTCACCCTCACCTTCCTGTATCCGCTGATGGTGGGGTATCAGATGCGCATGGGCGCCCTGCTCCGCAACGCCATGCTGCTGGCCGTGGCCCGCCTGCCCTTTGTGGCGGCGGTTCGCGTTGCCACGCTGCTGCCCCTGGTTGCCGGCATACTCATGTTCGCTACCGGCAACTCATACGGCTTGCTGGTGATTGCCATCTACTACCTGTTCATCGGTTTTGCCCTCAACCGCCTAGTGAGCGCCTCCTTTGCCAACAGCGTGTTTGATAAGTACATCAATCCAAAGATAGAGGGCGCGCCTGTCAATCTCGGTTTGCGTATGGATGAGGACGAGGAGGATGAGGAGTAGTTACGAGTTACAAGTTACAAGTTACAAAAGGAAACGGGAAGGAAACCGAGCCTGCCGATCCCATCCTCTTGTAACTTGTAACTCATAACTTGTAACTTCGCTGCGCATGATATGCATAGTACAACGCCAGAGGGGATGAAATCATGAAATGCCACTGCGCAGCGCCCCCTACCCGACAGGAGCGATTGAAGTACGAGGTGGCGCGGGAGCTGGGGCTGATGCCCAAGGTGCTTCAGGTGGGATGGCCCGGGCTCACCACCGCCGAATCGGGGCGGGTGGGCGGTATCGTGGGCCGCCGCCTGCGGGAGGATGCCCGCAGGCAGAACCATACCAAAGCGTAAGGGATTGGATGGATGTACCAAGAGTTTGCACAGGTGTACGACGCGTTGATGGACGACGTGAATTATCCGGCTTGGGCGGCCCACTACCTGGCGCTCATCAAAGCCCATGGGGTGGAGGCGGCCGCTTTGGTTGAGTGTGCCTGCGGCACAGGCAGCCTTACGGTGGAGCTTGCCGCCCGCGGCGTGACGGTCACCGGCCTGGACAGGAGCGCCGACATGCTGCGCGTAGCCGCCGACAAGGCCCGCAACCGGGGTTTTGCTATTCCCTTTGTGCGGCAGGACATGCGCGCCCTTGCCCTGCACCGGCCCGTGGACGCTGTGCTGGCCACCTGCGACGGCGTCAATTACCTGTGCACGCCCACCGACGTGCGCGGTTTTTTTGCGGCGGCCTATGCCGCCCTCAAGCCGGGAGGCGGGCTGTTCTTCGATGTATCTACCCCCCATAAGCTGGCCCATATTTTGGGCGACGCTTTCTTCGGCGGCAACCGCAGGCAGGTATCCTACCTGTGGCAGAACCGCTACGATGCCGCTAACGCGCTGCTGGAAATGGAACTGACCGGCTTTGTCCGGGAGGCAAACGGCCTTTACCGGCGCTTTGACGAGGTGCACGTACAGCGCGCCCACGCCATGGAGGAGTTGGAACTATGGCTGGGCGAGGCCGGGTTCGGTTCGGTGCGCGTGTATGGCGAGCGCACGTTCATGCCGCCCGAGGCGGAGGATCAGCGGTGGCATGTGGCGGCGGTGAAGATTTGATGGATTCTGTAGGGGCGCACATTGTGCGCCCGCACAACCCTGGTGCCCGCTGAAAACCGCGGGCGAACAATGTTCGCCCCTACAGACGAGTTTTTGTTTTCAGGAGGAACGATGAACATCAAACCAGAAAGCATCGCTTGCACGTCCAGCCGCCTATTGCATGCGGTGTTGCGGGAAGGCGAGGCGCGGGCCCTGGTCTGCGATGTGACCCACATGGCGCGGCAGGCCGCTGAAATTCACGGCTCCAGCCGGGTGTGCACCGTGGCCATGGGCCGGATCATCGCGGCGGCGGCAATGATGGGCTGCCAGTTGAAGGACGCCCAAGAGAGTGTGACCGTTACCCTGCGGGGCGACGGCCCGGCCAGCCCGCTGATGGCGGTGGCCCGGCGGGGCGCGGTGAAGGTGACCATCGCCCAGCCCGGGTTGGAGCTGCCGCCCCTGGCCGACGGCAGGCTGGACGTGGGCGGCGCTTTGGGACGGGTTGGCCGCCTCAGCGTGGTGCGGGACCTGGGCTTCGGCGAACCCTACATCGGCCAGGTGCCTCTTGTATCCGGCGAGGTGGGCGAGGATGTGGCCATGTATTACACCGCTTCGGAGCAGACGCCTACGCTGTGCGCTTTGGGTGTGGAGCTGGGCCAGGGCGTGCGCGCGGCGGGGGGCGTGCTGCTCCAGGCTATGCCCGGCTGCAGCGAGAGCACGTTGGAAGCGCTGGAACTGCGCTCCCAGCTGTTCACAGGGCTCAGCGGATTGTTGCAGGAATATTCGCTGGAGCAGATGTTGGCGGTGTGCTTCGACGGTTTGTCGCCCACCGTGCTGGAGGAGGTTCCCTTGCGGTTGGTCTGCGATTGCAGCCGGGGGCGCATCGAGCGGGCGCTGCTGTCGCTGGGCGCCGAGGAGCTGCAAGGGATGATGGACGAGCAGCATGGGGCTGAGGTGAACTGCCATTTTTGCCGCAAACGCTATGTTTTCGGAGAGGATGAGTTGGTTGCCTTACAACGGTCTTGCCCGCCGTTCTTGTAGGGGCGATCGCCCTCGATCGCCCGCCGAATACAGGCCGATATCACATCGCACGGGCGACCGAGGGCGGTCGCCCCTACATGGATTCCTGCCTTAACTGCTTCAACCCTTGATTCGCATTGAAAGATAAGGATGAACATGAAGAAGGATGCTTTGCCGCCCACCAACCTGATGCCCTTTGCCCGCGACGCAGGTTTTTTGCGCGCCCGGGCCCAGGAGCATATCCGTGGCGGGCGCATGCTGGAGGCGCTGGATCTGTACCGCATGATCGCCGGGCGCGACCCGGGCGATGCCCGCGGGCAGATGGAGCTGGCCGCCCTATACAGCGACATGGGCGCTTATGAGCTCAGCAACCGGCTGCTCTTTGCCCAAGCCCAGCGGGGCGGGCATGAGGCCGCCTGCTTTTTTGCGCTGGGCCGCAACTACTACGCCATGCGGGACGCTCATCGTGCCCAGGATTGCCTGCTCACCGCCCTGCGCCTGGGGCCCGCCGGGCCCTTTGCCGAGGAGGCGGAAGCGCTGCTGGACCACCTGGACGAGGCGGTAGCCCCCGCTCCCGCGGCGGGCCGGGCGGAAAAGGCGATCCGGCGCGGCATACAGGCCTTGGAGGCAGGCAGGCCCGACAGCGCGGTGCGCTGGATTACCTACGCGCTTCACAAGCGGGGCGAGGATGGCGAGGCGCTCACCCTGCTCTGCTTTGCCCATCTCAATGCGGGCCGCCCACGGGTGGGCCTCGAATGGGCGCGCCGGGCGTATCGCCGGGATCCCGGCGATGTATATGCCCTATGCGCCATGGCCTCAGCCCTGTATGCGCTGGAAAGCCCCGCCCTCTGCGCCAAGTTTTTGCAAATGGCGTACGAGGAGGCCGAGCTGCCCCAAGAGATCGCCCTGCTGTGCCAGACGGCCTGCGAGGTGGGCGCGCACGACATGGCCCTCTCTTTGCTGCGGGCCGTGCAGGCCGAGCGGCCCTACACGCCCAGCCTGCTCCACATGCTGGCCGCCGCCTACTGGAACACCGGCCAAGTGCGCTTGGCGGCGCGGCAATGGGCCACCCTGCGGCGGCTGGATCCGGGCGACCAGGTGGCGGCTGCCATGTATGCCCGGGCCGAAAAAAAGATCGAGATGGAAGCTGTCCAGGGCGATGCCCAGGAGCCGCTGCCTCCTCCCTTGGAAGAGCAGTGCGTGTACGGCGCCGAGCTTTCCCCCGAGGACGCCATTGAAAAATTATTGGAAGTGCAGCAGACGCTGCGCAAGGGGCCGGAGGCGCTGCAAGCCCGGTTCGACGAGGATGCTGGGTTTGCCGCCATCCTGGCTTGGGGTTTGACCGTGCGCGACGAGAACGACGCCACCTGCGGGGCCATGCTGTCGCTGCTGGGTTCCCTTCAGGGGGAGCGGGCCAACGGCATGCTGCTTGGCCTGCTCACCGATGCCGGGCGGAGCGAACCCGTCAAACGCGAAGCCATCGGTTTGCTTACCATCCGCGGTTTGTCCGGCCCCCATTACATGGAGAGCGGCGGGCGTATCCTGCGGGTGATGGGGCGTACCTTGTCGTTGCAAGCCGCGCTGCCGCTCAACTGCGAACGTATCCTGCAGGCTGCGGTGGATCGCCTCACCCCTCGCTATGGCGATGTGGTGCAGGAGCTGTCCCACATTTGGCTGGAGTTCATGCGAAGGCGCGAAGATCCGGGGGAGCCGTTAAAGCGGCCCCGGCTGTGGATGGCGGCGCTGGAATGCGCGTACCGGATACGGCGGCGCGAGCGGCTGGGTCTGGAGCCGGTTGGGATGGAGCGGCTGTGTGTGCGGCAGGGCGTATCGCCCCGCGGGCTGCGGCGGCGGGTGCGCATGCTGCTGGAAGATTAGGGTGTAGGGGCGCACACTGTGCGCCCGCCGGTATCGCGCCAAACCGGGTATGACGGGCGGCCCAACGCCGCCCCTACGGGATGCGCGGTTGTGTAGGGGCAGGGTTTGCCCGCCCGTGCCCATCGTGGAGACTGCGGGCGCACACTGTGCGCCCCTACAGAAAACCCGGCCGTTTGTAGGGGACGATGCCCACATCGTCCCGCCCCTGGGGCACGAGAAGGGAGCGATGTGTATGCCCAATGAATATCTATTCGACTGCATCAACTTCGACGAACACTTTTCCGATTATGTCACCCAATGGATGAGTCGGCACATGCACGAATACGGCAACGACATGGACCGCATGGAGGCGCAGATGCCCGAAGTGTACCTGCGCTGGTGCAATACCGCGGCGGACTGGCTGGGCGGGCGCGCCCCCGCGCTGTATTTTACCCAGTTCGATGACGCCGACCACCTGGTGCGGTGGATGTGCGCCTACTTTGAGCGCAAGGCGCCGGTGCCCGATCCATTGCTGGAGCGCGTCGTGGAGCTGGGCGAACCGGCGGAGCAACGGCTGGATGCGCTGCTGCGGGATCCCAGCGCCCCCTACGAGGCGGTGCTCACCGCCATGTCGCTGCTGCGGGAGCTGTGCTCCACGCGGCCCATGGCCTTGTATGTGAGCACCATCGCCGCCTGCCCCAAGGCCAACGAGCAGATCGACATGGCCGCCGAAGCCCTGCGGGACATGGGCTCTGCGGTTGTACCCGGCATTTTGGCCGCCCTGCCCGCCGCCACCGAAG
>Ga0123353_10015462_pt1 | contig 11086 bp, 6 predicted proteins | sample TergutLab28metaG_3_FD_92763 | JGI IMG/M metagenome (GOLD analysis project Ga0123353, IMG submission 92763) | Labiotermes labralis P3 segment gut microbial communities from Petit-Saut dam, French Guiana - Lab288 P3 | ecosystem: Host-associated > Arthropoda: Insects > Digestive system > Gut ... | reverse complement strand
GTGCTCGCGTTCGACATTCGCGCGCTCTGGTACATTCCCTATGACCAGAAAGATGAGCCGACCGTGCTGGCGCGTTCGCTCGAAGCCGCCTTTGTCGAGCTGCTGCCCCGCGATCTTGCGAACCTCCAACGCAATTTGTTTTGGGAGCGCCTCACCAGCCGCCGCGCCGTGTCGATTTTCACGGGGGCCGTTCATCATCCCGCGCTAAACCGGGAAATGGTGGGGGACTGGGACCAGCGCACGGTGTCCGAACTCGTTCGCTACCTTTCCCAGGCCGGTGAAACCGTCGTCACGGTTCTCGAACGCCCGGTCTACTCCCCGGAAACGGTGTTGAAGAAGCTCCAAGCCGCCGACGCCAACGCCCCAAAACGTGGTTCCGCGAATCATAATTTGAATGTCAGCACGGTTCGGAAACCCTACCTGGATTTAATACAGGAAGAACTGAAAAAACACCCGGATTGCATTATCGTCGCCTCCGCGGACGTGAACCCGTTGACGGAAGTCGTCCTGGCGTGGGCGTATAACCTTCCGAAACGCGAAACGATCTGCTTTCCGCCAGAGGGAGAAAAGCTGCCCGATCTCCCCCACCGCACCGTGATGGCGCTGAAGCCTCAGAAAAAGGATCAGAAGGAAACAAGTGACACGCCAGATGGCAAGGAACCACAACGACTGTTCGCCCGTCCCGATAAACGTCTGGAGGATGGAGAACGCGGCTTCAGTTGGGGAGGAGTGGCCTACGGGGCCAAGTACGTGTCGCAAGACGACGCAAGCAAGGCGACCCTCGGGGATGACTCGAAACCCACGAAATCCACGCTGCTCGGACACATTGCGGTGCTTCCCAATCCGTTTGTCGAAAAAGGAACCACTGGAACCATCGTGGTGTTGAACGGGGTCAGCGGACCGGCCACGTTTGGCTTGGCCGAGATGATTACCGGCGGAACCGAAAAGGCCATCGCGGCCGAGGAAATGTTGAAAGAGTTGAACCGGATCTGGGCCCAGCCGGATGCAAGACGCACCGGCGTCGAGGGGTTAGTCAGTATCACCATGGAAAACACGAAGGCGGCGGAAGGGGACACGCAACGCCACATCAGGGCCATGTTCTACGACCAGCGCGATGTAAGCGGCTGGGACTGGTACCAACCGCCGCCAGATAAAGAAGGGCTTTCAGGAGGGAACCCCCGCCCGATTCGGGATAGCTAGAGCAGTTCAAGATTGCGTTGCTCTATTGACGCTGGCGAACGCCAGGGCAGAGTAGATTTTCATGTCGATGACCGCGCCGGAGGACTGGCGGTGGCCGAGCCAGTCCAGCAGGACTTCCAGCGGGACTTCGTGGACGATGATGGCCTCGTGCTCGTCACCGCCTCCGGGACCTGTGCGCGTCAGGCCCTCAGCCAGTAGCAGCGTGATGATCTCGTCGCACAGCCCCGCCGAGGAGGCCCCGCGGGCGACGGTCCGCATCGTCCGGGCGGTGTAGCCGGTTTCTTCGAGCAGCTCGCGACGGGCGGCGGTCTCCAGCGACTCGCCTTCGCCGCCGGCGACATCGCCCGCCAGGCCCGCCGGCAACTCGATCACGCTGGCCTGCACCGGCGGACGAAACTGCTCCACGAGCACCAACTTGCCGTCGTCCGTCACGGCGATGATCCCCACGATCCCGCTGATCCCCCGCCGCTCGACGCACTCGTACGTCCCGCGCATCGCGACCTGCAAGAATTTCCCTTGCCAGACGATTTGTTTATCGCTGCTGGGGCGCTCCGTCACGTTCCATTCAAAAATATTACTATGTGACCGCCGCCCCTCCTGATACAAATCGTGCCATGTGGGCAGCTTCGCGACGCGCACCAGACGGGCCCCCAGTTTTTCGCAAACACGTCTTGACGCGATGTTGGCAGGATCGTTGGTGATCAACAGCGTCGTCATGCCGTGAGCCTTGGCCACGGGCAGCAGCAACCGACAGGCGCGAACGGCATACCCGTTTCCGCGGTGTTTCTTGTCTATGCCATACCAGATATGCCCGGCGTAGTACAGCTGTTCACTATAGCCGATACGCAGCCCGACTTCCCCAATCTTGTCATCCGCTTGATAAACGGCAAAATCATAGCTGGGAACAAATTTCTTTTCAGGTATGGCCGGATGCTTCGCCGTGCAAACAAGACGGATCACACCGTCGGAAAAATCGGGCACGTCAACGAAGCCGTCAAATACACACGGGAATGCGGTGTAATAGGCCATGTTGTTTTGTGTATCTTGGTCGACGTTCAGGGGCATACCGAAGTCCTTCGCGCGGTTCACGTTTTCTTTTGGCCCACCAGATCCGCCAGCGTGCGTTGGGCGAAGGCGTCGTGGGTGAGTTGTCGCATCTGGTCAAGGGCGGCGGTCAGGCCCGCGTCGAGCAGGGTTGGGCGGTGATGGCCGTGCTCGTGCGTGGCGGCGAGTTCACCGAGTTTCATCAGGTCGGCCAAGCGAATGGATTGCGGTGGTTTGGCGAGCACGTAGCTTTCGTACGCGCCCTTGCCGCTTCGGGCGGCCCGGACACCGCCGCCCTCCGACGCGACGCGGACCAGCAGCCCCACCTCGACCAATTTCGTCATCAGACGGCGGGCGACGATTTCGGGCATGCGAAGCCGTCGTGACACGGTGCGCAGCGACACCGGACCGTTGGAGGCGGAGTACGCGTCGGCGACGACATACGCGGCCGCGGCCAATTCGGTCGGGCCCATCACGGGGTTTCCGTGACGGCGCCAGAAATCCAACGCCGCCCGGTTCGACAGCGCGTGCGCAATGTCCGCGCCGATCAACAGTAGATACCAGCACAAATTCAGCCAGAGTAAAAACAGCGGCAACACGCCCAGCCCACCGTACAGGCTGCTGCCGGCCACGCGAAGCACGTACAGTTGGAAGCCGTACTTGAGCAACACCCAGACCGGCACGACGATGGCGGCGCCCATCACCGCGTGCCGGACATGCACGGGCGTGTGCGGCAGGAATTTGTAGATGAGGGTCAGCGCGATCACGCCCAACAGCACGGTGAGGAAGAACTCCATCGCCACCACGGCCGACGCCAGCCAGGGTTCAGTGGCGATCATTTGTTGCGCGATGGTCGTGAGCGTGATCATGGCCATGATCAGCAACGGAAGGAACGTCACCGCCGACCAGTAGAGCAGCACGCGGATGGCCAGCGGTCGCGATCGCGGGGCTTCGAAGACGCGGTTGAGCGCCCGTTCGAGGGTGGTCAGCAGCGTGATGGCCGACCAGGCGACGAGGAGCAGCGTCACCGGTCCGAGGCGGTTGACGGTGAGTTTTTTCTCCGCGTTGTCGAGGATGGAGATGATTTTATCCGTGAGATTCACGCCCGGCGGTTCGTCGGTCTCGGTCCCGGCAGACGGTTGGGTGCGCGGTGACGTCTGGGCGACGGTCCGCGCGTCCGCCGGTTGCGTGGTCGGCTGCGTGGCTGCGCGGCGTTGCCCTCGCGGCCGGTTGGCATTGTCCGTTCCGGTGGGGCCAAACATGTCCTCGGGAATCTCGATCTGCGACACACCGGTCATTTCCAGAAAATGCCTCAACTGCTCTTTTCCACGATCCACCATTCCGGCGCCCTTGAGCAGCAGAAAGGCCAAAATCAGCACCGGAATGAGGGCAAACATCGTGCGGAACGACAAGGCCGCGCTGAGCGAGATGACGTTCTTGTTCTGCAAATCCCGCCAGCAGAACCGCGCCAACAGGTTCAACGTCCATGCCGACCGTCTGACACGGCCACGCTTTTTACCACTGTGTTCGTCCATACGAGTACCATTGTAAATTCGAAATCCAAAATTCGAAATCCGAAACAAATTCCAAAATTCCAAAACAGAAAACCCCAAACCCCAAACGGCGCCGCCATACGCCACGGCGCTTCAGGAGCGTTGCTGTTGGGAGCTTTGGAGTTTGTTGAGATTGTAGTAACGCAGGTGCGTGCGTTCGACGTGGAAGACGCGCAGAGGCCGTGGAGGACACTCGGTTGTTTTCCGCGTCAAGTTCACGCGCCTTCCATGCTATCGTCTCAATTTGTTTCGAATTTCGTGCTTCGAATTTCGTACGTACTCCGCGCCCGCTACCGCCCGAACAAACTCGGCAAACTCGTGGGCAGCTTGATCGGCAGGGCCGGCGTTTTCTTTTCCGACGAATCGGCCGGCTGTGTGGTGGCGCTGCCGCCGCCCAGCAGGCCGCCCAAATCCACGCCGACGCCCTTGAGCACTTCACCGGCGACGTCCCTGGCGAGGGTTTCCTTGTCGATGCTTCCCAAATCCAATTTCGGTTTGGTCCGCGTGCCGACCAGCGGAACGTCCACGCGCAGGCCGTCGGGAATCCTCGCCAGCGTCGAACCCTTGATCCCCACCGCTTCGAGCATCTCCCGTTTGACCGGAACCGAGACGATCAGGTCCACGCCGTCGTCGAACCGCACCTGCCCGCGAACCCGCAGCTCCATGCCGCCCACCGCGACGGTCATGTTATCGTACACCAGCGCGCCGTTGCGCAACTGGAAATCCACCGCGCCGATCGTCACAGGGTAGCTCTTGCTGGCGTCCAGGCCCACCAGCGTGAACAGGCGAGCGATTTCACCGGCGGGCGAGAGGCGGATCTCCGACAAATCCAGCCGCCCCGAACCCGAACCGGACGTCATCATGCTGTCGCCCAGCGGCAGGTCGATGTCCCGCACCATCAACGACACCATGCCCTCCAGCCGCGTCGTCTCCGCCAGCAGCGGCACCGCCCGGCTGAGCAGGTACTTGCCCATGTCCGCGTTGACGGCGATGCGATCCATCATCTGGAGCTGTCCGGGGATGGTGAGCACGGGTTCGTCGCCGGTGAGGGTGACGTGGCTCATCAGGCGGAGCGTGCCGTCGTTGGCGGGGATTTCCGCCAGCGGAAGCGCGAAGACGCCGTCGGCGATTTTCGGTTCCAGTTTCGCGTCGCCGAAGTCGATGCCGTACACCACGCTTTGTTTGCCCCAGCCGACGCGGGTGTTCCCGCGCAGCGGCGTGATGGTCGGCGCCCCGGCGGGACCGGTGATGGCGATCGGACCGGCCGAGTTGGCCCGCATCGCGATGCCCTCCATCGCGCCCGGTTTGAACCGCTCGGCCAGCGCGGTCAGTTCCTTCCAGTCGGCGTCGTACGAACCGGCCAGGTCCAGCACCATGTCACCGCTCAATTGCGTGACGCTACCCGTGAAGTCAGAGATTTTCAGCACCTGCGAAACCAGCGAGAACGCGCGAACGTCAAGGCGCTGGTTCTTCATGTCCAGCGCGAGGTCGTGCTCCAGCGTCGGCGCGTCGCCGCCCAGCATGTCGCCGACAGGCGAGAGTTTCAGCCCGGCCAGATCCATCTTGCCTTTCAGGTCGAATTTCCGACTGGCATATCGAAGCCCTGCCTTCCAGACCAGTGTGCCGGAAATGCGCGTCGGCCCATCATCGGTCGCGGGATTGCCGGCCTTGGGTTCGGCGGCAGGCGGAGGCGCCGCTTCGTCCGCCGGTTCCGCCGGGGTGCTGCTCGCGACCACCACATCGTTGGCCCGCACGTGCAGGTCGAGGGTGTGGAGTCTGGCGTCGGCGGTGTCGGTTGCGATGGACAGCGAACCGTCCACCTTGCCGCCCAGTTCCAGGTCCTTCAAATCCACGAGCTTGGCCAGCTCCTGCCGCAGCAGGGTCAGGTCGGCGGTGAAACTGGCGCCGAGGGTGTCGACCGTACCGCGCACATTGGCCGTCGCGAAGGAACTGGTCACGCCCGTGCCGCGTATGCGGCCCGTCGTGGTGAATGAGTCGTCCACGCCCGCGAAGTCGCCGATCTGGAGTTGCCCCTTCGAGTTGGTCAGCACGCACCAGTTGAGCACGACCGGCTGAATCGGCGTGATCTTTCCGTCGCGCTGGATCGCCACCGTCAGCGTGACCTCGCCGTCGGTCGTGGGCGATTGGCCGCCTTGCACGGTGATGCCCTTCAGCACCAGCGTGCCGTTTTCGATCTCCACGCCCTCCTGGAGTTTGACGATCCCCGGCAGCGCGCGGGCCAGGGCGCCAAGGTCCACTTTGCCGTTCATCGTCAGCGCGACGTCCGGCGCGATGAAACTCTTGCCCTGCATCAGCAGATCGACCAGGTTCTCCGACAGCGCGGGCCCAGCCGTGTTATACACCACGCGGGACGCGATGGTGCCGATCGTGCCGGTGCTTTTGTTCTCCACGCTCACGTGGCTGTCTTTGTACGTCATCTCGCCGGCGAATTCCTGCGTGACGGCGTTGACCTCGATGGCGTCGTCGGCCAGCGAGAGATCGCCCACCGTGACGAGGTACTTCCCGCTGGCGGCGCCGGAGGCGAATTGGCCGTCGATGTCCAGGTTCAGCGACCCGCGGCCACGCGTCGAGGGCGGGGCGAAGAACGTCACCGCCGGACCGAGGTCAATGGCCGGTTCGGTGTGAATCTTCACCGTTCCGCTAAGCGTCTCGAACAGGGTGGCCAGTCCGTCGGCCGACGTGGGCAGGTTTTGCAGCGTGACTTCCGCCCGCAGCTTGCCTCCGCCGTCGTGCGTCGAGGTGTGCGTGACAGTGAGGCCTTTGGGGTAATCCACGTCCACCACGGTGTTCAGGTCGGTGACGTTGACGGTTCGGCCGTCGAACTGCACCAGGCTCAGACGGCTGTTTGTCACCGCCAACCGGGCCTGGAGATTGAAGGGTTTTGTCGCGGCCGCGGACGGGGACGGTGAATCGGGCGTGGGGGCCGGCGAGTCGGGCGGTGGGTCTTGCGTCGGCCGATCCTGCGGCGGGTCATACGGCGTCGGGGTCGGCAAGGCGGACGTCTGTCGGGGCGCCAGCGCGTTTTGCAGCGAGTTGGTTCCGTCCGGGTTGAAATAAATCACGCCCTCGATGGTGTCGATGTCCAGCCGACCGAGGTTGATCCCGTCGGACGACCGCAGCATGGACAGCGCGCCGAAAATCCCCTTATCCCAGGTGACACCGCCGATGGTGAGCGTCTCGGGATGCATCGGGTCCGTGACGTGGAGGCCCGTGATTTTCGCCGAGGAGAACCAGCCCAGCGAGATGTCGTCGACCGCCACCGTTCCGCGGATGTTGTCATTGACCGCACGCACGATCGCCTGCCGGAACAGACCCGTCGACAACAGCGTCGGTCCCAGCGCCACCAGGACGATCAGCAGCAGGGGAAGGCCAATCAAAATCCGCAACCACCATCGCCGTTTCCTGCGGGGTTTCGCGGACGGCGTGCCCTTGGCGTCCGTTGTCCGCGTGGCCTTGCGATCCGCCGTCGTCGTGTTCGTTGTGTCGTTCACCGCCATAGATGCTCACTCTCCATCCGGTACACGATCCGTCCGCCCTCGTCGCGGAATCCTTTGATTCTACCGCCACCCACGGGATTTCGGGAGCCTGTTTTCAGCGGTTTGTTTGGGACGTGAGCGATCTTTGTTCCTGATGGTTTTCCGGCGGTGGCGTGATGCTCACGGTTATGCGGATGAGCACGCAAGGGAGTCTCGAACCTGGCGTAAGCCATGGCATGGCCCTGCCATTAGGCGCTGTAGGGTGTTGTGGAACGAACACGTTTCGCTTTCCACAACATCCTACAGCGCCTAATGGCAGGGCCATGCCATGGCTTACGCCAGACCCGGAGATCGGGAAGTGGCGTCCCATCGTTTCGCCAGCCGCCGTCAGGCTGCCGGCGGCGGGTCTTTGAAGAACCGGATGCAGTACGGAACCGGCCAGTATTTGCCTTCGCCAGCCTTCAGGCCCGCCATGATGGTGACCACCAAGCCGAATACCCCGACGAGCGGCAACAGGATAAATCCGATGATCGCAAATATGAGCAGGCTGGCGACGGCGCTGTAAATGAACACACTGATCATGAGATTCAGGATGTTCCTCCCGTGCCAGTTGATGGCGCCCGACGCATCTTTCTCTTTGTTGGTCACCCACATGACGATGGGCAGCACCACACCCGCCAAGGCGATAATCACATTGGCAAACAAGGCAAAATACATGAACATGCAGAATTTGTCCCGTTTCATTCCCCAGAACATGGCCTCTCCGCTCGCGGGCGCGGGCGGCGGGGCCTGCGGTGGAACGGGGGCGGGCGCCGGAGTATTCGCCGGGGGCGGCGGGGTCGTCGATCCGGTGGTTTCGGGGGTTTCGTCGCTCATGCTTGTCCTTCTTTCCTTTCGTATGGGAACGGAAATCCATCGCGGCCCAATGCTCCAGACACCCGTGCGGATGTGCTTCGAACGCCAACATCCGTCCAGAGTTACCAATTGGGCGCAGTGTAGCAATCGACAGGCCGCGTTGTCCATAGCATTTCGGGGGCATCGTATCAAATTTCACCGATTTCGCCCTGTTCGTTCGCGGGGGCGACGTCGCCTCGCAGGGGCGTGGTGTTTGCGAATGAACATGCGAACGTGAACGGGTGCACGTTATGGTTGTAGGCAGCCCAGTCTGTCCACCGGCCCCTGGTATTTTGCGTTGTAAAACATTCCGGGCGTCCGGAACGTTTTACAACGCAAAATGCCAGGGGCCGGTGGACAGACTGGGCTGCGCAACAATGCCTACCTACAAACATGACGCGCCCCCAGCGCGACCGGTCGCGCCGAAAGCGCGGCACCTGAGCGGGGTTGGGGTGTTCAAAAAGTTTCCCTGGCACGCGCGTTGCTTGCCGTTGGCTGTGCCTTGTGCGCAGCCGGTGTTGGTCCATTCTTCTACGTCGGCTGGTGTGAACTATGAGTTTAGCATATTTTGATTGTTTCGCCGGAGCGGCGGGCGACATGATTGTCGGCGCCCTTCTCGACGCCGGGGCTGACTTCGCGCAGCTTCAGAACCACCTCGCGCGCCTGGGGTTGGACGAGTTCACCGTCACCGGAGAATCCGTCCGACGGGCCGGCATCGGCGGGACGAAATTCCATGTCCTGATCCACAACCCCGGTTCGGCGGACCACGGGCATCCGCACGGGCACAGTCATGACCATTCACACGAACACGACCATGACCATCCGCATGAGCACGGCCAGGAGCATGGCCATTCGCATGAGGAGCACGACCACGCCGCGCCGTCGCGGCATCGCGGGTTGGCGGAAATTCTCCGTCTGATCGACTCCGCCGCTCTGCCGGTCCGGGCGGCCGAACGGGCCCGGCGGATTTTCCAGCGGCTTGGTGAGGCCGAGGCGCATGTGCATCGCGTTCCGCTGGAGGACGTGCATTTTCACGAAGTCGGGGCCGTGGACAGCATCGTGGACATCGTGGGCGCATGCGTGGCGCTGGAGTTGCTGGGCGTGGATCGCGTGATCTGTTCGCCGATCCCGGCTGGCAGCGGCACGTTCCGGTGCGCGCACGGGGAGTTGCCCGCCCCGGCCCCGGCGACGGCGGCCCTGCTGTCCGGCGGGGCGGTCCTGGCGGACAAACCGCTTCGAGGCGAGGTGACGACACCCACCGGGGCGGCCATTCTCACCACGCTGGCGGAGTCGTACGGCCCGCTTCCGGCGATGGCCGTCTCGGCCGTCGGATACGGCGCGGGGACGCGAGACGCCGCCGACCGTCCCAACCTGCTGCGGGTGTATCTCGGCCAACCCACGGCCGACGGTGACAGCGATCACGTCGTGGAACTCTCGGCCAACATCGACGACGTCAGCGGCGAAGTACTCGGCCACGCGATGGGACGGCTGATGGAACTTGGCGCGCTCGACGCATGGGCGACGCCGATTTACATGAAGAAAAACCGCCCCGCGACGCAAATTTCCGCGCTGTGCCTTCCGGCGGACGTCGACGCGGTGCAGGCGGTCTTGTTCGCGGAAACCACGACGTTCGGTGTTCGACGGATGAGTTTGGCGCGGACGAAACTGGAGCGAACGTTCCAAGCCGTGGAAACGGCCTATGGGCCCATTCGCGTGAAGGTGGGACGTCGCGGTGGACGGGTGCTCTCGGCGGCACCGGAATTCGCGGACTGCCAGGCGGCAGCGCGCAGCCATCATGTCACGGTCAAGGAAGTCATGGAGGCGACCTTGACCGCCTGGCGGACAGGAAATGAGACAGGAAGTGGCGAATGATTGAACCCTGGATGGTCGTCGCGGCGGGTCTGGCCGCCGTCGTGGTCGCGTTGGTGATTCTGGCGTTTCGCCGCGTCGGCGCGAGCGGCGCGGACGCGGATGTACCCGATCGCGCGGACGTTCTTCGCCGCGGCGAGACGGGGCGCGAAACCACCCCACCGCGGCCCGCGGCGCCCATCATCGACGTGATGGACGAGCCCGTCGCCGAACCGCCCGACGCGAGCGAACCCGTCCTGCCAACCGCCGGAAATGACACCCCGCCGCCGACCAGGCAGGAAGACCACGCCTTCGTGCCGCGCATCGGGCATGTATCCCGCGCCGCCGTACGGGCCGCCCGGATGGACTCGCTCGAGCAGCAGATGAAGTCGCGCACCGATCGGCGCGTCGACGAACTGGACGGGTTGATCGCGCAGGCCAAGCGGCACGTCGAGGACCTGCACCGGCAGTCGTCCGAGTTGGCCAAAACACTACAGGCCGCCCGGCACGAATCCGCCCGCCGGCAGGCGGAGGACCTCGAGCGGACCCCCGAACCGATCGTCCCCCGCGTCCCTCCGCGTCCGACCGCCCCGGCCAGTCCTGTCGCAATCGAACGGGCCGCCTTCGCGCGGGCCGCGGGGGACGATACCTGGCCAATCCCCGCGCCCCGTCCGTCGACCCCGGCCCCCCCACGCCCCGCGGCCCCGGACGGCGCGTTCGTCGGAACCCGACATCGCGAGGTTCTGCAACGGTTGGACCAGAACCAGCCCGTTCTCGACATCGCCCGCGCCCTGGGGTTGGATATCGGTGAAATCGAACTCATCGCCCATCTGAATGGTCGGAAAGTAGCCCGCGGACGGGCGTGACGAGGAAAATCCGAAATCCGAAGCACGAAATCCGAAACAAATCCGAAATCTCAAAAAGAAAAATTCCAAACGGCGATGCCATGCGTCTTGACGCATGGCATCGCCGTTTGGAATTTTTCTTTTTGAGATTTCGGATTTGTTTCGGATTTCGTGCTTCGGATTTCGGATTTTCCTCGTCACGCCG
>Ga0123353_10015459_pt1 | contig 11088 bp, 3 predicted proteins | sample TergutLab28metaG_3_FD_92763 | JGI IMG/M metagenome (GOLD analysis project Ga0123353, IMG submission 92763) | Labiotermes labralis P3 segment gut microbial communities from Petit-Saut dam, French Guiana - Lab288 P3 | ecosystem: Host-associated > Arthropoda: Insects > Digestive system > Gut ... | reverse complement strand
GACGGCCAACCGGGGGAGAGCGGGTCCACTGGGGACGCTTACGGCGACGACGGCACAAGCGACGCGAACCCCGAAGGGGACGGCGCCGGCGCCGCGCAGGGCGGCGGCCAGGCCACCACCGGTTCGCCGGACGGCGGCCGGCCCGGCCAGGGCCAGACCGGCAACACTCAGCCGGGCTCCGCACAGCCAGGCTCCGAGGCTTCCCCCAACGGAGGCGCGGAAGAAGGCGGCGCAAACACAGGCGCGACCGGAGAAGACACGACTGACACAGCGCCAAACCCGACGCCGACGCAGGCGCCGGCGACCACACCGGACCCGACGGCCGCGCCGACTCCGACGGTCGCGCCGAGCCCAACGGCTGCGCCGACTCCGACGACAGCGCCGACGCCGACGACTGCACCCAATCCGACGACAGCGCCGACTCCGACGACAGCGCCTAGCCCGACGCCTACGCCGATTCCGACGACAGCGCCTACGCCAACGCCCCCAGCCGCACCGACGCCGGACCCGGCGCTCCCCATCACACCGACGCCGAATCCGACGCCAGGACCGACGCCCACGCCAGGGCCGTTCGACGGCATCGCGACGGTAACAGCGGTACTGGAAGGGAGCGGCAACACGCGCGTTGTCAGGATTACCCTGGAAGACGAGTTCGGTAAATACGAGCAGGTGTTCGACTTCGTCAACGGCACAACCACAGGCGTCTATGTCATCGAGGGCGAGAACGGCGATTACACTGTTGTGATCACTTATCAGGGAAATGCCGTGGTCACAGTGACTATCACGGACTATGAAGAGCACGGCGAGACTCATAGCGGCGGCGACGACTTTGCCGCGGAGGCCCAGGCCGTGATCGAAGGGAGCGGCAACGAGCGCCTCATTACTATTACAGTCACGGACGAGTTCGGAACGTATGAGAAAACGTTCGAATTCATTAACGGCACTACCATAGAAACGTTTTACGTCAAGGGAGAGTATGGCTATTATTGTATTGAGGTCGAAATTCAGGGAAACTCCGTGGTGCGCAAGATCACTATCACAGGCTACATACCGGAAACTGAGCTTGGCCCCGCTGTATCCGCAGTAATCACGGGAAACGGCAACGCACGCATCTTGACAGTAACAGTTACCGACGCTAACGGAGACCATGTACAGAGTTTCGCCTATGTAAACGGAACAGCGGACGGCATGTACAGAGTTGATATAGGCGTCGGTTGCTACTTCGTATATATTACGTTCAGGGGAAATAGCGTCCAGACGTCAGTGATCGTAAGCTTTGATGCGTTTTGCGAAGAATGTGGCGAGTGCCCGTGCATATGCGATGAGGGCGGCGAACCGGGCAGCGACCCGATCGAAGAACCGATCGATGACCCAATCGAAGACCCGATTTACAGCCCGGACAGCGATGATGACGGCGATCAGAACGGCAGCGAGAGTCAGGAGAACTCTCCAGAGAGTCGCGAGACCCCGATGATCGCCAAGCCTTACGACAGCGAGGATCCCGCCGATGAAGAAGACTCTTCCGTCGACGGCGACAGCGAGGAAGGCCCCGACGTCCCGTAGATACATAGAACCATAAATCAAAAGGCGGCGCTACAAAAGTAGCGCCGTTTTTTCACGGCGCGCGTGTGACTTCACACTATGCAACCGTCCGCAGAACGGAGAATCTCTGTCTCCGCAGCAGATCCGGCGGCGGAAAAGCCCCGTTGCTCTTTCAGGGAGAGGAAGCATTTTACAAAGCAATTACAATTATAAAAATTTCATAAATTTTCGAAAAATTAGTTGCAAATATTCCACATTTGTTATATAATCGTACCGGAGTAGTAGAAAACGAACAATGGAGTTATTTGGGATAGATTTTTATAGATTGGGGGGACATCAGGGGGGAGAAACTAGACCATCTTGCCGTTGGGAGACATAACCGCCCGACGCCGCCGCGGGAAAGCGGCCGGGCTGAAAACGAGGAACCGCAACCTCAGAATAAAAGCGGCAAGAACCGAAAGCCGCAACCTCGGGTAAAGGGCGGCTAGTTACGAGGAACCGCAACCTCGGGACAAACGCGGCTGAAAATGGAGAACCCCAACTCCATAACAAAAGAGGCACAATACCTAAAAAAAGGAGTGTACCTCGATGAAGAAAAAACTAATTGCAACGCTGATAGCTCTGGCTATGGTTGTATCGCTGATACCGATGATCGTGTTTTCGGCGGATGATGAGGAGCCGGGCGAAACAAGCAACCTGACAGTTACGAAGAAAGTACTTTTGGAAGACGGGGCAATGGATGCCGCATTCTGGTTGACATTCAACGATGATTTTGAACTCCTCAATGCCGACGTCCTCAGGATCCTGGGCGGCCTCACGTTCTACATCTACAAGACGAACGCCGACGGCGACCCGGCTGAAGAAGTGGAGGGCGTCACCGGCAAGATCGTACCCGGCACAAGCGAGATATCGTTCTATGACGAAGACGGCGACCCGTACATGTTCGAAACGGGCTGGTACTTAATAACCGAAGAGATCGGGGAGGACGCCGAGGATTACTTCGTGGACGTCGGCGCCAGCCTGCTCGTGTTCTTCAACGAGCTGACCGGCAACGTATCCAGCACCGGCGGCGCGGTATTCACGGATGACACATACTTTACGGTCCAGCAATACAAGGATGCTTTCCGCAATGTTCAGGCGTTGTTCATTGATGAATACGATGTCATAAGAAGCGCCATCACCGCGCCGGCGATAGACGGCGATCCCCCGCTAAACGGCGGCGGCGCTCTCGGGACATCGAGATTTGTAGCGACGCAGGATACCGGCGAAGTGTTCATGTCTTTCTGCGCGGATATCGGCGCGCTCCTAGTCCAGGGCAAGTACTATCTGGACGAAGAGGACCACGGACTGTCGCAGCAGCAAATGCTCCGTCTGATTGCCGCGATCGACTTCATCTATGCCCGCGGCGGGTTCGCGGAATTTGATGATCTTGCGCTCGCGCAGCTCGTCGTATGGAACCTCATCCTGCAATATACCGACGACGACATGGTGGCGCACCGTTGGCTCAAGAGTACCAACCCCAAGGTGTTCATGTCGGAAGTATGGGGGGAACTATTCAAGATAGAGGGCATAACTACCTACAACGGGGTCACGTACTGGTACATCGAAGAGTACCGGGAGCTGATCGACGACATAATCGCGCATGCTGACGACGATACTTATGTCGACATCTACAAAGAGATGATCGAAGACGGGGCGGAGAGTTTCGTCAACGGCGCCTATTTCCTGAAAGGCCGCGGCCAGCAGCCTGACGTCATGCAGCAGCGCCAGTTGATCATCGAGTTCGGCCATCCCGTCACATTTGACAACGAACCCGGCAAAGGCAAAGTATACGCCGATCTCAGCATCGAGAAAGTAGTCCTCGAAGACGGCCAAAGAACAGTGATCTCCGCTTGGCTGTTCGTTAACAAAGGCCTGACGCAGACTCAAATAGAAGCCATTCTCGACGACATCTCGTTCTACGTCTACAAGTCAAACATTGACGGGGACAAGCTCGATAAAGTCGACGGCGTCACCGGAAAAATCGATTATGACACAAGCAGGATATTGTTCATGAATGCCGACAACACGACTTACAAGCCTGATACGGGATGGTACCTGATCGAAGAAGAGATGGGGACTTTGGCGGCGCAATACTTCAATGCCAGCATAGCTGACCTGCATATCTACTTCAACTCGAATTCAGGAGCAGTCACCCCTGGTGCAAGCCCTGTATTCCCGGACGACGCGACGTTTACGATCGAGCAGTTCGACGGCCCGTCGCGCCCGGTAAGAGGGATATACGAGGATGAGGACGGGGTCCAGCATTATGTCTACACTACACCCTCCCTCGGCGACCCCGGGATTCCATCTGGCCAAGCACTGAGCACGTCAAGGTTCGCAGCGAAGCAGGATGACGGCAGCGTATTCATGTCGTTCTGCGCGGACATCGGCGCCGTCCATTCCAAAGGCGATTACCTCATTGACAAGACCAACCACGACTTAACCACCGAACAAATGCTCAGGCTGGTAGCCGCGATCGACTTCCTCTATGCCCGCAGCGAGTTCGTGGACTACGAAGATATTGCGCTTGCGCAGTTAGTAATATGGAACTATCTCCTGCACTACTGTGACTACCCAATATCGGCGGACTTGTGGCTGTTCGGGCCGGGGGTCCTCCTCAAGGACGCGTGGGGCGATCTTCTCAAGATCGAGGGCGTGACAGAACTCAACCTTATCGAATACTGGTATGTCCAAGAGTACAGAGACCTGATAGACGACATGATCGCCAATGCCGACACCAACAAGTATGTTAACATATACACCGCGAGGATCGCAGCCGGAGCGGAGAAGTTCGTCGACAAGGCATTCTTCCTGGTCGGCGACGGCGGCAACGAAAATGAAGAGCTCAAACCCTACGAGCAGCAGAGCCAGCTCTTGATAACGTTCAAAGGCCCCGTGACATTTGACAACGAACCCCAGGAAGACGTCCACGGCAGGATTGCCATAATGAAGAGAGTGGATGCCGAACGGGAGATTTCGGTCTGGCTGTTGCTTGAGCAGGTACTAGAGCCTTCTGAAATCGAAGCCATTCTCGACAACATCTCGTTCGACCTGTATAAGTCCAACCCAGCCGGGGAGAAACTCGACCAGGTCGTGGGCGTCACCGGAAAGATCGACCTGGATACCAGCATGATAGGATTCCTCATTGAGGAAGACGGGGATCTTGTTGCGTACGAAGCTTCAACCGGATGGTATCTGGTCAGTGAAAACATGGGAGCCTTGGCAAAAGCATACTTCGAGGACGGCATGCCAGACCTGCACTTCTACTTCGATGGCGCCAGCGCCGTGTCTGGCCCGGACGGTAACAGAGTCTTCTTCGACAACGAGTCCAAACAGCAAGGCGGGCTGATCATCAGCGCCAGGGCCACCCTTGAGACCTCAGTCGGCGAGTATGTCGAATACTGGCAGGGAGAGAGGACGCCGTACAAGTACTACAAGTCCTCCAGCGAAGGTTCGGTAACGGCGACCAACGACTACACGAAGCCCACGATCGTAGGCAACAGCAACCACTTCTGCTACGCCATACTGGACAGGGCGAAGCTCGTGGAAGGCATCACGCTCGATATGGTCGTAGGGAACAAGATCAACAAGGTCGGAACGGCGTCTGTCCAACTGGTCGACGGCAAGATCGTGATAACCTTCAACGACTGTGAATCCACTTCATTCGGCGCCGTGGCGTCCAACGCGCCATTCAACGTAAGCAATGGCAACGTACACTCGGGCAACAACAACTACGGGTTCAAGCACAACAACGTCAGCTCGATAGCCTGCCCGGCCGGGGACACCATCTACCTGTACATCCACGGCGATTTCAAGATCCTCACGGACATATCGAGCACCAAGCCCGGCTACGACCCGGCGACAGGATATGTCTGGGTGGAGAAAGCCCCCAAGCTCATTCGCACCGAGTATGGAGATGAAGATGTAGCGTTTACGACGGAAAGCCTGGATGTGTTCGTGACAGTGTTTGACGCGGACGGCGTCAAGGTTGGCGAGTTCACCCTCAACGGCGAGGACGCGGACGGAGGCGTGGCAACTCTGAACGGCCTGGCGCCCGGCGTCTACACGGTCAAGTGGGAGTTCGACTACGCGCCTGATACGACGGTATACACAGGTACCGTCGAGGTCAAGGCTGGCGAAACCGCAACCTTCGTGCCGCCCATCACCGGGTCGTACACCGAGAATACCGTGTGGACCGAAGCAGATGACAGCCCGGTGTTGCTGCCCCCGATTATCAACCCTGTGGTTACCGTAAAATAACAAACCGGCCCATACCCTTGAGCCGGACATTCTCCTGAGATCAAGGTGATCGACATGACACCGGACGCGGTGGCGCCTGCAAATACGCTCAACGGCGCCACCGCGCCCCAACATACCGGGAAAAACCTCAATTGCTTTGTTCCGGACACGATATATGGCTTCCCCTTGGGAATCGGGGGCGCGGAACCGCATCCCTGAGCAGGCAAGCCATATATGGCGTCAAGGGAACGACGTCAGCGCGATGATTTTTCGTGGAAAGGTTTGTGGACTATCATGAAGCGACTCCTGACCTTAGTACTGTGTTTGTGTTTTATGCTGACGTTTATGCCGGCAGCGATTGCGGTCCCCGAAGACGACGAAACGATTGAGGAGATCCTCCCCGCTCCGGACGAGGCGCCCCTGGAGTACCAGGAATACGCTGAAGACCCGGCTGAAGTCGAGGACCTCTACAGGGACCTGTCCACTGAGTATGACCTGAGAGGCGTAGAAGACGTGCCGGTCATGCCCGACGAGACGCCGCCCCCGCCGGATCCGGAAAAAGGCGAAGACGATTCGGAGATATACGGCGACGAGATATTTGACCATGAAAACGAGATGCAGCTCCAGGGGGAGTACGTCATCGACGAGATAATAGTCAAGTTCAAGGCGCCGGAGCAAGTCCCCGGCAGGGAAAAGCAACTGCAAAGAGAAATCAACAAGGTGCAGAGGATCGGCATAGTGGATGACAGCCTCGGCGTCTATGTCATCAAAGCCGACGAGTTCCAACGGGACCCGAACGCGGTCCTGAACCGGCTCAAGAACAACAAGTACATCGAGTACGCCGAGCCAAACTATGTCTTCAAGAACGATCTGACCCCGAACGACCCGAACTTCATGTCGCAAATCATGACGCTGTCGATGATAAACGCGCTGAAAGGGTGGGACATCCTGACAGGCGCGAGCGCCCCAATAGTTGCCGTCATCGACACAGGCGTCGCGCACCACCCCGACCTGCCGCCGCTTCTGCCGGGGTATTCCGTAGTGGCGGGCCTCTCCCCCAACAACGACTCCCATGGACATGGGACTACGGTGGCGGGAACGATAGGCATGATAGGCAACAACAAGATAGGCGGCGCCGGCATCAACTGGAACGCCTCGATCATGCCTGTGAAAGTAGACACAGCGACCAACTCGCTGACAGCCGCCAACATTGCCAAAGGCATAATCTGGGCCGCGGACAACGGGGCGAACGTCATCAGCATGAGCGTCGGCTCATCGTCGCACAGCATTACCATGCAAAACGCGGTCGACCACGCCTATAACAAAGGGTGCGTGATCGTCGCGTCCGCCGGGAATGACGGGAAGAACGCGGTGGCTTACCCCGCGCGGTACCCGAATGTGCTGGGGGTGGGCGCGACTTCAAACGGCTCCGCCCGCGCGGCGTGGTCCAACTACGGGGAAGGCATTAACGTAGTGAGTTCCGGAGGATACCACTCGACCTCTGCAACGGGCGGCTACATAGGCGCTTCCGGCACGTCCTACTCCTCGCCGATGGTCTCCGCGCTGGCTTCACTGGTCTGGGCGCTAAATCCTGGCCTGACGAACGACCAGGTGTGCAGGATGATAGAGGCCAACTGCAAAATGATCGGCGACGGCTTTAACGAACAGACCGGTTTTGGCATGATCGATATTGAAAAAACGCTGCTCGCCGCGCAATCGTCGGCGACAACGACGCCAACAGCAACGCCGACGCCAACGCCGCTGCCAACGGCAACGCCCACGCCGCGCCCGACAGCGACGCCAACGCCGCTGCCAACGGCGACGCCCACGCCGCGCCCGACAGCGACGCCCACGCCGCTGCCCACGGCGACGCCCACGCCGCTGCCGACGGCAACGCCCACGCCGCTGCCAACAGCGACGCCAACGCCGCTGCCAACAGCGACGCCCACGCCGAGACCGACAGCGACGCCCACGCCGCTGCCCACGGCGACGCCCACGCCGCTGCCCACGGCGACGCCGACGCCGCGCCCAACAGCGACGCCGACGCCGCGCCCAACAGCTACGCCCACGCCGTTGCCAACGGCGACGCCCACGCCAACGCCTCCTGAAAGCAATCAGGAGACATGGACGCCGCCGATAATCACTCTGGCGGGCTTCATGGAAATGACGCTGGAATACGGGCAAGCCTTCGTCGAGCCGGGATACCAGGCGGTCGACTGCAAGAACGGCAATATTACGCAGAGCGTCAACATCTCCAGCAATGTGAACATCTGGACCGCCGGCATGTATACGGTCACATACACTGTCACAGACACCGCGGGGTTCTCGGCGCGCGCCACCCGCACAGTGATCGTAAAACCCGCGCCGGCAGTCGTTATTCCCCCGACGGCGCCGAAAATCACGGTAAACGGCTCGAACCCCATAGTCCTCCACCTGACCAGCGGTACGCCGTACAAGGAGCAAAGCGCCCGCGCCATCGACTATGACGGGACGGATATCTCCGCCCAGGTGCAGATAGTGGGGGCTATCAACCGCAATGCCGCCGGGACATACACCCTGACGTACAGCGTCAGAAGCCCGAAAAGCGGGCTTACAGCCACCACAACGCGAAACGTGCGGATCATCGCGCCGACCGAAAAAAAGGACCCGCGCACCAAGTACGGCCTCAGCGGACAGGCTAAACAAGGCGGGATAGTCAGCCACACCGGCATCGTCAGCAATGAACTGGGATTCCTCGACCTGGCCGTCACAGACATGGACAAGAACATGACGATATCGGTCAAGCTCGTGGATACCTCGACCAAGAAAACAGTGATGTCGGATACGTATACGGCGGCCGGGACGAAACAATACACTATCACCAAGGGCAATTTTGAGCTTACCGTCGGCGTGACCAAAGCCAACGGCAACAGCAAATACTCGATCGACCTGCTGATGCCGGAAGCAAAGCTGACCACATTCGAAATGCCGGAAGTCCCGCTTGTCTTGCCGGAGCCCGCCGTCGCGCCTATCGGGTCGAACCCGATAATCCTGCACCTCGGGGGGACGCCCTATCTCGAACAGAAAGCAAGGGCCGTCGACTACAATAATGACGATATCTCGGACAGAGTAACAATAACCGGAACGGTAGACACAAGCAAAGCCGGAACTTATATAATTACATACAGCGTCGTAAACGATTTTGGGTTCAGCGCCGAGGCGACCCGCGAAGTGCGGATCCTGGCGCCGGATGCCTCCGGGGAGTACGAACTGCCTGAGGTGCCCCTGGAAGAGACGCCGTATGATACGGGGCCTTCCATGGAGATCGTGCCATACACGGTCGCAAAAGGCGATACTTTGTGGTACATATCCCAGAGGTTCTACGGGAGAGGCGGCAGATGGCTGGAAATCTACGATATGAACAGGGAGGTCATAGGCCCAAATCCGAACGTACTAAAAATCGGGCAGATTTTGAGGGTAGCCACGGAATGACGCCGTGAGCCGCCGCCGCGCCGACGACAGCGCGGCGGAAAAAGGCCGGGACTAAGCGGCATATGGCCGGTATGCGGCAGTCACAGGCCAGGACTCGGCAGTCAACAGCAGCGCGGGATGAGCGGGGGTTCATATGCACAGACGTAATACAATGGCGAACTTAAATGTTTTGCATCTTTTCTTTGACAATGTAGGCATATTCACGGGTTACTGCATCGCGTGCAGCCTTTACCTGCTCATTATGAACAGGAACCCGTTTGCGGAATATATGTGGATAAACATAATTTTCGCGATGCTTTTCACGTTGAGCATGCTTGTAATGCGGATGTACAATATCACGACGTTTCACTACACTGACCGCATTATAAAGAGGGTGACGGCTTCGGCGCTTGTGGCCGGAATGACCATAAGCATGATGATATTCCTTGCGGACATGGAGCAGATCAGCCGCCTGTTCTTCATCTTTTTCTGCGTCGCGTCCTGTATGGCCGTCGTCTCGGAAAGAATCGTGATCCGGCTGTTCAAAAAGAACCACTGGGGCAACGGATACAGCCATATCCTGTTTGTGGGCGACGACTGTACCCTAAAGCGGTACATGAAGTTCATCGACAAGACTTCGATAAAGCTCAAAATCGAAGAGTTCATTGGATACGGCGACCCGTCGATAAAATCAGTGGACGCCTTTTCGCGGATGCTGATGAAGACCCCGGTGGACGAAGTCCATTTCGTATTTTCGCTGGACAGGAAAAACGAGTTCGGGGACATACTGCCCCTGCTGAACGCTTGCGACAGCATGGGGAGGACGGCGCGAATCATCCTCGATACGTTCGACCTCCCGGTCTCAAAGAGCTTTGTCAGCAGCGTCGGGACTTATCCGGTGATAACGTACCACAGCATTTCACTCGACAAGTTCCAGTTGTTCATCAAGGCCATCATCGACAAGGTGGGGGCCGCTATCGGGCTGGTGCTGCTGGCGCCTGTATTCCTCGCAACGGCGATCGCAATAAAGCTGGACTCGCCCGGGCCGGTCTTCTTCAAGCAGACGCGCGCGGGAGCGCACGGCAACGAGTTCCGGATGTATAAGTTCCGCTCCATGTACGTCGGCGCCGACGAGCAAAAGCAGGCACTGGCGGCGATGAACAAGGTAAAAGGCGGCTTGATGTTCAAGATCGACGAGGACCCCAGGGTCACGAAGGTGGGTACGCTCATACGGAGGACGAGCCTGGACGAGCTGCCGCAACTGTTCAACGTCCTGAAAGGCGACATGAGCCTCGTCGGTACCAGGCCACCCACAATGGACGAGGTGGAAAAGTACGACCCCGAGCACTGGAGGCGCATCAGCATCCAGCCCGGGATCACGGGCATGTGGCAGGTCAGCGGCCGCAGCGAAGTCCTCGACTTCAACGACGTCATTCGGCTCGACAAGAAATACATAGACGAATGGTCGCTACTCCTCGATCTTAAGTTGATACTGCAGACGGTCAAGGTAGTGCTCACAATGCGCGGCGCGAGCTGACGGAACAATTGAAGCATGATAAAAGTAAGCGTGATAGTGCCTGTTTACGACGTAGAAAAGCACCTTCGTAAATGCCTTGACAGCCTCCTTGCCCAGACCCTCGAAGAGATCGAAATAATCGCGGTCGACGACGGCTCCACCGATTCGTCGGCTGACATACTCAAAGAGTATGAGGGAAAGTCCGCAAAACTGAAAAGCGTCGGAAAGGAAAACGGGGGCCTTTCCGACGCAAGGAATTGTGGGCTTTCGTATGCTACGGGCGAGTATGTCGGCTATGT
>Ga0123353_10015458_pt1 | contig 11089 bp, 1 predicted proteins | sample TergutLab28metaG_3_FD_92763 | JGI IMG/M metagenome (GOLD analysis project Ga0123353, IMG submission 92763) | Labiotermes labralis P3 segment gut microbial communities from Petit-Saut dam, French Guiana - Lab288 P3 | ecosystem: Host-associated > Arthropoda: Insects > Digestive system > Gut ... | reverse complement strand
TTCCTGACTAATGTTTCTAACTTGTCCAACAGGCTATGCCCGTTTTTAATCCTCAAATTGGTAAAATAAACTTTTGACATTTTTTGATTTCGATTTTTGATGAATACGACCATGCAAACTTATACAAAAAAAATCATTCATGTAAAATTTTGTATCATTTGTGTAAAATTTTCATTCTCTCATCATCGATTTTTGCACTTTTGTCAAAGATTTTGTTACGGTTCTCAAAAAAATAGAACGAAATGAAACAAAATAAAATGTATACCGTATATTAATGTAAACTTAAATCTCTTGTGCCATGGAGAAAAAAAAATTTAAAGGTCACCTACCCTCTTTTCAATTTTAATTGTATTGGTAGTGTTATAAGGTAAATAAAAATGAATTTAAATAGTAACATCATAAATAATTTAACATCATAATAACATGAAAAGTAAATATATTTTTAGAACGTTTGGCAAAAATTTTGCCACAAAAACTGAAAAGCGTTTGAAAACGCTGGGATTGATATTTTTGTTGTTCGTCTTATTTGGCGCAGTAACGGGCGTTTATGCTCAGACAAAAACCATCACTGTCTCAGTCGTCGGTAATGGTACCGTTTCGTACTCTACCTCAGAAATCGTTGATGGCAGTATTCCCCAAAATGGAAAAGTGGAGATAGATGAAGGCGAAGATATAACCTTTACCTTCACGCCTAATCCCAATCATATTGCAAGGGCAATGGTTGATGGCGTAAACGTTGTTAATGGCGTAAATTATGCTGCATTAACAAGCACGCCTCAAGTGCATCCAATAAATAATGTAGACGATGACCATGAAATTGATGTTTCATTTTGGGTTCCCATCAATATCCAAACGTTAACAGGGCCAGGATTAGGATATACGTTCAGTGGCAACGTGCTTACAATCGTGGCTGACGGATATTACGAATTGACCAGCAATAGTACTGTTGTCAACGGACGTCGGATTCAGGTAGGTACTACTGCCTCGACTGGCGCTGTGTTAGCAAACATCAGATTAGCCGACGTGCTTATAACTTATACAGGCGCTGGCAGCGCCCTTGCTATTGGGAATGGCTCAATTGCCACTCTGACGCTTGCAGCAAACTCTGTAAACATATTTAACAGCCCTGCAAGATACGCCGGGATACATGTACCCTACGGTGCAACGTTGAAAATCAAAAGCGAGGGAGATTACGGGATAGTGCCATGCAGAGTATCTACTAACCCCGTTCGTGATCATTATTGCCCTAATCAGGGATTAGAAAATCCATTCGGCTCATTGACCGCAACAAGCGCATCAGTTAGCGATTCTCAAACGGGCGGCGGCGCCGGCATAGGCGGCCACGGCGGATCCAGTGGTATATCAGGCGGCGCCAGTGGCGATATTTTCATTTATGGCGGTTATATTGTTGCCAACGGAGGTTCCGCCACCAATAACCAGGGCGGCGGCGGCGCCGGAATAGGCGGCGGCGGCGGCGGCGGCGGCGGCACAGGAGGCGGCTTTGTTTCCGGCAGCGATGCCGGTGGGTTCGGACCAATATCTATCTATGGCGGTCTGATTCATGCTGTTGCCGGATACAAGAACGGTAATAACGGCGGCGGAGCGGCAGGTATTGGCGGCGGCGGCGGCGGTAATAACAGCGGCGGTGGAAGCAACTATCGCGTTGAAATAAATCCGATTGATCCGGAAACAGGAGAAGAACATGACAATCTTAGAGTCTATGCTTCCGGCAGCGCCAACGGCGGTAATAGCGGCACCATTGGCGGAGCAGGCGTTGGCGGCGGCGGCGGCGACGGAGCAGGCGGCAGCGCCGGAGTAATATATATACCTCAGGATGTAGTCGACGCTTATGGTGGCGGCAGCGCCCCGGGTATAGGCGAAGGCGCCGGAACAAGTCCTGTTTTTTCTAACGTTGTTCAACCGCCTTCTACCATCTTCATTACGGATGGCGAAAGCATAGACGTGACATTTAGTTATATGGTTGCGTCGGGAACCTCAAACCCAAGACGTCAGTGGTACGATGAGAATTTCGGCCTTCCACTTGAAGGAAAAACCACAGACAGGTTACAATTAACCCCCAGACCTGCGGGCCAATATCGCTATTACTGCATAGTAACTGTATATCATAATGGCTTAGGCAGAGATTTCCTCCTATACAGTACTATGGTTACAGTAAATGTATTACCCAATCCCGAAGATCGCCACAGCGTTGGCATATTTAGGAATGATAATATACCGGTTACCTCGATTGATTTTGGCACTGTGCCGGTGAATCAACCGCTACCCGACCTGATATCGCTAACATTAAGAAATACCAGTTTGGGCACAATAACGATGTCTGAACCGGAATTTGAGGAAGATGAAAATACCTTTAGCATAACTACAACTTCCGGATCTTGGTCAAATACCATCAGAGAATCACCCCTTCCAAGGATCAGGTCAACATTTTCTGTTCAACCGACTCTTTACGCGGCTGACAATGTGGGATTGCATGAAACGACAATTACAATTACCGGAACAGATCAATCAGGACAGATATTTGATAATATCCCCGGTGCAGGATTAACTTTGCGGCCCGGAACTGATCAAAACGGAAATGTATTTAAAGTTACCATACCGGTTACTTACAAGGTAGTTCATGCAACCACTGCGGCTGAATTCGATTGGGACAATTCTGACAGAACATACGCAGGGGAGAATATTAATATTCAGGTGACACCAAAAACAGGTGTGGGCGACGTTACAGCGATCAGATACAGACTTAGCAATAGTCCAACAGCCGGAACTGTTACTCCGAGAGATGTCGGGGAATACCATGTTTTTATTGACGCAGATACAGGCGATGATTATTATGGAGTAACCAATCTGTGGTTGGGCAGTTTCAAAATAGTAGCAAAATCATTCACTTCAGACATTTTTATTTACTTCGATGATCCCCAACCTCCGTATTCTTATACAGGATCGCCGATAACGCCCGCGATATTCGTACTATGGGATAAAACGCCTCCATCTACTCTGGTTTACGACGTCGATTACACTGTAGGATACTCCAATAACACAGGCGCAGGTACAACAGCGACAGTTACCATAACGGCTAAAGGCAGCAACTTTACGGGAACAACAAGTAGAACATTCGAAATTAAAAAGGTGACGCAGGCAGATTTTGACATTGTGAAAACGCCTGACCAGGAATCATATTTCTATGATGTTGATTTAAAGCTATCAACCACAGGAAGTATTGTTTCCGGCGGCAGTGTGAATTTTTCTGTTGCTGAGGATGATGCTGAATATATTGAAGTTGACGATGATGGCAACGTAACTTTCAAAATGGAGGGAGAATTTACAGTCTTTGTTACCAAAACAGGTGGCGCCAACTTTGAAGATTTAACCAAAGAAATTGTGCTCAAAGTAATTCGTAAACCGGTTGTGAACACGGCAAAAGACCCGGTCGAATGGACCTACGACGGCGATACGTTTGACCTGTCTGAACTGTTCAATATTGACCCGTTTGCAGGTGTGCGAACTTATACCATATTACCTTCCAGTACAGGAAAGGGTAGCATCTCCGGAGGATTACTTACCTTAGAAGAAGCAGGGGAATTCTACATCAGGCTTTCAACGGAACGTACGCCTACACACGAGGCAGACCAGTTAGTTTCACCCATACCCTTGCTGACAGTGAATCCCGCTGCGCTCACGATTGATGTGGAAGCGATAGACCGTCAGTATGACGCAACGGATAAAGTAGCTATCAGACTACTGGCTTTGAATGACGTATATCCTATAGATATGAATTATGTTACTGCAACAATTGATGATCCGAGAGGAACTGTTGCGGATAAAAACATTGGCGATGACAAGGCGGTTACCCTTATTGGCGAATTCACGCCGGATGGCCTTGCTGCTGGCAAATATATTATTACGCCGCCGTCCGGCATAACGGTAAACATCACCCCGAAAGTACTCGAGGGGCAAGTGTTTATAGATTTCGAAAATCTGTCGCCGATGGGTCAAATTATTGAAGGTACTATACTGAAAGCCGATATTTCGGATATTAATTTAGATATTCCTAATCCGCCTGCTACATTTACTTATCAATGGTATGAAGGCGGTAACCTGCTAAATACAGGAGACTCATACACCGTTACGTCTGCAGATGAAACAGGTGCTGCGGTAATATACGTAAAAGTAACAGGTGCAGATAATTACACAGGCTCTGTGGAAAGCGAACGTAAAACAGCCGGCAAAACAAAGCTTACCGGCTCTGTTTCGATTGTCGGCGGAACTACTTTGGGCAGTACCCTGACGGTTGATGTTAGTTTAGTAGGCCCCGCAGGCGCAACGTACACCTACCAATGGATGCTCGACAATGTTGACAAACCGGGCGAAACTGCAGACGAATACGAAATAGGAAAAATCGATCTTGGCAAGACGATAGGGGTTAAGGTCATAGGCTCAGGCGAATATACAGACGTCCTGTATGCCTATTTGCCAATACCTCCTGTTGCACCCGATGCACCGGAAACTACTTTTAAAGCGGAAGCCTTTAATCAGAGCGGATTTATCAGGCTCACGTGGGAAGAACCATTTGACGGCGGAGCAAAAATTACCGGATATGAAGTTGCAGTTTCACCAGACGGCGGAGCAACGAAAAGCGAATGGCGCGAACTGCAAAACCTGACTCCTGTTGGCGGCGTCTATACTTACGACTGGGGAACCGGAGAAATGGATTTCGAAATGGAATACACATTCTTTGTCCGTGCTGTAAACCCGGTGGGCAAGGGCGCTGAGGCTTCCGATAAGGAAACGCCGAAGGCTCCTCAGGCAACTCTCATAGTGATAAGCGTTGTGGGAGATGAGGCGGCTCAAATCACAGAACCTTACGGCTCGATACAGTTGAAAGCGACAGTTACGCCTGCCAGAGCGATAGAAGCAATTGGTTTTAAAGTTGAATGGAGCGTATCAAAAACAACCGTTGCTGAAATCGAATCAATAGACGATGAATTGGGATTGAGTATCACACTCCGCTCTCTTGGCAAAAATGAAGACGTACAGGTTTGGGTCAAAACGGATTTCCAGGAACATGATGTCACCAGCGACCCGCTGCAGGTAAATATCAAAGGACAGATACTCCCTCCGGTATTTATCACCGAAGAAGTGGATGCCGGCACTTACCTCGAACCTTACAATTTTGTTTTCAGTGCGCATAACAGTGACGATGCAACGTGGAGTATCATAGAAGGCGATTTGCCCCAAGGTTTGTCTTTTACCAACTACGGAGTGATTTCGGGAATACCAACTGAAACAGGCTCCTTCGAAATCACAGTAAAGGTAAAGAACTTTCCGAACGTAAACAACGAAGCCACAGAGAGATTTACGCTGTGGATTCATCCGGCAGCCATCTATCTCAGAAATATTGTATTAACGCCTCCTGCGGCAGGCGCTATGCCCGCGCAGATTACCCAAACTCCGGCGCAGGCAAATCAATTTAGCGCTGTGGTAAGTTGGGAACCAACAGACAATCCGTTTATGTTCTTTACATACTATAAGGCAATTATTGAGATAACGGAAAAATATGGTTACACGCTGGCAGGCGTTCCCGTAAACGGCTTCACCGTTACCGGAGCGACATCGGCTACTTACCGGCCCTTGCCCTTAGGAGATAAGACTGTAACCGTTGAATTTCCACGGACGGATGAAGCGCCCGTGAGTATTTCTGCCATCGGAGGCGTAGCGGTTCCGACAGTTCACGCAAAGCCCGTTGAAACGATTACTCCGACGGATCAATACACCGGTACAATAGTTTGGAAAGACCAAAACGGTAAAGAATTAGATCCTGCTACGGATAAATTTGATTTCTCAACCATATATACAGCCATCATATCACTGACGGCTGAAGAGGGCTATACGTTTAAAGGCTTATCTGCCAACTTCTTTACAGTGCAGGGTGCATCAACGTCAAACACCACGACCATGGAACTCCTCGAAAATGTAACGGTAACGGCGGTATTCCCCAAAACAAGAGGCGTAAACGACATTAATACGATCACTATCGCAGCAATTGGCGGCATTGCGGTTCCCAAAGTGGGCAATACGCCTGTTGCGACGATTACCGAATCGGCTCAATACACTGGCACGGTAGAATGGACGCCGAATCATGCGACGTTCCAGTTAGACACCGAATACACAGCCACTATTTGGCTGTCCGCCAAACCGACCTACACTTTCGAGGGCGTACATAGCGACTTCTTCGACGTTGCTGGCGCAACTTTTGTAAGCAACGCTGCCAACAGCGGCGTCGTCACGGCCGTATTCCCAAAGACAAGAGGAGCAGGTGATACGGACCCGATAGTGGACATAACCGTTGACAAATATATCATTGAAGGCGTACCGGTTCCCAAGGTTGGCGAATCAACGGCTTTTGCAATTCCGTCAACAACGCAGTACACAGCCAGCGCTGTCTGGCGTCCAGCCGTCGGTGCAACGTTTGATCACAGCACGGCATATACCGCCTTGATCACGTTGACGCCCACTGCGGGCTATACCACTGAAGGCATTCCGGAAAACTTCTTCAGGGTAGCCGGCGCAACAGCGACCAACCCCGTGAACAGCGGAGTTATCAGTGCATCATTTACACCGACAGAAAAAAGGGTAAGTCCCATAATCGGAAATATTATTCCTGTTGCCGGGCTAGCTGTGTCGGGTAATATGATTGAGACAGACGAGTACGTTGCTGCGGTAGTATGGGAAGTTAAAGGCGGCGAAAAATTGAACCCCGGCGATATATTTGCTCATAATACCGAATATAATGCACTTATCACGCTGACCCCTAAAAACGGCTACACGTTGTGGGATGTTACTCCGGACTATTTCGAGGTGTACGGAGCCAAGAGACCAACAGCATATACGGCTATAGGTGACGGAAGAGGAACAATCACGGCAGAATTTCCGAAAACGAGCGACCCTAACGATGTGACTGTCACATTACGCAACATAAACGGCGTAACGATTCCCAGAGCAGGCGAAGAACCCAGCAGGTTCATTGCGCCAACGGGGCAGTTCAACGGAATAGTGGAATGGAGTCCGGTGATTCCTGATGGTGGCGTTTTTGAATTCGGAACGATATATACCGCTACCATCAGGTTGACGGCTAATGCGGGTTTCACATTCGAGCGTGTGCCGGAGAACCACTTTGCTGTTGCCGGAGCTGTTTCAGTGACCAATTTTGCACATACCGGCATTGTTACCGCAGTATTCCCAATAACGAAAAGGGAGGGCGAACAGACTGTCACCGATAGGGCAATTCAAGGCGTGACGCCTCCCGATGGCGACGCTGTTCCCGTATTGACCATTTCGGGAAGTCAATATACAGGAGAAGTAAGATGGACGCGTACAGATGATAGAACGCCGGTTGTTGATTATTTTGATCACGAAACGCAATATACCGCAACCATCGTGCTAACGCCGGTTCTTGGCTTTACGATGGAAGACGTTCCGGCTAACTTCTTCACCGTCGAGGGTGCCATTTCGGTCAGCAACCTGCAGCACAGTGGAATAGTAACTGCCCTGTTCCCGCCGACAGGAAAATTAACCGATAAGACGATAACTATTCAAAAAATTGAAGGGATAGCCGTACCGGTAGTTGGTATGCCACCTGTAGTGGAGATTGTGGAAAACGATGAGTACACAGGTATTGTTGAATGGAAAGCAAAGGATGATTATTGGGGAGATAACCAGACATTCGATTATTTGGAAGTTTACACGGCAACCATCTTGCTGACGGCTAAAGAAGGTTATAAGTTCGGAGGCGTGCCTCAGAACTGGTTCATCGTACCGGGCGCAAGTCCCGTGACCAACGCCGCCAATAGCGGAATCATCACGGCGGTATTCCCGGAAACGAGAAGTATGGACGATGTGAACCCCATAGTAATATCAAAAATTACGGGCATAACGGCGCCAGAGGCTTGCGCTTCTCCGGATCTGACAATTGACGTTACAGACGAATTTTCAGGCGTTGTGGATTGGAGCCCGGCTGTTGTGAACAACAAATTTGATTACGGCACGGTATATACCGCTATCATTACGATTAATCCCATGCCGACCTACACAACGGAACTCATTGATGGAGTTGGCGTTATTGAAAATTTCTTCAAGGTTGAAGGAGCAAAGGAGAGCACGAACCCTGCAAACAGCAGAGTGGTCAGAGCAGTATTCGCTGCAACCAATAAACTGGTAAGCAGCGACATAGGCGGCGTTACTCCGGTAGCCACAGAAAAACCGGTTAGCGCTTTCGATACCGACGAATACGACGCTATCGTTGTGTGGAATGAAGACGATCTTGATGTCAACGGCAACTTCAAATTCACAACCGAATATACAGCCACAATCACGCTGACGGAAAAAGACGGCTATACGTTGTGTGGCATCACGCGTGCAGATTATTTCTTTGTTCACGGCGCAAAGACAACGACATACGACAATGTCACCGGAACAATCACGGCAGTATTTCCGAAAACGAGAAATCCGAACGACAAACTGATCACTCTGTTTGAAATTCTCGGCGTAACGATTCCTGAATCCGGCAAAAAGCCCGTGGATGCGATTACCGCAACAAATGAATATACCGGCAAAGTAGAATGGATCGGCTCGTTGGATAGATACGGCAACTTTGCTTATGCGACCGTATACAGCGCCGTCATAACGCTGGAGGCTATGCCAGGCTATACTTTTGAAGGCGTGAAACAAAATGCCTTCACCGTTGTGGGTGCCTCTACCGTGCGCAATTACGCAAATGTCGGAATTATTACGGTAATTTTCCCGCCAACAGCAGGAAGGTCGGATGTTAATATTATAGACATATCGTCTATCGAAGGCATAGCGGTTCCGGCTTCAGGATTAACTCCCGTTACGAAGATTACCGAAACGGATCAGTTCACAGGCACAGTGAGATGGACGCCCGAACATAGCGTCTTTGCCCCCGGCACAGATTATACTGCCACCATCGTATTGGCGCCAAAACAAACCTTCACGACTGTAGGCGTAGATGCAAACTTCTTCACCGTAATGGGCGCAAATACGGTTACCAATCCTGCCAACAGTGGCGTTATCACGGCTGTATTCCCAAGGACGGCTAATGAGAATGATGTCACGGTTGATATTGCGGCAATACCCGGCATAAAGCCGCCAATAACCGGCGCAACGCCTGTTACGACGATAGACGGAAACGAGCAGTATAGCATTAAGGTAACATGGTTGCCATCTGGCAATAGTTTTGAACCCAAAACTACATACGCGGCGAATATCGTGTTAACAGCAAAAGACGGCTATACATTTGAAGGCGTTCCCGCTGATTTCTTCACTGTAGCCGGAGCTATTTCCGTCGCTAATTTGGAGAACAGCGGCTTCGTTACGGCAATTTTCCCTGAAACGGGTTCGGATAACGATGACGAAGTACTCGTTTACTTTATGGGCAATGGTGGATTGCCCATTGTACAAGGTCGGGTAATTCCCACTGGTACAAAGGTAACCCCACCACCTGTGAATCCTCCCGTCAGAATAGACCATGCCTTTATCGGCTGGTACACCGATCCGGGTTGTGCAGCAGAAACGTTGTATGATTTCAATGAAATTGTTACAAAAGATATGTATTTGTATGCTGGTTGGATACCCAGAAAAGAAGGCGTTGAAGTGGCCGTTGTCTTCTACGGCAATGGCGGCGTGCCAGCCATACAGGTACGGGTAATTCCCGTCAACACAAAGGCAACCCTGCCGTCGATTAAACCCGCTAAGGAAGGTTATGAATTTACGGGTTGGTTCACGCAGCCTGAAGACGGAGATAAATGGGACTTTGACGATGCTGTGACCGAAGACCTTGTTCTTTACGCGCAATGGAAGGTTGAGGTAACTTTCTATACAGTTACTGTAAGATCTGAAGGAATTAACCCCATGGGCGCCGGCGATTACGAAGAGGGCGAAACCGTGACCATATTCGCAGGAACGGATCCAGAGGGCAAGCGGTTTAAAAACTGGACGTCAGCAGAAGTAACATTCGCCGATCCCACCAGTGCAACCACCACCTTTGAGATGCCGGCCGGCAATGTAACTGTAACAGCAGTATTTGAAGAGGTAGGCGTCTTGAAATTCGAAGACTATGTAGTCGTCAAATGGGGCAACACCTTTATGCTTGATATCAAAAAACTGAAAACTAAAATTAGTTATGATGACCGTGCAGTGTGCAGGTGGAATCATGTAGACAGAGGACAGTTAGGCACAGGTACAAGTTACTCCGTAGGCTCCGGACGAAACGACAAACTGAACGGCAGGTACTATTTCGTGATCACTCTTTCAAACGGCGATATTGTGCGCTCTACCGACTCTAAGGAATTCAATGCCGGACAAGCGCTGTTGGCCTATCCAAACCCGGTGTTGTCGGGCAATACGCTCACCATCGAAGGTATTAGCGAAGGTTCCCCGGTTGAAGTGTTCAATCAGGCTGGAATTCGCGTGATGCATACTATTACCACCGGCGATCCGGCTCAACTCACTCTTCAAGGGCCGGCGGGTCTCTATGTGATACGTACCACCGAAGGAGAAGTAAAAATTGTAGTGGAATAGTGAATAGTGATTAGTAATTAGTAATTAGTGAAAATTAAAAATTAAAAATCGAAAATCAAAAATGAATAATACCGATCTTCCTCCCCTCTCAACCGGAGAGGGGCAGGGGGTGAGGCCAAAAAATGAAAAATATGAAAAAGTTAATCATCATCACATTGTTTGCTGCTATATGCAGTCAGTATGTATCGGCCCAAGCCGATCACGAATTTTCAGCCTACGCAGGGGGCGGCTTGTCCTCCCTGCTGTATAGCCCCACGAAAGGGAGTAGTAACGCCGGCGGCGGCGGAGAATTTGGCGTGGGTTATACCTTCTTCAGCGACAAGTTGCAGGCTGCTGAAACGGGAACGGTTGTCCGCGCCAAATGGGGTATTTACTCCGGTCTCGGATTAGGTTTGTATGGCGCCAAAGCCAAAGTTGACAATGAAACGACTGTTCAGGAAAATATTCCCGATAGCGATAACGGCGATCTTTTCGA
>Ga0123353_10015456_pt1 | contig 11090 bp, 8 predicted proteins | sample TergutLab28metaG_3_FD_92763 | JGI IMG/M metagenome (GOLD analysis project Ga0123353, IMG submission 92763) | Labiotermes labralis P3 segment gut microbial communities from Petit-Saut dam, French Guiana - Lab288 P3 | ecosystem: Host-associated > Arthropoda: Insects > Digestive system > Gut ... | reverse complement strand
CTGCTTTTGGTTGATGCTGTCCATGAATGGTTAGTAGTTTCCTTGTTTTCCGGTCTAGTTTTTGCAGTTCTTCTTGGTGCCAGTTAACGATTCCAAAACTGTATCTAAGTACTGGTACTGCCAGTGATCCAGTTGCTTGGATTTTATTCTTTGCACTTAATTCTGTACCCAAAACTAGCCTCAATCTCCTCAAGTATTCCTTCTTCAGCTGTCATATCAAAACTCTCTTCTATACCTAAATACTTATGTGCTTTTCTTGGGTCCAGTTCTTTAATGTCATTTTCATTATTATTATTATTATTACTGGCCAATTGGCTGTTGACGCAGCGTGCTAGTAAACAAGTATTTATTATTATTATTATTATTATTACTTGGTAATGCTGCTGTGAGTCTCTTTTTTCACAATTAGTTGCTGAAATGGCAACCTTATGTGATACATGCTGTAGCCTTTTATCAGAAACAGTGGAATAATGTAGGGCCCTTATTTTTCTAACAACTTTTGTTTGTCACTTCTCGCCCCCAGCTGCGCATGTTGGCTGTTGGTTGAGTGGACCAAGTTGATACCATAAGCGAACCAATGGGAAGTGGCAGCCTGTAGTTGTCTTTGTATGTATGTATGTACGTATGTATGTATGTATTTATCTATATATATGTGTATGTGTGTGTGTATGTATGTATGTATGTATAGATTTGTCTGTATGTATGTACAAATGTAAATATGCATATATTTATGCTGTACACATGCACACACATCTTTTATTCTGTTTCCTTATCAGTCAAGTATGTGTTAGTGTATAGCACACCTAGTTCAAATTGAATTTGCAAAGTGTAATTGTAGCGTATGAGTGTATGCGATCTGATTCACCACATGTGCTGGCTGCAAAGCTCTGTTGTCAAACAATTGTCTGCAGGGATGGTGAGGCAGGATTGTCTCAAAAATATTCTGAAAGATTTTGTCTGCAACATTGTTTTGGTATCCATTCTACAATTCTAGGCAAGTTTCCAAACCAACTGCAAACAGTGACTGTTAGGAGAGTGACCGTTAGGTTGGTCACGTTTTCCTGCTTCTCTGTCTGTCAACATGGAACAATTAGATTTTCCTCTGGGCGAATTTTCATAACATTTTCATATTGGGGACTTCTTATAAAATACGTTGATGGAATTCACTTTTGGGTACAAAACATAACCTATATTTATGATAATATTTCAGTGAATTATTCTTCAATTGGAAAAGCTTTAAGAAAAGTTTTGGAAAAAATCACAAGACAATCTTAGGTCAAGTGAATTTCTCTTATTTCACAAAACTCGGCATTTATTTTCTTACCATTTCCCATCGTATGCTAAATAACATTTGCAGTTAATGCTACCAAATAAACCCAGAAAACAAAACTTCTGAATTAAATTTTGACTCTTTGCATTTACCAATGTTTTTCTCAATATTATATTAGTACTGGATGAAGAAGTTGTGTTGTTTAACAGTGACTGGTTACTTTGTTTTGTATGTACTGTATTTTGTTAGCTTTACAAAAAATAATTAAACATGATAGCTCTATGACATTTTGGGCTAGGATGGTTCTAAAAGCAAGACTTCAATTTGTCTTTCTCTTCTAGTTCTGGTGAGTTGTCAGAAGGTCATAGCATAACAGAACTCCAGATGAACGGACAACTTGTCACCTTGAGAGAAAGGTTAGTGCAGCCAGTGCTTCTCTATCAGGTTCACAAAGTTTAACTGGTAATACTTTGTCAATTTTGGACCTGGCTGTCACATAGGATAATATATGTAGTCTGTCAATATTACTGTATGTGTAAATTGCTAGGTAAGTTTTAAATTATTCCTTTAAAGATCACAAGCATTCCATTCCACCATTATGTGCCTAAGGTACAATACTGTAGTAGCTTGCCATATGTCAGTAATTAATTAACAGCTGTGTAACTCTTCAGATTGTAGAAGTTTGGAGAGCTGAAGTTAAAGCCATATTGTTATGCACTCATTTTTTGTGTGGGAAAGGGGTAGTATGTATACCTCTTGGTTCAATAGCACCTGGGAAATGGTCACTTGGAAGACCGTGAAGGTTATGGGCTGATGACACTTACATTGGATCTTAGGAAAACAGCTTCTTAGATTGTTCAGTGAAGAGAACTGCATGAGAATCATGTCCAATGGCAGGATTTTATGTTGGGGATGTTAACATTTGTGTTATACTGCTGAATAGTTAATTTTATAATTGCAGCTGAATGCAGTGGGTCCAGTTTTTTTTTTATACTTGATTTGGTAGTATTACTGTTCATGCCATAACAGTTATAATATGGCATAATGTGTATGTAATACTTCAAGTTCATTCAGTTGTTCTGAGTTGTTACATGCTGATGGACATATAGACACAACATTCCTTATGTTTCCTTTCTTGTACATTGTGTAAAGAGTGGATAATAAATGAAGCCAGGGCTTGAAAATGGCTTGTTCAAAAACATTGAAATTTCAAACATATTTAGAGTTGGATGATGGTGATATTCTGTTCATACTATTCTTGTTTTATATGCGTCACGCCCCACAAAATGGGGACGTCAGTCACAGCTTACTTCTCACTAATGCACTGTGGTGTTTAGGAACAACTCAAGTTTATTTTAGCATATGAACCTCAACAGTCTAGGATTATGGAACTGCAGTGTACTACAAATTGGCCTGCCCACATTATTTGAAAGCAATGTGTTTCATTTCTGACATCCTTGATAATGCTGTTACTCTGTGAATACTCTGTCAGTCCATCTGATGTTACTGAAAGAACTTCTGTAATCTGGTAACAAGGGTTTATATGCGTAGCTCTGAGAAGTAAATCAGGATGGAAAAATTGCTTGGTAAATGGTTATACAAGGTGGAGACAGATATCATAGGAAAAGGATACTTCCTTAGCCAAGAAAAGAAGGGTATTTCTTTGTTGTGGGTATAATGTAATAACAGTTTAATGCCCTCTTCCATATATGTTTCTGTTTGTACCGGGTGTATTTATATATTGTGCAGAATTAGCAATTAAAAGCACCTGCAGGATTACATGAACTGTGACTTATATGAACTTGACCTTATGTACACTGTACCAAAAAACATATAAGCAAACTGAGTATGCATAAATTGTATGTTATGCTGGGAATATAAGCTTGCATTATCAGGGATAATTTTTAAAAATTAATGGGTGTTTGAACTGATAGGTGACATTGCACAAATGAAGGTTGAACTTCTCTGCTTGTATGCTTGCACAGATGAACACATACTGTACGAATAAATGATGTTATACGTTTGTTTTGGTGGAAAGTGGGTCAAATTCTGGCTTATGTCAAAGTCAGATTTTAATGCTTGTGGAACAGAATGCTTGCATAATTTGGGGATTTTCTGTATTGTATGGAAATTACAAGGTGTTCACACTTTTCAAGTTTATCTGATGTATAGATATATAAATTTTATATAAATTACCGTACCTTATGAGATCATGGCAGTATTTTTCTCCAGAATGGTGATATGCATTTGCCAGATTGCACTCTGTCATACTCCAGAAGACCAAAATACTGAGGAATTATCAGTAGACATTTTTAAGTATTATTATGTTGTCCCTTTCAGTTATCCCCAGACAGTAGAGCGACCCCCATGCAGTCTTGGAAACTCGCATGTGTCTGGCAGGGGACAAGGCCTCCATAAGAAAGGTTCCATACGAGAAAGTGGAGATGTAATCAAAAGATCTCGAATCCAAACTGCGTGAGTACATATTTTGACTGTTATTTTAGTTAACAAAAGATTTGAGACATTAATTCTGTTAAGATCATTTTTTAATTTGCCATTTGTTGTACAGTGTCCTTGTTTGCAAAATGCAGAAATTTGAGAACCAAAATTGTGACTGATTTTTTGGGTTATAATGTAAAACCACCAACGTACAAACTACCAGCTAGCACCTTGCAACATTCCAGAAGAGCAAGGATCTCAGTTGCACTGTGGTGGAAGCCTAAAATCATCACTAACATATGCAATGACTTACATACTTTCATATCACGTGGGTCATGATTTCTGTTGTATGGAAGGACATTAGTTGTCACTTATTCTGTAGCACTGCATAATTTGGTATTACACATTTCATAATAAATACTGAAACAGTAATTCATCTGTGAACTTTTACTGATACTTGCACCTAAAATAGTTTCATTTTTCTGTTGTTATATTATGCAGGTATGAACTCTCACAAGATTTATTAGAAAAACAAATTGAGATGCTGGAGCGGAAGTATGGTGGTGTGAAGGCTCGTAATGCAGCTCTTACAATCCAGAGAGCATTCCGTCGCTACACACTGCTCAAGAAATTTGCTGCAATCACTGCAATGGCTAAAGCTGAGAAACGACTCAGCCGGAGACTTCACGCATCACATGAGGTTTGCGACCGATATGTAGACAGTGAACTGGTTATCAGAAACAATTTTGCAGGCTTGTATCAAGAGTTATGGCAAAATTGTTCCCCACAGTCTCATGTCACAACCCGCCCACTGCCACTACGCTCCATGTCGATGCGAGAACGGCGCCACGTTGACACACTTCCTCTACCACGGAGTCAGTCTAGTCGCTGTGATATGGGTCATGTCAATGCCCAGTTGGATTACTACAACCCCACATCATTGGCACCATGCCCTTCCTATAATGGCCCAAAACACTTCTGGGACACAACACACTACTACATGCCGCAGGAAGCATTCTCGGAAAGCGGCGAGGTGAGTAACCCCCAGTTGTGTGAGAGGGGTGAGATTTAAAAGTTCAAAATTTTGCTTGTATGCATTGTCAGTGTTGTGCATTTTCTACTGGCTGAGTATTTCATTTTACTTTTAGATTTAATTGTGTATGTCTCTTACATGTTTGTAAATTATTTGATATAATTTTGCTGTAAGTGTGGAGAATTTTGTTGTTGTGTGTTAAGAGATTGCCTTTATACATGTCATGGAGAAATACAGGGGATTGGAGGTATATCTCCACTCATCCTTAACCGCAGCATTAGATGGAGATGAGTGATTGGCCTCATGCTTCAGCTGATTTACCCCTGGGGAAAGAGACCCGGTACCCATAGAGGTGGTGTATTATAATGCTCTAAAATTACAGTACTTTTCAAGAATTTTGATAGAAGCAACAATAATGATGCCAGCAAGTTCAGAAATACTTGCAGCAGTCTTTAGAAGATGTGAAATGTGGACAATGATAACAAGAACAATACCAGTGGCAATAATAATAATAATAATAATGTTGGAGGTGGCGAACAGCAGCAGCAGTAGGAAGAGTAGAACTGGGTCTTCCTTTATTGTTGCATGAAGCATGGTGGGTTTATTGCATAGAAAGCCTGGATCCACTTGGACAGCTGACAGTTGCAGTGCTGAGGACAAAAGTAAATGTTAACATGCCATAGTGCCTTCAGCATTTGTGGTGGTGGTGGTAGTGGTGATGGTCATCGTGGTGGTGGTGGTGGTGGTGGTGGTTGTTGTGGTGGTAACTTTAATGTCATGCGTGGAATTAACAGTGACTGAACTTTGTGTAAAATTATGTATAAAAATGCAGTACTCAGCCTTGTGGAAAGGAATGAAATTATTCCATCTGAACTAAATTTTCAGTGGTCTTTGTATTTCACTTGTTTTGTTTCATTTATTTTTCCAAACTGTCTTCGAGGGACTCTATTGCATTGTAAGAACAGTAGGGACAAACACATATTTAGGTGCACTTTTTCCAAACTTCTGCTGTTTGTGGGCTTTCAGATAATTATTCAGTACCGGTTAATGGGATATGTGATTTACTGTTAGTTTATTCTTTTTATTGGCATTTTAAGAAATTTGGCATGTCTGATTTTAAGGGACTCAGTATTTGGTTAATCTTATTGTAAGTGCATTGTGCTTTGTTGCTTCTGATTGTTTGGTACAAAGTACATAAAACAAATAGTACAATTAATTTATAACATTTTAAGGTACTGGAATAATTCTAGGATATTCAAAGCGAGGGACATTCTGTATTAATTTTCTTGCAACAGAATAACATACAACTTGAGAAGTTATGACTACAGTTTTTGCATGTAATGATTGTTCACACACTAAACCTGCTTTATCTGTGCCTAAAGTGACATGCAACTTTCCTAAACCTTTTTTGCTGGAAAGAACATTGTATGGCCTGGAGATTTAATTGAAGACCATGCTGATCTCTTTCTGTTCTTATCTTTTTATTGTTTTGAGTCATGAAACACAACACTGTGCATATTAGCAGCTCTACACATTGTTAGATTAAATACTTAATAGAATTCCTTTAAAATTTACAAATTTAATTGCCTTTTTGCATATCTTCCAAATTTTGTCTGGTCTTGCCTCATCAGTATCTGATATTTATCTTTTGTTGGTGCTTAGTGGCAGTTACTTTTTCCATTTCAACTACTCTCTACATTCCTAGAGTACTCACAGAGAAGCAACTCATTTGATTGTGAGAGTTGTCTTGGCCATAGGTATTACATTTTTATTTGAAACTTTGTATTTGGTATTTTAAAATTTATTCTTCATTTTTGTGTGTATTTGCATTTACATGCAAATTCCATGTATATGCATGGAAGTATGTCATTTGGAAGAAATTTTCTTAAAATTAAAATCTGGATTAAAATTTCTATCTGTGGATACTCAATTTACACACTTCTGTTCCTTTTACATTGATGTATGTAATTTGTCTCTCCTTCCTTTCCACTCTCTACAGAACAGCTTCTTAGCTTTTTTTTCAGTTTGAGATATCTCCCTGGCTTTCTACATCTGCATCCTGTAAACCACATTACAAATACACTAGACTTGCTTGATGCAATTCATACACTCTATTTAATGGGTGTGCAGTGACAGAAAGGAAATCCAAGTGGACAACAAAGCTGTGTCACATTGATGATAAGATGATTTACTTTATGTTCATATTAAGTGGTAAGAGTGATTTATAATGAATATATTATTTGCTGTTTTGGATATCTATGTTAAATACACAAGAAATAAACATGAAAGAAATGAACTGTAGATGTCAGTCTGACAAATCATGTCTGGTACCCACATGATGATTCTCATTCATTTTTAGTTTGGACAAGACAGTGTTCTGAATCGAGACCTGTCATTACGCCGAGCCATTGTCACATCACCACTTCATCAGAATAATGTGTCTTGGAATAGACAAGAAAGTTGGATCCCAAAACCAGGAACCCCTCCACAGCGACCATGGTGCCAAGGTCAAAAAATACCACCAGAGGTACCAAAAAGAACTTCATCTATCTCCTCCCGATCGACTGAAACAAGATCTCTCCGAGTCAATGGCCTGAATAAAACAAGAGAAAATGGGAGTTTATCGAGTGTTCAGTCTTCAGGCAGTGATAGTAGCCTTTCTGCTGACAGAGTCACATGTGAGAATTTAGAAGATAATAACCACCGATGTTCTCCGATATGGAAAAGGAAAGGGCAGGTAAGTGAAGACAGTAGGGTTTTAGTAAGAGTAATGATCTTGCGTGTGGATCACACACTTACTCTATTTTTTCTTCCCCCCCCCCCTGTGATGGCTAAAGCAAGAAAGTGTCTATGCAATCAGTTGCAGAATGTAGGTATTGTATTCATCTAGTATTTGTACTTTTTAAATCCTTATCATTATCATCTCTCCAGTTCAGTGATAATTAGGGAGAGAAGTAAGGAGTTGGGTATGTTAACACTTAACGTCGAACACAATGGGGATGATGCACTTTAGAATTAGGGAGAGAAGATTTTTTAAACCAGCAGTTGGGAACGAGAGTCTACAGGAAATAGTAATGATAAGGGTGATAGATGACTAAATCTTTGCCATACCCAAAAATTTAATTGTGAAGAGTACAGTGTTCCCACATTGAAACATCCATTAATATATGTTTGGACCCCTCTTGGGGGAAGACTTACACAATCAAGTTGATGACATGATTGATAGGATATGACATTCAAGTATCCTGGATGTATTATCTTTTAGTGGGGATCATAATTTTTATATGGAGAGATGCAGTTTCAAAAATCTAAGTGTGGTGGAAGTTCAAGAACTGTATCATGGTAAATGTGGAAAATGTGTGCAGTTTTAGGAAATTAGATGGTAACAGCAACATTAGTCGGGCTTGGGAAAATATTGGAGAGAACGTCAAAATCTCAGCTAATGAGAGTTATAGTTGGCTGTGAACAGGCCTAATGTAAGCCATGGTTTAATGATGTTCAAAATTTATAGGTTAAAGGAAGCAGGCTTAACGTGCAGTGCTTACAGGATCCAAGGCTGATTAACATACACAGTGTGATACTAGTAGATATGTTTGGACTAAAAATACAGGAATATTTGAAAGGTTTTTTATAATGAGCTTGACACAGAGAGTAACAACAAGAATATTAGAAACTTTTGTAAGAGGCATAAACAAATTTAAGAAGGATTAGTGTTCTAGAATTATTGGTAAAGGATGAGGAGGGTTAGCTGCCAGCAGATTACCACAATGTTTTGGATAGGTAGAAGATCCACTTTTGTCAGTTATTGACTGTAAATGCAGTTAAAGATGTTACGAAGACTGAAGTACATACTCATGAACTACTGGTGTAATCTTAGTGCCCTTGAGATGGAAATGACTGCTGCAAAGTTGAATGGTTTTGATCAGATTCCAGCAGAACTGATTGAAGCAGGGAATAGAACAGTACATTCTGAGATCCAGGAGAGATCCATAAACTTAGTAATTCTATTTGAAATAATGAACAATGACTGGAGTCATTTATTGCATCTGTCCATAAGAAGGGTGATAAAACTGGCTGTAGTAATTGTCAAGGCATATCACTGTTATTACCTACACACAAAATTATGCCAAAACTCTTCTCGTAACTGTTGGGGATTATCGGCGTGGGCTGAATATAACATATCAGTTACTGTTTATGCAGCATTTGTTTGTTGAAGTACTTAAGAAGAAATGGGAATTCAGTGGGGCAGTACATCAACTACTTGTAGGCCACACAAAAGCCTGTGATTCAGTTAGGAGGGAGGTTTTGTTTAATATTCTGATTTAGTTTGGTATATTATGAAAATGTGCTTAAATGAATATAGTAATAAAGTCTGGATAGGCAAACATTTGTCTGATGCATTTCCTGTTTGGAATGTCTGAAGCCAGGAGCAATTTTACCACAATTGTTTCTCAACTTTGCTGTATAATATGCCCTTAGGAGGGGTGAAGTATCCGAGCAGGATTGAAACTGAATGGGACATATCAGCTTGTGGTCCATGCTGATAATGTTGATTGGCTGGGCAAAAACATATATACAATTAAAAAAAACAGTAGCTCAAATTGTCATGAATAAAGGAGGTTTGTCCAGAACGCAATGCTGAGAAGCTAAGTACAGGAGGCCCTCCAGGTTTGTGCATTAATGCTTCGTGCTTTTGTTTATTTGTAGATGAATTATTGTGACAGCAATTGTGCATCACAGTATAGGTCCCTCGCTTATTCACAGTCATGCTTCTGTGGGCGCATGGAGTAATACACGAGAAGTTGCACCACTTGCCTGCCTGTCTCACTCAGTAGTACAGAGATACCATGTGATACAGAATGTACTTCTTACTCCTCAGAATTTCTTTGAATTTTTGTTTTCATGAATCAGATGAAATTATGAAATATATCAAACTAAATAACAACATGCATTTGTTGAGTTTCTTCTGCTCCTGATTTCATTATGAATGTGATCTGTATGTGTAACTGATATTCACATATACATGACTGAATTTTTTGGAAGCTTTTTTAAATAATTCTGTGCTCTGAATGTACGACATAAATGTATTCTTAGTTTCTTGTAGGTTTATTTCAAAACCAAGATTTTTACTATGATTTTTTTTTTGTGTTTTATTGTAATATTCACATATTGCAGTAAACGAGCATTATCAGCAGTCTGAATTAGAATTTGTGTTCCATTTTCATTGAATTTCATTTGATTCTCTTAGACTGCTGTAACGGTATATATTGAAGTTGAAATAAAAAAAGGGTAGCAACTGATAATGCCAGTTGTAATTATAATTTTGGTGCTGATAATGAAGCTTGTAGCTGTAGTAGTAATGGCATTATCAGCAGTAATGATAACAACTTACATCAATGGTAATTAAATCAACATTTGTGTTTATTAATTTTAGAGTTACATAACATTTTATGTGTAAGTTGTCATGTATGTTCGTTGTTGTTAACTATTCAAAGAAGAGTTTTAATTATTAGGTCTGTTTTCCTCAGTCAAGTTCGCCTGATCATCAAGAAGTGTCATCAGAACCTTCTAGTAAAGAACTGAGTCGCTCACATACAAGCACAACGTATCAGCTTCCACTGCAGGATCAGGGACAACACACTATGTATAAGGTATTATTTAACTAATTTAAAATGTATGTAATTCTGTGATATTACTGGAATGTGAAAAGTTGATTTGCATGTAGGGAATTATAATTTTGGAAAATGTTTGAAATACATCTTGACCTAATCCCTTTGCATTAGTAAATAGTAGTCAGGTTCCAGCAGCCATTGACAAATACTTATGAGAGCCCCTGATATAAAAGTGAATAAACAGGAAAATGCTCACTTATTGGGACACCTATGGCTTTGGCCAAGGTGATGCAAGGGGGAAGTTGGTGTTTGGTGTTTTCAAGCATTGATCACTACATTCCAGTTAAAAATGTATTAGGCTGAAGTACAGTTATTTTAGAAACTATTTTTTGTAGTTATACAGGCTTATATTTTGACAGGTTTTATATATTTTCTCCACAATGTTAGCCTGGAGATACTGAGATCTGTACCCATGCTGCCAAGGTTGAAGATGTTGTTAGTAAATGGCAGTACATGGGCTGCTAGGTGAATGTAGAGTGATGAACAATTTCAAGATATGGGGTCTGGAGGGAGGGTGGAAGAAACAGTCAGATCCATAGTAAATTTTATAGAAACATGTGAAAGATGCCTAGATGTGTATTAAACAGGGTAACCAAATTATAACTAAGGAGAGACAGTAGAAGAGAAAAGGTGCTGCATATGATAGCGGTGTACTGGCTGTGCTTACACATGGGTG